>Ga0209362_1000166_pt1 | contig 61807 bp, 46 predicted proteins | sample SaaInlV_165m_DNA_FD_184680 | JGI IMG/M metagenome (GOLD analysis project Ga0209362, IMG submission 184680) | Marine microbial communities from expanding oxygen minimum zones in the Saanich Inlet - Saanich Inlet SI037_S3LV_110m_DNA (SPAdes)... | ecosystem: Environmental > Aquatic > Marine >... | reverse complement strand
TACAGTTAAGGATTCAACAGTAGAAACTTCAGGTTCACTAACAAATATAGAAAAATCCTGATCTGAAAAATCCTGATCAGTACTTGAAACATTGTCTGTAGCAGAGATCCACTCTATATACATTTTATAATCTTCTCCATCACTAAGAGTCAAAGGGACATTCCATAAGTAAATTCCATCATTTGAAGTTTTGTTGGTTATAACGAGAACTTCTTCACCTGATTTATACAATGAAAGCTTTATACCATCGTTTACGCTCCTTGTGGAAGACCACGATATCTCTATTTCAGTACCGATAATTAATGTCTCTCCACCATTTGGAGATTTTATAACAACCGTTTTATCTTTATTGGGATCAACAGTGTTTTCTTCAACTTCAGTTTCTGTAGCGCTAATGTCTCCACAATGTACTAAATACAATTTGTTGTCCATTGCAGCCAAGTTAACTCCTAGAGATAAATTTAAAAGGGCTTGAACGCCAGTTGTGTCAGTCTCAAAGATAGGTTTTAGCTCTCCATTGTTATAATTGAATACTCGTCCGTGGTTTTTTCCTCCAACAGTTATCGTTTCTCCATCTTCAACAATATTGCTAACTCCAATCAATCGATTGTAAGGAAATATATCCAATGTATCTTCATTAGATAACGAATCTGAATCACTATTAACGAAATCATAGTTTGTATATGAGTATACGTTTTTAGATACTCTTCTTTGTGATGCAATATTGTTTGGATTATAAATTTCAATTGTCCAACTATCTCCGTCATAAGAAACGGAGTTTTCTGCATCTAGCGACAACCACATTTTACCTTTTGCAACGGTCATTTGGTTAATCTTTTTGGCGCTAGGTTTATAGAACTCATCCCATGATTTTTGTACTACATTGTACTTATGTACAAGAGGTGGGTTAGAGGAAGCAACATAAATCTCACTTTTATAATAAACAAAATCTACTACTGGACCATCTAGTTTTTTATCTAAAGTTACGCTCTCATCAGCTAAACTAATTCTATACACTTTTCCATGAGGAGATGTACCCGCAAAAAGCGTTGTGCCATTTACCAAAAGAGATGAAACCCATGTGTCGTCCAATCTATGGAAACTCCCCCAAATAGATCTATCAGAACTCCTAATTATCATTCCATCATCACTTGTCCCTGCATATGCATGTGTGCTATCAAATGCAATAGACCATATGGACTTATCCTTTTTTCTGCTATAAGTAAATGGAAGCATTCTGTTGTCAGAAAGATCTAAGTATGAAGAACTAGAGCTGGAGCTAGAATCAAGTGAGCTACTGGAAGAACTGTCTGTTGAGCTTGAACTAGAGCTTAGTTGATTGCTGGATTCAGATGAACTGCTAGAAGAGTGTGAACTAGAGCTGGAAGTGTATCCAAAGCTGGAACTAGAGCTGGAATCAAATGAACTTGATGAACTTGATGAATTATTAGCCATTATTATTTACCTTTAAGTTCCTTGAATCCAACTGGAAGATTCGTTAGGGGATAATTGTCATGTCCCTGTTCTTTTATTACAGTATCATTTGGCCCTCTTGCGGACATATCTACTTTTTCTCTGATAACTACTGAATATTCTACACCAATATTGGGGATTTGACAATTTGTAGAGTATATTACGAATCCTATCTCTCCACAACCTGACTCAATTACATCATTAAAATGATCAATAGTTAGTGCTTCTGAAACGAGTATGGTTTCAGCGTCTATCAATGATAGTGATTTGTCAAATTTTATTATTTCTATAGCCATAATTTTTTACTCTTTATAATGATGATGATGATGATGATGAATTACAATCGCCTAAATTGCCAATGTAGTCTGGTAGGGCAAAAGCTGCGATTTCAGGAATATAACTCTCTAAGCACACATCTCCACCAACTTGAACGAAGAAATAGTCCATGTATCCACTAAAACCATTTGTGAATGCTGATGCGACAGTCTCTAAATCATTTCCGAATAAAACAGGTTCATTTGTCGGATAAAATGTTGCTCCTGCTGTTCCTCCACTAAAAGATGAACCAGTTACTTCCATTTTTGTTCCGTCAAAGTATACAGCTATTTCACTGCCCTCTTCGGTGGTGACCCTAGCGACTCTGACTTCCACCCATGTATCAACCACAGGTTCTGGATTGACACCAACTCCAAACTCAAAATCTAACTCTGAATAATTTGTTCCGTCATCTGACCATGCGAAGTAGAAGGCATAATTACCTAACACAGGAGTTATTAAGTTGTTGGCATAACCTAAAACCCAACTACGCCCAGAATCTGGTAGATTTGAAGGGCTAGACCATTTTGAAACAAGTGAAGAACCAGAAGAAATATTACTAGCAGTTATATAAATTGCCAATCTAATATCAAAATCATTATCTTCCAAATTTAAACATCCATTAAAGTCATTGAGTCCAACGGAGTGTGTACATCCTTTTTCGCCTGGGTCAGCAACTTCAGCGGCGCTATGGAAGAAACAATATTCATTCCCTCCTCCATTGTAGTGAGAACCACCTCCAACATAATCTTGAGTTGTACTTAAGCCAGTACTACTGGCAGCCGTGCTATTATATTGACCATCTAAATCAGATATGTCAGTTGCTGTTGGGGTTCCATTAATATTTAGAGCAAGTTTAACAGACTCACATCCGCAACAAACTCCGCACTCACCTTCACTTGAACTGGAAGAAGAATTACCTTCACTTGAACTGGAAGAATTACCTTCACTTGAACTAGAACTAGAAGAATAACCTTCACTAGAACTAGAACTAGAACTAGAACTAGAACTAGAACTAGAGTATCCTTCACTAGAACTAGAACTAGAACTAGAGTATCCTTCACTAGAACTAGAACTAGAAGAGTATCCTTCACTAGAACTAGAACTAGAACTAGAGTATCCTTCACTAGAACTAGAACTAGAAGAGTATCCTTCACTAGAACTAGAACTAGAGTATCCTTCACTAGAACTAGAACTAGATGAGCTTAAGCTAGATTCGGAACTTTCACAATCATCACAATCTATATATGGTCCAACAACTGAGGCTGGAGTCAATATTACTAATCCTTCTACACAAGAAGGAGAATAAGTTTGGCCTACTATTTCATAGCAATTCCCATCTAGCCTAACTGTATCACCAATATCAAACCCTATAACGTCATTTACATCAACGAAATAACAAGAAAAAGCGTCTGCTTTACATGGATCTAACTGAAAATACAAAATTCCAGAAGAACTTGAACTTGAACCAGAAGAGTAACCTTCACTTGAACTTGAACTGGAGCTTAAGCTAGATTCGGAACTTTCACAATCATCACAATCTATATATGGTCCAAGAACTAAGGTTGGAGTCAATATTACTAGATCTTCTATACAAGAAGGAGAATAAGTTTGTCCTACTATTTCATAGCAACTTCCATCTAGTTTAATGAAGTCGCCAATATCGAACCCTATAACGTCATTTACATCAACGACATAGCACGAGAGAAGCCCTGGAAAACATGGAGATAACTGAAAATACAAAATTCCAGAAGAACTTGAACTTGAACCAGAAGAGTAACCTACACTTGAACTGGAGCTAGAACTTGAATCTATTGAAGAGCTAGAGCTTGAATCTATTGAAGAACTTGAACTTAAACTAGAAGATGAACTATTTGAACTATTTGAACTATATGTACTTGATGAATAGCGCAAAGAAGAGCTTGAGCTAGATGAACTTTCTGAATATCCTTCACTCGAAGTAGAACTAGAGGAGCTTCGAGAGCTTTGAGAATACTTCTCTGAACTAGAAGAGCTACTTGAATCAAAACTAGAAGAACTAGAAGATGACGAATATCCTTCAGAAGAACTTGAACTAGAAGATGAATAACCTACACTTGAACTTTCTGAGCTAAAACTAGACTCGGAACTTGATGAATAACCTAAAGAGCTGCTAGAAGAACTTTCTGAGTAACCTTCACTAGAAGTGGAACTAGAAGAAGAATACGAACTAAAACTAGAGTTTGAGCTTGAAGTTGAACTAGAAGAAGAGTCAATTGAACTTGAACTTGAAATCGCACACTGACCACAATTATCGTATGGACCCTCAAAATATTGCTCTGGACTGTAGCTTTCTACTACTATTTTTGGATCGAGTCCATCGTGATGGGTATCTGCAACATAACGAGGGTAAGGGACTATCGAGTGTATTTTGAAACATTCAGTTTCTTCGTAACTACCAGGAAATGGATAGGGATTGTAAAAATGAGGTGAGTCTGGCCATGTAGAAAAATAATTGGCATAACCATGATCACGATCTAGCTTAACGATGTCTCCAACGGCATATCCTGGTAAATAATTTACATCAACAAAGATCATTCCATACTTAGCTGAATAGTTACAACTATGCAAATGAAAATATAAAGTCCCACTTGAACTCGAACTCGAACTCGAACTCGAATCTATTGAACTAGACGAACTCGAATCTATTGAACTAGAACTAGAAGAGTAACCTCCGCTTGAACTAGAACTAGAATCTATTGAACTAGAACTAGAAGAGTAACCTCCGCTTGAACTAGAACTAGAAGAGTAACCATAACTAGAACTGGAAGACGAAGAATCTATTGAACTAGAACTTGAACTAGAAGAATCACCCAAAGATGAACTAGAACTAGAAGAATAACCCAAAGATGAACTAGAACTAGAAGAATAACCCAAAGATGAACTAGAACTAGAATAACCCAAAGAAGAACTTGAACTAGAATCTATTGAACTAGAACTAGAAGAATAACCCAAAGAAGAACTTGAACTAGAATCTATTGAACTAGAACTAGAAGAATAACCTTCACTTGAACTAGAGCTATCCGATGGAATATCTAGTGATGAACTAGAACTATTGTTATCTGCACAACCAGCTAAACATGCTGTTTCATTAACATATGTCTCATGTTTCCATAACTTCATATCAAAACCATATCCAAGTGAACCTGGACCAGGAGGTGCATCTGTAAAACAAATACCATCTGAAACCCAGTTTGAAGCATCAAGGAGAGATGCTTCAAAACAGCCATGTTCTGCAACTTCTAAGTCTGTACATGAGGCATCATCTGATTGATAATACTCAATATAGCAACAGTAATAAATATTTCCTTCACTTGAAGAAGAATCTATTGACGAACTTGAACTAGAATCTATTGAACTAGAACTTGAAGAATATCCTAAAGAAGAACTTGAACTAGAATCTATTGAACTAGAACTTGAAGAATATCCTAAAGAAGAACTTGAAGAATAACCCAAAGAAGAACTTGAACTAGAATCTATTGAACTAGAACTTGAAGAATATCCCAAAGAAGAACTTGAACTAGAATCTATTGAACTAGAACTTGAAGAATATCCCAAAGAAGAACTTGAACTAGAATCTATTGAACTAGAACTTGAAGAATATCCCAAAGAAGAACTTGAAGAATAACCCAAAGAAGAACTTGAACTAGAATCTATTGAACTAGAACTTGAAGAATATCCTACACTAGAACTAGAACTAGATGAACTTAAGCTAGACTCGGAACTTTCACATCCATCACAATCTATATATGGTCCTCCAACTGTTGTTGGTTCCAATATTACTAATATTTCAACGCAAGAAGGAGAATAAGTTTCTCCCACTATTTCATAACAATAACCATCTAATTTAACAAAATCGCCAATTTCGAATCCTATAACATCGTTTACAGCAACGTAATAACAAGAAAAAGCTGATAGGAAACATGTATCTAATTCAAAATATAAAATTCCACTCGAAGAGCTAGAACTAGAATCTATCGAACTAGATGAACTCGAATCTATCGAACTAGAACTAGAAGAATAACCTACACTCGAACTAGAACTAGAATCTATCGAACTAGAACTAGAAGAATAGCCTATACTAGAACTGGACGAACTGGACGAACTGGACGAATCTATTGAGCTAGAACTCGAATTTGAACTAGAACTAGAACTAGAACTGGAGTCTATCGAAGAGCTAGAACTGGAGTCTATCGAAGAGCTAGAACTTGAATAGTTATTGCTAGAACTCGAACTTGAAGTGTCACATGCTGCACAATCATCGAAGGGTCCGTCTACAGAAAAGGCATTTGATATTAACTGACAAGGGTCTGCATCATAAAGATAGCTATCTATTTCCTCAGTAATCTCATAGCAAGTATAACTTCCTTCTTCAACATACCACTTAACTATATCTCCAACAGTAAATCCTGGTAGGTCTTCAGAGCAAATATAGAAACAATTTTCTGGATCATCACACTGAGTAACCTTAAAATAAGATATGCAAACGGAACTTGAACTTGAACTTGAGTCTATCGATGAACTAGAGGAAGAGTCTATCGAACTTGAACTTGATGAATAACCCACAGAACTACTAGAACTCGAATCACTACTTGAACTAGAAGACGATGAGTAACCAACACTTGAACTAGAAGACGAAGAATACCCCAAAGAAGAACTAGAAGAATACCCCAAAGAAGAACTAGAACTAGAAGAGTAACCTAAAGAAGAACTTGAACTAGAAGAATATCCTAAAGATGAGCTAGAACTGGAAGAGTAACCCAAAGACGAACTTGAACTGGAAGAGTAACCTAAAGATGAGCTAGAAGAACTATCTTCCGAGCTAGAACTAGAAGAAGTTCCTCCACTGGAAGAACTCGAACTATTAACAATTTCTATTTGTCTATCATCTGCAATGACAAAGAACGCACTAGAAGAAGGATGCTGACTAACTTTTAGTATGTGAGGGAATTTTCCTGAAGAAGACGAAATGTCAATTAATCCTCCAGATGAATTAAACTTAACGGTTTCTATATTTGTATTGTTCCCTGCTGCTACATACAAATAGTCAGTGTTTGTGTCAATATCAAAACACCCTACAACCATAGTCGAGGAAATTGGAGACAGATCATATGTAATACTAAGATCAATGCTCCCATTTGTGTTGACGAATTTTAAAAGCTCCGTTTCAGTAAGGACGAACAGCTCTCCTATGGAATTAGACAGAAACCCTATAACAGAATTGTTTGTGTAAGAACTAGAACCAACCAGGTCTCCAGAAGATGAAAAGGCGTATATTCCAACACCAAGATCAAGGACATAACATCCGTTATCATTATGGTTGGTGCAAATTAAAGTTGGAGATGTGATATTCGTAATCTCAAACATAACGTTCAAATTACTATCTGTATTTATAACTGACGTTCCATCTACTATCCAACAACCAACACACTCGTCGGTTCTATCAGGTGGATCTTCCATTGGGGCTGAATGCTGTATGACTGATAAAGAAAACGGCGAATTTAGCTCTAGACTATTCTGCAACTCGTTAGAAAAACTTGTCTTTTTGACAATTCCACTATCGTTGTCTAGTCTAAAAATATTACCAGTAGTCCAACAGGAATCGACAGCTTGAGGAACAGGAAGTGTAATTGATTCTCCATAAGACAAAGTTCCAGAAATAAATGTAAATGAAGACTTATATTGACTGTATATTTGTTGATATGAATCTGTACCAAAAGCTGTAGCCCCTTGACTGCGTGATACTCTTTGATTCACAATATCCACAAGCTACACTCTAAAATAATCATTAATGATATCAACATTCTTCAATTATTCTCCCTCTATTCCCTCTCTAACTTACATATTATACATAAGGTGGTTCTAGGAAAAATATAACGGAATTGAATCCTCCACCATAATTCTACTAATTGAACATGGTAGGTTATTTAGTTTGTGAATATTATCAAAAACTTGAAACTGCATATCGCTAAAAACATTCGATCCTGATGGGGCACTTTGACCTATATCTGTATAAAAAGCGCTATTGACATTTAAATCGTCAACAATTGGAATTATGCCTCCGATTATATTGTCATTATTTACTCGAATTACCATGGTTGGATCTTCATCAAGAACAGTAATTCCATCTTTGTTCCATAAAAACTCAATCTCAAAAAACTTTTCAGCGATTATAGTCGTAGAAGTATCGGTCAAGGTGTAATTTCCTCCTGATGTCTTTACTCTAAACTCAATACCATTTTTAGTAAAAAACACTCCGATTCCTGGAGAAACAATATCCGTCTCTCCCATGTTTACTCCCCACAACATATAATCTTTTTGCGAGAATCTTGCCTGATTTAATATCCCATTATGTATATTCCCTGATAACGACATTACTAACCCAACATATCCAGCAGATATATCAAATAGCTGTGAGGTATCTTCACAAAATATTCTTCCTTGATTATGCAACGTCTTCTTTAGAGAGGTCCCAAAATATGGTGTTTGATCATTTTTTACAACATCAAAAAAGCCAGAATAACGCATATTTGCGCTATTATCCATTAATGGATTGCTTATGCTCTTTGAATCTTTAATGTCGCTGTAATACGTTATCATAATTAACCTTTAAGAATAGTCGAAGAACACTTTGTAGGCACCATTACCTTCTTTTAAATTCTCAGAGCTAATTTCAATATCTAAATAAACGAAATCTGATATAGTTGAACTTTTGTTTCCTACCGCAGAGTTGTTCGTATCAGAGGACACTCCAGTGGTATTTAATCCTGAAAAATGTGTAGATAGCGGAGATGCAGCAACAGCAGCACTAAATGTAGGGGAACTAACAATCCCAAAATGTCCATCGTCTCCGCTCTTTACGCTTACTCCACCATTTGACACTATTCCTAACTTTACATTTCCAACTGATGAAACATCTGAAAACGACAAGTCAAGAACTTTAACTTTACTATGAGTACCAGAGGTAACCCCTCCAAAATCCAAAATGGAAATATTGCCTAAAAGCTCTCCACTTTCAGGATGATATTCTCTAACTGTGATATTTGGCATTATTATTCCTCCTTATTTTTTAGGCATAATCCATTTTTTTGTTTGAATTTCACTCCATCCGCTGTCAGAAGAGTAAACCTGAATGTTTACATAATATGTTTCTCCAGGAACCAAGTTGTCGCCTCCTCCGTAATAAATGCAGTCCAATGCAGTCTCAACAACTCCAGAATCCCATTTGTCACTTAAATACGGATTTGAACCAACAAATATTCTAACTTTAGATACTGTACCTATTTCTTTAATTATCTCGTTTTTTACTACCATAGATGTGTAATCTATTATTCCACTGTCAACCCAGCCTGTAAAAATTAGGTCTTCAAAACTTAAGAATCCAACTAATCCACTTTGAAGGACTACAACGATTTGGTTATTCAATTTGTCATAATCAACACCAATAGACCCTAAGAAATCTATTTCGCTTGATGTTGGAAATTCGTCTAATATACTAAAATAATTGTCACTAATGTCTTCGTTTGCTGAGTTGACTTCATTTGCAATCCATGTTATTTTTATTTTATAATCAGATGATAGTTCCAATACTGAAGATACAGACCAAGTAAATACTCCTGTATTCGGTGTTGAATCAACTATTGTTTTTAAATTTTCACCTGCTTTATATAATTCTATCTTTACCGAATCATTAGATGATTTATCTGACTTCCACAAGATATCTACATCCTCTCCTAAAATTACATTCTCGTTATCGTTTGGATATTCAATATTAATAGGAGATGTCGCAGCAGTTGGAGCGACAGGAGCAACATATCTAAATATTACACTAGGAGATTCCACAATATTATAATCTCCATTTAAAGTATTATAAATATGATTATTAACTGTAAATTGATCTCCACCAACGTCTACCTCTGAAATGCCATAGAAAAAGTTGTTTTCACAGAACTTGCAAAACTTAGCTTGACCATTAGTTATCTTTTCGTTTTTTATCAATCTGAATAGATTTCTATCCAGTATTCTTAAGTATCCATCATTTGGCCCATTAAAAGAAATCATTATCAATCCGTTATCTGATATATCAAAGTCAAAAATGTCATAACCCTCAATACTATAGACAGCACTTACTGCTCCATCATATTTCCATAGAACATTCGTTCCTGCTATGAAAAAAGCGTTGTGGAATTTTGATTTTACTACTTTAAATGGAGCGTCAAACCCAGTAATTTCTTCTTCATTCACAAGGGTGTCTAAATTTAATTTTTGCAAAACTCCTAACTCAGGTAAGGCTGTCCAAATTTGATCACCATGATAAGACATTATTTTTGTCTTACTTGACAACGATACGTCATCTGTAATAAATAGTTGCAATTGACTAGCATCATCCAAATAGTGCCCAACCGTTTGCTTCTTTATCTCTTTGTCAGTACTTATGTACATTTGATCGCCATCTTTATTTACTAAGATATTCTTAATATCTCCACCAATATCTGAACTAAATGCCTCAGAAGCTACATTGGCCGTATATTCTATCTTATGTATCTTGCTGTCTGATGTGCCTGCCCAAAACGATCCAATTGAGTCCTCTAAGGGCATATAAGAAACATTAGATGATATTGCGTCCACTCTTAGGTCTGTGTCCCAAGTAAACCTTGGCATAACAAAAGAATACTTTACGGATTCTTCTTTATATTTTTCTTCCTGTGATCTTGCACTTATGTTTTTAGCGCCAGAATTTTTTATGATAAGGTCAACGTAAAACTTTGGAGAGTGGTGAATATTTATGTCATCATCTTCTGGAACATAGCAATTACTAGCACTTTCTATAGCACTGGGTGTTGTGGGATTGAGCAAAGAACTGTATTCAAGAAAGTTTTCGTTTTCTGTTTTGAATTTAAAAAGTATTTGCTGATCATCCAAATACTCAAACCCAGAATTTGGAGTGAACGTAAATAGAACCAAATTCTCTGGATTTTGACCTGCAATTATTTGGTTAAGCTGCTCCGTAAATGTAATGGGCATACTGGACGAAGAGCTAGATGAGTAATTAGAAGAGCTAGATGACATTTAGTACCTCATGGTAGTGGTTGTTCCTCTAAATACGAAGTACCTAAAAGTAAGTTGTTGTCTTTGAAGATTTGTTTAACATAATAATTTACGCCGTCTGTCATTATAACAAAAGCATTTCCTGAAGATCTATCAATACTTACACAATCTAATTTATTTAACCTTCCATCTTCTAAATCATTTTCAGTAATCTGCTTAGTGTCCAAATCTACCATATATAAAACTGCCTTACTAACAAACCAAAGTCTGTTTCTGGCTAAATCAAAGTCCATAGTGAAATATTTTGGTATTTTCCCCATATATGAGGAACTATAATCTATAGTAGTAGAAGATATTAGTCCTGGCACCTCTAAATTAAAAAGAATCTTCCCACCATTATCCAACTGGGTTATTCTTTGAGTTAGCTTGTCTTCAAAGCTTTTAATAAAAACCGTTCTACTATTTGGATTGACAATTATAGAGTGAGGTAAGGTAAACCCTTCTACAGATCGCAAAAATGAGTAATCGTCTGAATCTAGAACAACTACTTTCTCGTTACCTGCGTCTAAAATCCAGTATGTGCCTGTAAATACATTAATTACTGCATCTAGAGGAAAGTTTAGATCTCCATGATCTACTATAGACTTTATAGTCTTTATGGAGTAATCGGAATTGTTTGGGTTCTGAGGATAAATAATGACATTTCCACTTTCGTCATCTTCAGCGATTGGATTGCTCACTAAAAATGAGGAATTAATTGGATTTACGCGAATTGATTGAGCTTGGTCAACTGCATCAACTGATCGCCCCATTAACGTTTCGTTATTTATGTTTATAGTATTTATTTTAAGTGACATTGTGCATCCTTTTGTAAGCTTTAGTGGCCTTTGTCAAGACCCCACTTATGGAACTGAAAATGTAAGAATTTATCTCTTCTTTTGTGAACAAAGAGAAATGTTTTGCAGGACACTCATAGCTAAGTTTTTTATTTTGTTTAAAGATCATTTTTATTTCAACTCCATATAAAATATCAGCCTGAAATCCTATAAATATAAACAGATCCTGAATCTGTTCCATTATCGTCATCACGCCGCGCGCCAACTATTGCATAATCACCACTAATTGAAATAGCAGAACCAAAAAGATCATTAGCAGCGCCATCAGATGCAGTTATTTTAAATTCATTCCCCCAAGTGTTTCCAGAAGCTCTTTCATAAATATAAACAGATCCTGAATCTGTTCCATTATCATCATCATTACGCGCGCCAACTATTACATAATCACCACTAATTGAAACATCAGAACCAAAAAGATCATTAGCAGAGCCATCAGATGCAGTTATTTTAAGTTCATTCCCCCAAAGGTTTCCAGAAGTTCTTTCATAAACATAAACAGATCCTGAATCTGTTCCATTATCGTCATCATTACGCGCGCCAACTATTGCATAATCACCATTAATTGAAACATCAGAACCAAACCAATCATTAGCAGCGGCATCAGATGCAGTTATTTTAAGTTCATTACCCCAAATGTTTCCAGAAGTTCTTTCATAAATATAAACAGATCCTGAAGTTGAACCATTATCATCATCGTATGGTGCTCCAACTATTGCATAATCTCCACTAATTGAAACAGATAGTCCAAACCAATCATTAGGAGCGGCATCAGATGCAGTTATTTTAAGCTCATTACCCCAAATGTTTCCAGAAGTTCTTTCATAAATATAAACAGATCCTGAATTTGCTCCATTATCATCATCGTATTTTTTGCCCACTATTGCATAATCACCATTAATTGAAACATCAGAACCAAAAGTATCACCAAGAGCGGCATCAGATGCGGTTATTTTAAGTTCATTGCCCCAAGTGTTTCCAGAAGTTCTTTCATAAATATAAACAGATCCTGAAGTTGCTCCATTATCATCATCACCAAACGCTCCAACTATTGCATAATCACCATTAATTGAAATAGCAGAACCAAAAATATCACCAAGAGCGCCATCAGATGCAGTTATTTTAAGTTCATTCCCCCAAGTGTTCACAGAAGTTCTTTCATAAATATAAGCTGATCCTGAATTTATTCCATTATCATCATCGTATGGTACTCCAACTATTGCATAATCACCATTAATTGAAACATTATAACCAAACCAATCATTAGCAGCGCCGTCAGATGCAGTTATTTTAAATTCATCAGCTATTGGCATCGAACTAGAGCTTGAATCTCCGCCAGAAGAACTAGAACTAGAGGAAGAGTCTATCGAACTAGAGCTTGAATCTCCGCCAGAAGAACTAGAACTTTGCTCTAATCGTTCTGTTCCGTAAATTGAACGATATTGAAAGTTTACATGAGAAGGATTAGTTTGACCTGAAATACCAAAGAATAAGCTAGAATTGGTAAACTCAAGTCTGCTTATTGTTACTCCATCATCGCCACATAGAAAAAGTTTTCCATTATTAGAGTAAATTGCAGAGATATCATTTCCTCTTGAAAACAAATCTCCATCTCCAACGATTAAATCAATTTCCCACTCTTCAGAATATGGCATGGAGAATTTAACTAACTGCTGATCATAAAAATCTGTTAAATAAAAATCGCTTAAATCACCACTAACGTTTCTAACGTCATTTCTAGCAGTATTCACGTGAGTTTCATCTAATGTTCCCGAACTAAATTCTCCTAAGTACGGATTGCCAAAAGTAACGAAGTATCCACTATCACTTTGACCAATATCTAGTATCAAAATTGAAGATGTGTCTGAAGAAATTGTATCAGAATAAAAATCAAACTCAAAAATCTCAAATCCTACACTAGTTTGTGCTGAAACTACTAAATTACCGTTTTGTTTATTTAAAAACGTTTGTACGCCTGAAAGCAAAGTTGAACTAAGTGAATATGTTGTCAATATATCCGCTTCATCTAAATCTCTCTTATATATCTTATCAGAGCAAACTTGCCAAAAGCAGTTTCTTCCACCATCAACAACTACATCTAAGCTGCTTTCTCCCAAATTAAAAGATTTCAAGAAGCGTATTTCGTCCTTTGTACTAAAAGAGAGTAAAGTGGAATCTACCAAAGAGTAAACGTCATTTGTAATATGATTAATTGATATTGAGGAAAGACTTACTCCAGTATCTAGCTTGCCTATTATTCTTTTTAAGTCTGATGTAGTCTTGTAAATTATTCCATCATTAATTACAAACGTGTTTCCGCTAAGAGCATCTGTAATCTTTAAACGCATAGTATAATCAGTATAGAACGCTTTTCCTGTCTCATCTGTGGGGAAGTCATAAAAAGTTTCTCCATCATAACTATATGATAGATGTCCAATTCTTGAGTTTTCTCTGAATGTAGACAGACTATAGGATAGGTGATCTTTTGATTTTACCTTGCACTCAACTTCATAACCAACTGGAACACCAACTTGGTCGTAATTAGGACTTACATCCCATTTGAAAAATTTTGTTTTGTATGACATATTTCATTACGTGCTCAGTAAAATGTTACCATTAATCATAGGTCTTACATCACGAGGTTTTATTAACATTGCTTCTCCAAAAGACCATAATATATTACCCCAAGAATCCACCTTTATCAAACGGCTTGTAAATGGTGATTCTAATCCATCACTCTCTAATATATAATACAAATCTCTAGAGGACAATCTTTGTTTTGTTACAGTTATTTTGCCTGTGAGAATGTCAGGATAGACAAACCAATCAAATTCTCCATTAGATACAAACTCAAATGAGTAATTCTCTCCAGGCGCTAATACTGGTGAGGTGAACTCTGAACCGTATAGCGTCAAATCAGGATCTTGATTAAATAAAGCTAAAGTCGTTGATCCTGAATAAACAGTAACAGGTGAGGAGCTATTGTTTTCCCATACAATTGTAGTTCCTTGTCTTACAAAAACGCTATCTTCACTAACAGAATCGTCATTTATGGTAATCACTTTTTGATCTTGATAAACTAGGTGAAAATCAGGAACAAATTTGTCAGAATCATATTGCCATGCTATTTCTGGAACCTTAGTATCTAAGTCAGTATGCACAATGATTGCTCTTTGACGTACAGAATCACCAATAAGCAGTTCAGAACCACCTATCTTTTCAGCACTTCCTAATATATCTTTTGAATTAGCTTTGTCATCTGCAAATTTAGCTGCATTATTTGTAAAGATTGCTTCCCCAGTTATACCAGTTTGCGTAACACTGTGTCCATCAAGATAGTATGATCCATAAATAAGCTCTTCTGTAGGAATGTCTTCAAGACTAGAATCGGGTGTTAACAAGTCGTCTCCAGATGCAGTCCTTGTTATGTTCTCTGCTCTTAATTTTACTTCATCTGAATTGGCTTGACCAGAAAGACCATTAAGCCAAGATGGTGATCTCAATTTAGATATTAGAATGGATAAATCATCTCCTGCGAGTCCGCTAGGATCATTAGGAATTACCTGTAAATCAATTGGTGAATAAATGTTTCTAAAAAATACATTCGCAACATCAATGTTATTTCTAGAAGATATAACCGATTTCTCATCTTTGCTTTTAGTTGCTCCTTCATCCACATAAAGTTTTGGAATAGCGTTTAAATTTAATCCAACTATAAAGTCAGAAGTTACATCTCCATGATCATATGTAAGTTTGTCCCCATTAATATCAACAGTATAAATTCTAAGAGTATGTTTTCCAGAAGTTACATCTAATAGTGTTATAGGGTCAGTTGAATAATAATCAACCGCAGGTTCTGAATCGACTTGGTATTTTACATGCTGTCCTGTTGGTATTACAGGGAAGTTATTTACAGTAAAGTCCACAACAACTGGATTGTTTGAGTATATCTGATTTGGCCTAGGTTGTTGTATCCCTATATATGGATTACTGTACGACACCCATCTAGAAAACTGCAATGTGGTAAATGCTTCATCATTAGTTAACTCTACGTCGTCGCTATCAACTAAATTGATAGTTACAACATAGTCGTCTTCTTCAAGAGCTGAGAATGTGTATGTATGATCATATATAATAAACGAAGCCGCTCCATTGATAGAAAGTTTAATTCCATATTGTCCTGAGTTGTTGCCAAGTGTTACATTGGACAACGCAAAACTAACTTTTACAAAATTGTCAGATGTTTTATAGTTTTGGTAGGGTTGGCCAACAGATATTGAAGGATCTCCACTTACCAAAGTTTCAGATATAGCAGTTTTTTCTGCTCCTGACAAAGTTATCTTCAAAACATGAGAATCAAAAGTAAACTGATTTGCGAATTTAGTTGCATCTGTCTCTACAGTGGACAAATCTCCCCAAATTGAAAATTTATCTTCAGGAACACCTAGTATTTCTATATTAGAGTCAGACAAATTGAATCTGTGCGCGCCAACCTTGATATATAACTTGTCCATGTCAACTGGGGTTGAGGCGTCGTAAATATTTATTAACTTATTGTTGAAGACGACATAGAGAACACCTTCACTCTCGTTATAAATACTATGAAGAACGTCCATTTCTATCGCATCTTCATTCGTAGTTGTAGTTGTTGAAATATTTGTGTTAGATCCTGGACCACTATCTTCTGTTCCATATTTATCTTCTGGAGGATTTAAAAAGCTTCCATATAATCCTGTAAGTAAATTCCCGAACTTATCAACATTAACTACACGATCATTATCTATGTCTGATATCCATAAAGAGCCGTTATCTCCCCTCATAACACTTGACAGATACCCAAAAGAAGGACTCAAGCCATTAAGCGCCTGATTTGTTGTAAGAGGTAGAGATGATCCACTTATTGACAACGTGGTGTTTAACTCACTGTCTAATTTGCCAACACTTCCATCTGTAGCATAGCAATATGTTCCAATATCAGATAAATTAGATACTTGTATTGAGCCAGATTCACTAGTCGTGTCAATATTGAATAATTTACCTGTCTCCCAATCGTCTTGAGATTCAAACTCAAACTGAGTATCGTCATCATTCACATAATAATCTATGTAAAGTTTTTTAAGACAAGCAGTTCTTGTTTTTAAAGTTGATGTCTCAAAATACACTTCAATTTCAATATATTTATAGAGAGTTCCGTCAGGTATGTCTAATTCAGTTCCACTAACTGTAAAGTAGTCAGACCATTCTGCGCTAGACAATCCTAATACTGTATTTGAATTTCTAGTTCTTGCCTTAAATACTAAACCAGAAGAGGCACTATCTGTTGGAATAGATACATTCCACCTTAATTTCCAAAAATCTACTAATACGTCATTGCCATAGACAACTCTGATATATCCATCGTCTTCATAAAAGCTTCCTGTGCTAAGAGAGAATTTATCAATATTTAAGCTGAATGGTTTTGAATTGTCCCAACCTAATTGAGTTGATGTAAATAATGCCATTTGGTTAACTGAAGCTCTTGCGTATGGTCTTAAGTCAAACCTAACTTCTTGCCACCCATTCTCTAATGTGTCAACGTCAATTGTAGGAGCGTTCCTTTCTAGTACTAATTTGTTAGAATTTTGTATTCCTGAAACTGCATCACTAAAGTAGAATACCCAATCTCCATGTTCGACATCTTCCGTTTTTATATAGAAGGTTAAAAAGTCATACGAACTCCAATCTTGAGTGTCGAAATCTTTTTTAATAGAAAGAGACATCTCTGTTTCTTTGTTTGTTACGGTTATTTTGCCACTTGTTGCAGATTCAACAAAATCATCACCATCTAATTCTATTCCTAGACTAGATGAATCACTTAAGTCTTCTGTTGTTACAGTCCATTCTTCTAAGTTACTTAAGTTATCCAACAATTTAGAATTATTTGTCGTTGATAGGCAAACTGAATCACCATCAATAAAGACATTACTGTTTGTACTATCTGTAAAATCATCTTCAGTATCCCAAATCCTTGTGTAGGCTGTTAAGCCCGAAGAAGGGGTCATTGCGATGGTATGTGTACCTCCTTCCGCAAACGTCCTATAATCGACCGTTGCTGTCGTATTAACGGTATCCACGTAGTCGTCTGGGCTAATGCCTGGGATAAATGCAATCTCATTAACTAAATAGTCGTCAATATTTGGATATTGATGCTTAAGTGCTAAAATTAATTGAAGTAAGTTAGTCGTTGAGACTTCACCCATCTTTTTGCTATCTGGCAAATCTAATGTTTCTACAAATGCGTCGAGTTGAGAGTGAGTTAGAGTTCCATTGTTAGTGATCCCTGTCTCATGATCAATATCTGGTATTCTATCTGGATCTAATATTCCTGTACTTATTTTGCTAGCATCTAAATCAGGAACATTTTGTTGATTTAAAACTCCTTGTACTTCAGAAGCTAAGTCAATTGGATCAGGATTATCGACTCCACCTATATGTCTATGTTCATTTACAGATTGATCAATTAAGCTTTGAAACCCTAAAACAGATCTTCCAGTTGTGGTAGCGGTAACAACAGATACATCATCCGTTGTTACTGATCCTAAATACAAACTAGTATCAGTATCGTCTAAAAGAGTTATATATGCTGAGAAAACAACAGTTTGGTTCCAATAACTGTCTTCTGTGATTTCTGCGTAAATATATTGTGTTGTTCCCTGTAATAGATTTTCTATAGTTACTGAGTTGTCGGATTCTACGGCGACAAATGAAACGTGTCCTGATCCTGGACTAATTGTTATATTTAATCCATCAGACACCACAAGATCCCAGCCTGTCTTTATCCCATTTCCTAGTACATCAAAAAGGGCATACAGTTGTACATCTAAGGTTTCCCATCTTTGCATCTCTGTAGCGGCATCAGTGAGATCATCTTGCTCGTAAAATGCTAATTGATATTTGTCTGTTCTTCTGCTCATAGCAATTAAGTAACTAAGTCACTACCTCCCCATTTACTAGATCCGATAACAAAGTCATTAGGACGAATGTTAAATTCTTCTGCTGAAGATTGATTAAGGTCAGACATTGGATGATCATAAAAACCAATAGCACCAGTGTCAATCGGAGAACCAACTCCTGAGTTATTGTATGCTGCACTTCCATTTTGTATTGCGGTAGTTAAATTTTGCCAATTTATATTCATTTTCCGTTCAGCCACTCTGTTTCATATTCATTTATATAATCATTACTTTCTGCATTAAAGGTTCTAGAAATTGAAATTATCCTAAACGGTATACCATCTACTGTTACAAAATCCAATGGTTTTAATACTAAATTGCTTCCCGTTGTCTTAAATCCCATTTTTCTAATGGGGAAAAAGATTCTTTGAGACAATTCATTAAGATGTACTCTCGCCACTTCTTTCTCTCCATATGCAGGTTGATCAATTAAATATTCTTTCTTAAAAGTTAATTTATCCTCTCTCCCTGCAACTATTCCTATCATAATTGGGTTTCTGGTGTCTCTCTCTAATGTAAGACAGTTAATCTGATTGAATGTGCTGCTGAAATCAATATTTATGTTTCTTTGATCAAGAATTAACTCGTCACCAGTATTTGGGTCAGAAGAGAATTTGGCAGTTGGAACTATCGTATCTACTGGTGGTCCAAGCAATCCTCCTGGAAGCTTCGCTATATGAAACTTACCTGCTCCATCAAAATAGACATACGCTTCAAACCTTTTAACAATATCCATTATACACTCGAAGAGTTTATCTCTAGTTTTAAATCTCATTTTAGGGGCAGTAAAAGAATACCCAGATGGAAGGAAATATTCTGTCTCATCTTCCCATTCTTTAACAAAAGCATCCTTTTCTATTCCTGCTCTTTGGGCTAAGTCTTTTATAACATGATAGCCAACCATGCCATCATAAAATGGACTATTGATAATCGGAGTATTCTGTAATATGTGGTGATAATCTTCACACTGTAAAGTGATCGTTTCTTTTCCTGGCACTTCACTGGTATCATGTCCTGTAATAATTCCTGTAAATGTCTGAGTTATACCAACTCTTCTATTATTCCAAGACCAATCAATTTGAATGCCATGCTGTTTGTTTTTGAGAAAGTCATAAGTCCCATTTTCGTTATATAACGTGACAGTTGCAGATTTCTTGACATGAAAATAGTCAGGAGCAGATGCACTTTCTTGGACACTAATTACATCATTTGTTGCATGTGTTATTTTTTGTGTTCCAACATCGCGAGGTTCTTCATCAACCCCCTTTAAAGCAAAGAAGAAAGGCGATCCAGCAGGTATCAGTTCTCCCTCCCACTCTCTGTTTTCACAAGATAGAAATAATATGAAAAAATCTGTTGTTGCCTTAAGTTTTTTTCGAGATTTAGCTATGTCTGTTGCAAAAAATTCAGCACGGCCCTTTCCATGAAGTCCAAAATCTGGAGTCACTTTAATTGCTTTATTTGAGTCCTTAAATATTCTACAATCAATTCCCCACTTCTTCATATGCTTTGAAGTAACACTTGACGGGGTCGGCATAAGTATAACAGGTTTTCCTGAAGGAAGCCCCTTATCGTCTGCTGCTGAATACTCGATGTCTGTGACTTTGCTTTTTCTTTTCTTCTTGGGGTCAGTAATGGTTTTATCAAACATAGTAACGCTTTTTTTACTAGCGATAGGAAAAGCCATCGCCCCTTGTCTTGCAAATGTCATAGGGTAAGCATAGACATTTGCTGAAGTGTTTGTCCCATAAACTCTAATCGCACCCTTGGCTATTTTAGCTTCTTTAAGACCTTGTTCTCCATCTTCACCATCCTTAAATACCCTAGAATAAACTAACTGAGAATCATTAACGAAGATAATTAATCTACCCCCAGCAGTCATAAACCCTATGTCCAGTTTTTTAGAGTCAAATCCAAGTCTTGAAGAATCAACATCAAAATCCCTTATTGTTGCGTCACCTTCTCCTCCTCCTCTAACTCCGTAATAATCTACTAATTGAGGTTTTTTAGTTGGACTAAGGACTAAGTCGTATCTGTCTTTATTTGATGTGGAACTAATTCCCAAACTAATTATGTAAAACGTCTCATACTTACTTGGAGGTGGTGGATCACTTGGTATCTCTATTGTAATCCAAAAAGGCATATCGGTTGTTAAAAAGTCACTTGACTCAAGCCCCCACCAAAGACCATCTTCAATCTTTTCTTGGAACACAGATTTCCTTTCTGGCAGTTCCTCTGGCTCCTCTGGCTCCTTTATTAAAGGTTCTAGATCGTCAGTCTTCAATTCCTTTTGAATGAACTTTCTCCAGTCTTTTAAAATCTTTCTGTCATCAGGTTGAGCTTGCTCTTTATATGTTGAGCTTATCCACTTTGGACCATTATACTCTTTTGCAGATTTAACTTTTGCAGGCAATATAGACTCGTCTAAAAGAGGCTTTCTTGAGTCAGGATTTGTTATATCTAATACATCATAATAGGATGGAAGTTCTTTCTCGCCATCTAAATGAGAATTTATAACACCTAGTCCTGATATAGTTGAGGCTTTCGAAGAAGAATCAGGCGGTGGACCTACAGGAGTCCAAAATATGGTTCCATCAGGCAATGTCGCTGGAGTGGCTGATTCCTCTGGAGTGGCTGATTCCTCTGGAGTTTCTGGTGGAGCAGGAAGTATCTTTGTCGTCTCCCCTGAGTGCTTAAGCATATTATTCACAAACCACTTTCTCTTAGAAGGATGGCAAACAGCAAAAGTCTTTTCTGGATTAATTACATTTTCGATAAACAAAGGGGGGAAATATGTAGAATTGCTAATGGCTTCCCACTGAAAGGCGCTTATATCAAAATTGAACTTTTGGGGTTCTTTGACGATGTTTGGAAGTTTGCTTAAAATCCTAACTCTTGGAGTGGCTATCCCAAAATTTTTATCAGTAGACATAGTGTAAACTCATGTTAAAAGTTATTAGTGGTTTCCCAACCAAAAGATGTTCCTTGAGATGATCCTAGTCTTCCGTCCTCATCATAATAGAAAACGTGAAATACGCCAGTATCATCATTGTGAACTGACAGCTTTTGAGTTGGTATTGATCCAGTTCCTAAGATAGTTACAATTTGTTCATCAAATTTGTTTTGGATTACTTCTATAAAAGAGTCGGTACTACCTTCTATTGCCTCAAACGCACTAGTCAATAATGTTTCAGGAATTACTTTGGAAACAACCCCATCACTTGTAATATAGAACAACAATCCTCCGCTATAAATCCCTGATTTACCTAATCTAGCTAAAATAATGCTGGACGCATACCAATTCCTTCCCGAACCCTTAGAAAAAATCATTTTTACTCCTTCACTAGTATCATAAAACACAACCATTCTGCCATCACTTAAGGTATAAGTTGATACAGCACCAAAATCCGTAACACCTGTAACTAAAATTTGTGGATTAATTGAATCGTTTTCCGAAGCAACGATAATAAGCTCATCACCTGCATCCTCTTTTTTTGAATCGTATGTGTAATTGTCTTTAACTTTCTTCTCATAGTTGCTTGTATTAAGTGCTGGAGGTCTCCATAAAAAGTCTTGATCATCTTCGTCGCCTGATATACATTTAAACACTTTATAAGGTAAATAATGTAAATTAACAATAAATACTCCAAGATAAAGGTGTCCATCTTTTCTTCCAACATAAAATATAACAATCTCTTCTGGAATAGGATTATATATAGAGCAACAGTAATCCACAGACTCTAATATTAACATTCCGTATTGATTATCGTTATCTCTAAATTTACTAATTGGACTTCCCCAAGATATTCCCGTATTTTTTGATCCTATGACAAATATACCACTAGCATCATCCCAACGAGTGCCTTCAGTTGTTGAATGACTGGCTTTATCTACTGGGTCGTCTTTATTTATGACAGTAAATGGGTTAAACCTTCTGCCCATAAATATCATCATTTCATCATCGTCAATCTCGTAAATGTCAAAAAGTTGAGCGTTGTCTATAACTTGATTGTTATTTATATATTCGACCTGAGCCCTTGAGATACTTGTGCTTGACTTTGGATTACTAATAATTATTTTTTCATCTGATGTCAATACACTAATGGGAATATGTCTAACTCCATCAGTTGAATATTTTCCAACTTGATATTCATAAATTGGAGATACAGGTTCCTCATTATAAATATAGTTAGCGGGGTCTTGGGATAAATCCGTCTTCTTAAATCCATTTAATAACATATCTCCTGTTCCAGTAATCGTGGTTCCATAGTAATTCTTATCCTCTTTAACTGAAAAAAGAAGAATATCATCATTATTGGCAATATGTAACGTTAATGCTTTTGTTCGATCTTGTTCTGAGTCAAGTGTAACTGAAGAAGAAGAGACTGATGCAAGACTTATTTCTGATGGTTCTCCAATTGCTACCTCGTATTTATATGGATATTCTTTAAACTCTGATGACGCTCTTCGTATACTAAGAGTTTTTAGTTGGTGATCGTAAAATAAAACAAAATCTTGATTTGAGGTTTTATGAAAGCACGAAGATAGTCCTAATACTCCTTCTGGAGATCTCATAAAAACAACAGCGTTATTGTTGTCTGGTGCGCGTTCTCCTAATCCCCAATATCTACCACCACAAAGATTAATTTTAGTATTTCTAGGGACAGGTACGTTAAATTTTGGACCTAACCAAAAGCCATCTAAACAGATTCTAACATCCACTCCTGTATTTATTGAGCCTTGACGTTCTACTCCTTCGCTAACGTCCACAAGATGTAATCCGTCAAATTCTCCACTTCTAGGTATTGGAGTTTTATCAAACAAAGCATGCGCTTTTGTATTTATTTTAAGTTCTGTTGGTTCTTCTGTGAATTCTACTATTATTTCGTAATCCTCACCTTCCACTTTTTTAGAGTCAATTGTTATATCTTTAATCTCATAGAAAACATCTCCAACTCCATACATGTACCAACCTTTATATTTTGAATATAGCTTTCTTGGGTTACTAGTGATGTCATGATCGTAGGTGCTAGAAAATCTATCGTAAAAACTAATTCCTTCTCTGGTGCCAAGATTATAATATCCTTGTTTAGATAAAGTTGCAGTATTTTCATAAGGTACCTTAACGGTTATCTTCTTATTTGGTAAATCTTGTGCAGTTATATCTCCGTCAAAGAACCTAGTCCTTAAGTTCGATACATTGCCCTCATCTGTCATATACCACTCAACAGTTTTCCATGCGAATTCTTGAGGAAGAACATAGTCAGGTTTTAAAACTGGATCTAACTCTATTTTATGCGTAATGTCTTTAAAAGAAATGTCAACAATATTCCCACCATCTTGCCCAAGGATCTCAAAAAACTTGTTCTCCTGTAAATAGAATCCACCCATCAATGTATCGTCATGATAATTGGTCCTTGTGGATTTTCCGCCACGACTAATCTCTATCCTAAGATATGAAATGTTCTCATCGTCTGTTAGTTCTGTGTAATCGTCATCGTTAGCAACCTCCATTAGAACTTCATTAAATTCTGTGTCTCCTTTATCTGAGGTAAGTCTAGTAACAACATATCTATCATTATTGTTATAGATTTCACTTTCATCTTTTCCTGAACCTATTGGGTAAAATAGCCAATAATAAGCAAAATCAGCCACAATATCTTCATTTGGGGTTGGCATTGCTATTGGGTTTGAAGGAGTAACGGAATCAACAGACAAATTACTCTCAGTAGTTTCATCGCTATATACTACATTCACAAATTTAACTATTCTTTGTTTGTTGGGTTCGGTTTCAGCAGGAGGTTCTTCAGCAGGAGGTTCTTCAGCAGGAGGTTCTTCAGCAGGAGGTTCTTCAGGCTCAACTTCTTCGGTTGAATCGGTCTCGTAAGCCTTAGTAACTATAGCATCCCTACTACCAACAACAACAGCATCACCAACAGCTAGATTTCTTCTTCTAATATATACCCCTGTAACAGAACCTTCTGAATAAAAAGTGTTTTGATCTGTTCGAAAAAACTCTTGATTTCCTGACGGCAAAGAAAATTCAGATATCTCTCTCAAAATTCCGTCAGCAAGATATGGATCTTGTATTAACCATGACTGTGATAAACGAAAGTAATCGTTAGTATCAAAATCCACTTTTGTAGTTTCAATTGGTTCAATATCTACTTCTAAACCACCATTAACGCCTCTAATTTCATTTATGCTAAAATTAACGGAATCTCCATTTACTCTTCTTGTTAGTCTGATGGTGTCAGATGTTGACGTTTTGTCAACTGCACTTGTCTCTGATTTTGTATCAATCAAAATAGTATATTGGTCTGTTTTGTCTTTAATATTGCTAAATGAACTTATTGTTCCATGATTAACATAAAATCTTTCAAATTTTGATCTCCAAATTAACTGTTCCTTACTTGACCCAAATTGGTTATCAATATTTACATTGTTTAAAAGATTATTAAAATTAACTAGATTTTTAGCTTCAACTAACGTATATACTTTTTCTTTATATAGTGCACCAACACAATATCCAAATTCTGGTCCAATATATTCCTGTCCAAGTCCATATCTTGCTGTGGTTTTTTGTTGTAAAGATATATCTAATATGGTTAAGCCTGTTAAGGCTCCAATAAGAGTGCCAGAAGTTCCTCCTGAAAGAAGAAATTGAGTAAACGGATCTCTAAATCCTCCCCATGGAGCTATTATTGAACAAGTAGCAGTTTCTGATGCAACTTGTACCTCTGAAGCTGGAAGCAAGTGGGTTGGTATGTCGGCATATGGAATAGATTGAGAGTTATCAAGTATCTCTCTATGAAGAAAAGGTACCCAACTCCACCTAGTATATCCAAGATCTGATTCTACCTGTGTAGCTATTACTGCACTTATTGCCATGACATACCTTTGTGGTTCTAACCATATAATTATACATTATTATGCGAATGATGAACTACCTAACGAAATCGCAAGTCCAGAAGCGTTATCAATTTGCCCCTTTAGCCCATCTCCAAGATTAATTGTTATTTCGCCACTTACTCCGCCAGAACCGCCAGAACCGCCAGAAGCAACAGTATCGTATCCCTGAATGCTTCTAGCAAGATTTGCGTCCTTACTACCGTAATCAGCTTGTACCGCTGCTGAAGCTACCTTACTTTCTTCTTTAGAGACTTTATTGTATTGAGTAGCAGCTTTTACCTGTGTTACTTCCTTTGAGGAACCTTTATTATTTAAATTGATTTGCCCCATAGTTTTATGACCGTCAGAAGTTTCAGGTCCCAATGCATCTGGAAGATTGGATTTTAAAATTTTGTCTTCGGCAGCGAAACGAGCATCGTCTTTATCAAAGCTGGCTTTTAAAGCAGAGAGTCCTGGGTTTTTAATTTCTTCCTGCCTCAATCTCGCTGAACTGGCAGCATCACGAGCCTCCTTATATCCATTAGAGCTGCTATCCGAAGTATTCTTTTTTAATCCCTTTTCTGTCAGAAGAGAGGGACCAAAATCCATATTCAGAACCTCTTCTTGCAATTTATTTGTCCCTGTCATTTCGTCGCGTAATGCTTTTTGATCAGGAGTCATAGATTGTTCTTTCTGATGCTTTTTAAAGGCCGCACTATTTCTATCCACTTTCCCGTATGAGGCGCTCATGTTCCCGTATTTGGTTTTTATTCCACCATGACTAAGAAGATATTTGCGTTTTTCATGTTCGTTCTTACTGCCCTTAATCCTCTTCTCAACATCTTCCTCTAAATAGTGTCCATCCTTTGCCTTTCTAGGTCCAAGGTAAACATTAGGGGGAAGATCAAGAGGACTCTCAGGAGCACCGTTACGAGCATTATCCATTATTCCTGCAAAGTTCTCAGCAATAGGGAATTTATTTTTACTATCTCCAGTAACACCTGAATCTCCAGAAGTTCCATCAGGTCCAGCAGGTCCAGCAGCAGTCTCATCTTTAGGTGGAGGTGGAGGTCCAGCAGAACGTTCTTCAGCCGCTTTCCTACGCATTTCAGCCGCTTTCCTACGCCTTTCTGAAGACTGCAATCTTAATCCTCTTCTTTTTGCCTCTAAAGATTCGTGCCTTTTAACGTTTGTTACATCTGTAGCGTCTGTAGCATCTTTGAACTCATTAGAGGCCATCGCTGAGTACTCGTTGTCGTCAATTGCCCCAGACATATAGCCGATATCCTGTGCACCACGCACAATAGAGCCCCCCATATTATTTAATGTATCTCCAACCAATCCAAGTCCACTTGATATATTTACTCCACCATGACTAACAGCCTTTCTTTTCTTTCCACCCGCTAAGAAGTCTGGAACTTTTTCCTCAATAGGTGGAGGAGGAGGCCCAGATGAACGCGGGATTTCTTCTTGATTTACAGGTTGATTTACAGGGCCAACAGCCACGCCATTTTCAGCAGCAGCCGATTCAGCAGCAGCCTTTTCTTGATTTACAGGACCAATAGCCGCGCCAGATGCCGAATTTTTATCTACATTTTGTCCAAAATGTAAATCTTGATCAGCGTTATATGTTGTTGTTCCTCCAGCGTCCTTAACTACTGTACCCATCCCTTGTTGAACCTCTTTAGCTCTTTCATTTAGCCATCCTACTAATTTCCTTTTGTCGTTTTTTAATTTTTTGTACTGCTTCGATTCTTTTTCCTCTTCAGTAGAAAATTCTTTCATTGCCTCATTAGTTCTTTTATACTCTTTCTTTAATCTTATAGTTTGCTCATCACGAGCAAGAGCTTCTTGTACAAAATCGGGAACTCCTGTAAATGTGCCTGTTGTTCCTTCATCTCCTGTTGCGCCTTTGGCTCCTTGTGATCCTGTTACATTTCCAGAAAAACTAGGAGGAGGTGGTAACTGGCCTGTAGCTGTTGTTGGCGATGAAGTCGCTGGAGTTTGTGCTGTCGATCCTGCTGCAACATTTCCTCCAAAATCAACACTATTTTTCCTTGCCTCCTCTTTTGTCTGAGTGGATTGCCCTGGAGGATTACCATTGCGAACCCCAGGATTAATTATTCCCCCACCTTTTACTAAGGCGGAGTTGTCTATCCCTTGTCTAGTTGCCTCTGCGGCGTTAGCAGCAGCATCCACTATCGCATTAGTCGTCTCACGCATTGCTCCAACTGAATCTGAATGATTCTTATTATTCATATCAACGCCTACTGTAGGCGTTGATCCTTCCCCCTTGCTTTCTTTTTTAAATTTTTCTTCGGATTCTTTCATGTTGAAAATATCAGTATTCATGGCAGTTTGATCGCCCATCTGCCCCATATCAATTCCTGACTGAGTAAACTTACCAAAACCTCCAGTTCTAGCATCTGCGGCTGCTGTTCCAACCACAGTTCTACCACCTAATGCCATTGTATTTAAGCGTTCCTCTCCAGTTGTGTCTTTTACGACATCCATTAACTGCGTTACGCCCATGTCGTGAGTACCAATAATTTTCTCGAATTCTCCAGCACCTGATACCATCTCTCTAACTGCGTCAAGATAACCTTCACGAATATCTTTTGTTAAGTCATAAATCTTTTTCTGTGCTTGCATTGATTTGGTTTGATGTTTGTTGTAATCCTTTACCCCTTGATTTAGATTAATTTGTATGGCTTTTCTCTCATTTTCTTTTACGCCTGCTTCTGCTAATTGTGTATTTAACTCTTCCATGTTCGCTGTTATCTCAGCACCTGACTTTAGCCCCTTTCTCTCATTGAAGTTCTTCTTAATAATCTGCTTTATATTTTCAGCTTGCTCGGCACCCTCTACTTTAGTCCATTCTACTTGAGACATTTTGGAGGCAACATTCTCATCTTGAGCTTTTAGTGCAGTTTGATTTGCTTTTATATTCTCGTAAGCTAAATTGACCTGTTGTTGCATCATTTTTATTGATGCGCCCATACCAAAATTGGCCGATTCCATAAGGTCTCTTTCTATATTTATCCTGCCCTCAATTGAGGCATTAAGCTCTAACTCAGTGTCTAATCTTCCAAAAGTAACTTTTGAAAGTTTAGCAGCACTTTGTTGCATTGCTATCATCGTAGTTTCCTGAGCCTTTAATGCTTCCGTTTGAACTTGAGTACCCTGTCTTACCTGTAGATTAACTTTGTTTAGCTCTTTCTGCTTATCGACTATGTCTTGTGCTGACTGTGTTGCGGATTCTCCCCCCTCTATATCAAATTGCAGTGACATCTGTTTATTTTTCATCCTTTCAAGAGGCGCATCTAAAGCGCTTATTAAACTCTCAATATCATTGCCTATACTTTCTGGCTTTATGCCAAGTGCTTCCCATAATCCTTTTTTTCCTTTTCTGTTTGCAGCTAAAGTCTCCATATAATTAGTCGCTTCAGAATACTGATCTCCAATAACGTCAAATGCCTTTCCATATGCTTCCTTAGCTTCGTCAGCACCTAATGCGAACAAATCATTCATTATATCTGCCTGTTTCGTAAGTACATCTGCCTGAGCGCTCAATAGCTTCATATTCGCTTCATGAGTACCCTTTATCGCATCCCAATTTTTACTTATGTTTCCAGCAGCCGTGTTGGCCTTTTCAATTGCAGCGGCTTCAGCAGCGGCAGCATCCGCAGATTTTTTTGCAGCAGCTTCTTTTTCTTTGTCGTCCTTTTCATTAAAATGATCGCCAATGCCAGTTCCAATCATTCCACCAATGGAAGAGCCAATCATTACTCCTGCTGGACCACCTAGCATTCCTATCAATCCTCCTGCAATCGATCCTGCTGCTCCAATCGCACTAGTCCTTGTCGCTCTAGATTTTGACTCTTCTTCAGTATATCCTTTTGCTTCTGACATAGACTTAGTACTACTATAAACCATTGCAGCAGTGATAGCAGTTGTAATCGCAGCGGACCCCAGAGCACCTGCTGCCTGCCCCTTAGACGAAAATCGGCCACCGCCAGAACCGCCAGAACCGCCAGAACCGCCAGAACCGCCTCTATCTGCTATGTGTGCAGCCTCATCTATTCTATCAGCCGCATCTCCCATAGCCTTTCCTGCGTCTTCGCCACCATCTCTTACTGCGTCTGCTGATGCTTTTGAAGCCGCAAGATCACGTTTACGCTCTATTTCATTCTCTATAGCCTTCTTTGCTGCTTCATGTCTCTCATAGGCGTCACCGCCACCAAGAGCACTTGTCCCTGGAGTTCTTGTTGCAGAACCAATCCCTTCAGAGGCTCTTGTTGCAGCATCGCCAATTCCACTAATACCATTGGCAGCGTCATTTGTAAGTGTTTTAACTTTCAATAATTTCTCAATTAAAACATCAAATTTTCCAGGTATTATCTCTAATGTACCCAAAAATTGAGATTTCATAATTGCCCCAATTGCCCCAAACGCACCTACACTTAGCATAAGCACATTAGGTAGCTGATTCGCATATCCTAGAACAGATGATAATCCTGATGCTATAGTTTCAATTGAAGGTCTTAATGATTCTCCTAAACTTAATAATAAATCCGCACTTTCCTTTTTTACATTTGCTGCTGCTTCTGCTGCTGCTATTCCTTTCTTGTCTGCATCACTAGTAAGCGTAGTTAACTGTATAATCTTTTCCCTATTTTTAATACTTGCTCCAGAGTATTCCGCCTCAGACAACAATAGTGCTTGTTTATTTTTTATTTCCTTTTCTGCCGCTTTACCCGCTTCACCGCCGCCTTCTGCCGTCTTCATAAGATCGGCAATTCCCATCATGGCGTCCATAGCTGGAGGATATTTGTCAAAAATTCCTAATAACTCTTTCGCATTTTCTTTAGCCATTGTTACACTAGGGCCAAATTGGTTTTGCAATAATTCAGCGAAACCTCCAACCTGTGAAATAGTAGGGTTCATTGAAGAATAGCCCGAAGATACTTCATTTGCAAAATCTGCAAATTCCTGTTTTGAGAATGTAGTATTATTTGAGACATCTCTAAACGCACTAGACATGTCCTTACTACTTACTCCAAACGCTTGGTATGTTCTTTTTAAATCAAATACAGACTGATCATATTTTAGTACGCTGTCAACAGCTCCCTTTAAAGAAATTGATGTTCCACTGAACCCTGAAATAAGACCATTCATATCTGATCCCAATGCAGACAGGGCTTTGCCCTGTCTTTTTATTGCCTCAGTGTGGGACTCCATTTCTCTCTTCAGCTTGGCTTCAAAAATGGCTTCTTCTTTTTTAATAATCGCTGTTTCTTGTGATATAGCGATTGCCTTTTTCATCGCTTCGAGCTGTGCTATAATTTTCTTCGTATGAACTTCATTTCCTTTTAAAGCGACCTTAGTACTTTCAATGGAGGCATCTATAGCGCCACTAAGTTTACCCCATGAAGCCATATTCTTTTTAACTTCCCTAGTCAAGCCTTCATTTGCACCTTTAGTATCCTCGGTTTTCTCTTTTATCATCCTCATTGCTTCAGTGTAATGGCCCATTGGTCCCATTGCAGAGTTATATGTGGAAGTTAAATTCTTAACCTCTTTCTGTACGTCCTCAATGCTTGCGCCCGCTACCCTATTCCTCAAGGCCAATTCTTCAATAACCTTAATAGATGGACCTAAATTCACAGATGTTTTACTTAACGTTTCAAGCGCACTAATTAATGCTATTATTTTTGCGTGTACGCTCTCATCAATTATGTCAGATGGTATTAAAGTGGAGTCGTCTGGCATTATATCACCTAGTGTTGTTTAATTAGTTCTTCTATTTGGGCTAATATCATTGAAGTAAAGAATATAAAACTACATTCGAGAACATCTTCTGAAGCCATCTCGTCTAATTCTTCGTCTTTGTCTTCATCATGTCTTATTGGGCCTTCTGGATTGGGGTCTCTTCCCAATTCATAGAATTCACTGTAATCAGTGTCATCTTGATGATGTCCTGTCTGTTGAGCAGTAGGCATCTTAAGTGCCCCAAAGATATCTCTATTTATTAAATTATATGCGGCTGTCTTGCCATACATTTGAAAATACCTTGGTATCCTTGTGAATATTCGGGCACACTCACTTCCTGAGTCTCGCATATCAGGGATATATGGTAAAGAAGATAATACTTCTCCAGTTCTATGTAGACTATAGCTATTTAATATATTCATTACTCCAGACCAGTATTCAGGGCTATTTTGTCTTTGAATGTGATCTTTAATTAGGTTCGTCCAACTCTGTGCCAAATAACCAAATGCAAATCTATATGTTGCTATACTTCTCATTTGCTGGTGAGTATTACCACCAGGGTTATTCTCATGCATCTCTTCTAAGGAGATTCGCTCATGATGGACTCTTTCTTCCTCTAATCTTTCTTCCTCTAATCTTTCTTCCTCTAATCTTTCCGCTTCTTCTTCTTCCTCTAATCTTTCGTTTTCACACATATCAAATAAAGTTGAAACATCAGTCATAATTTTATCTTTTACTTCATCTTCTATATTGTCTCTAACACCTCGTTTTACGAAGATTAAAAATTTATTAAAGGGCAATAGCGTTAGCTTTAGTTTCTCATGATCCATATTTAAAGCTAATAAAACGTATAACTCCAGATATACTTTGCCAGGAGGGAATAAAATTTGTGTTGGCGTATCATTAAGGCTGTCTTGATTCTTTATTAGGTAATGAAACCCATCCAGTGTTACTGGTGACGACATCTCTCGTTCAATAATGGAGTTTCTGTGATTTCTTAAAATCCAGTCACAAAAAGAATTTTCATCCGCACTTGCTAATTTAATAAAAAGTGATTCAATTTTCTTATTTTTTGATGAGCAGACCAATCTGTTGAGGTCTTGTAAAAGTTCATAGGGAACCATAATTAAAGCTCCAAAAGGGGAAAGTTATGTGTTACTTTATTCCCAAAAAAATAGTTAAAAACCTTGTTGAATTAGAATAAGCCATTCCCACCTATCGTTTCTGACATTTTTCTACGCAAAGCTTTAACAATATTAGGATGAATTTCAGCTAAATCCTCTAGTGGGCGACTCATAGACCATCCTCTCATCAATTTCATAATTCTTACGTTTTCTAGTTCAATAAAATCTAATACTTCCGCATCTTCAATACTTTGAATTGGTTTTACAGACATAATGTATTCAGTATCTCTTTGACTTGGATACTTAAAATACATATCAAAAGAGTGAACCTCTTTGCCTTCTTTGCTATATGAATCATTAAATCCTTCAATAATTGGATCTTTGTTTTCTAGGTAATATTCTATAGTAAGAGTGAATCTATCTTTCTCTGTAATAAAAATGTCATCGTTATTGTCTATTTTTACCTTCTCAGACTTCACTTCTTTATTTTTTTCTTTATTCTTGACTTTTTCTACCTTGGCCTCTACCACCTTGGCTTCTTTATTTTTGACTTTCTCCACCTTAGGTTCTTCCACCTTAGGTTCTTTATTTTTGACTTTCTCCACCTTAGGTTCTTCCACCTTGGGCTCCTCAATCTTGTTCTCTTCCACCTTGGGCTCCTCAATCTTGTTCTCTTTTACTGGTTCTTCAATTGGGTTTTTTGCTTCAACTTCTTTACTCATTTTTATTTCTCCTAAATATTGTCGTATTCAAAACAGTCCTTATTATAAAATTAATTTCGACGCATTTTTGATTGGTTTTTAAGCATCGCTTTTTGATTCCTTACATCTATAGTGGAGTTCTTAACTTTTTTCATGTAATTGTGCTTTTGTATCCATTTATATGGTAAGGTGGAAATATACTGGGGTGTCCAATGATATTCTTCAATAAGACTTAATTCAACAAGGTCCCTCATAATTTCTGGATCTACGGCAACTGTAATTGACCCTGGGTTCATATAATAACCGAACAATTGCCTTTCTATTTTTTTTCGTCTTCCTCACTCATATACATAACTTCATCATAAAGATTTAATATACTTTCGGCAACTTCTGGGGCCAAACTTTTAATTGCGCGTTCTGACACTTTAGCCTTTGAATCGTCTTCAGTTTTCGCATCCCAACTATGAATTAACTTGGTTAATCTCAACTCTTTATATTTTTTATGATTAAATACACGTTGTTGGCCACCATTGTCGTCCATCTCAGTATCAACTGATCCTTCTTGAATCTCATTATGTAGACCCCAAGTTAATTGCTTCATCTTTACTGTTAGTTTTTTGAACTTTTCTTTTTCTTCGTCTGTAAAATTTGAGTCGTTGAAGTTTTTCTCTCCAAAGACGAGATAGTGCATTCCTACTCTTTTATATAGTAAGACTACATCTACTGTGCTATTCTCTTCAATAAACATAGCTGTCGCTTCTCCTTTGTTTGCCTACATTATACAAAAAAACTCCCTAATTCTGCAATTAGGGAGTTTTATGTGCTATGTTTTTATTCTATTCTTACGATGGGTCCCAAGGGAATCCAGCTTGATGAGTAACTCCTGTAAAGCCAATCGTTGACTGTATTATGCCAGTATTTAACGTGGTCTCAAGTCTATGGAATCTAACCTTCAAAACAATGCTTGATGAAACAGGAGCATCAGCACATGATGATGCAACAGCTATCGTCATTGTATGTACTCCATCAGCACAATAATCGTCAAAACTCTTATGTCCTTCAAATTTTGGTGTACCAAAAGCAGTAAGAGATCCTGAAATGTGTCTAAGACCTGCAACTACATCAAATGGGTAGAGAAGATTCTCGTCAGTATTCATACCAATTCCCCAAGCTGCTTCTGCATTATTTGCACAATCTAAGGAAAATGATTGAAAACGAATATTGTTTTCCTTATCAATATCGGATGGAACATCGGAATCAGCAACTGCATCTGTTATGCCTTTTACAACAGAGATGGAAAATTGATCCCAAGTCAATAATTTTGATGGAGTTTGGAAGGAAAAATCACCAGCATCAGCATCTGACCATTCAATATCGGCTGATGTTTCTGCGGCTCCAATTACATCCATGGTAAATTGGGCCACATCACCAGCCGTAACTGAAATGCCAAACGAATTTGGATAACATTTCTTAAATGTTCTTTTCTCTCCACAACGATAGTACAAGATGATATCTTTGGACAGATTACCACCACAATTACTAAGATCAGTATCTGCTCGGCTACAAGCCCACTCCATTATATTACCGTCTACTAACATTTGTTGATTAAGTGGACCATTAATACTTCCATCAACAGTAACTTTACCATAAGCATAGACATCTCTGTCCCAATCACCCATTACCATATCAGGCGCTTCAATTGACTGTTTCGCAGAGATATTGGCATCAGAGAATCTTAATTTCTCTCCACCAATTTCTGCAATACCTCTGTACCCAGCATATATGTTGCCATGTGCTCCTTTTGACATTATTTCTGTCTCCTTCTTAAATCTTATAAATAAATTTGTATTTTCTTACTTCTTACGTTATATATAAAAAACCTTTATACATACTTAGAATTGCATTGGTGCCCTATAAGCGACTCCACTACTATATAAATCGGCAGCATGCCCATTTACATAATCATATAAGTAATCCTGAATCATATCATGTATACTTGTATAGTCAGTTGCGATATTCGTTCTTCTTTGCTTTACTCCACCTAATACTAACTCGTCCAGACTTAAAACTAACGATTCTGGAATTGCTTTTCTATCGGTATCTCTCGCGCCAGTTTTTATACGAAAGTAATAACTTACATTAGATGCAAATGTATTACCACTTGCTGCTAAAAAGTTGACTAAGAAGTCAACACTAATAGACTTTGTTGTTTTTGCAGTTTCATCATATATTCTATATGTTACAGCCATAATCTTAATCTCCTAATTAACTTGATGAGCTTGATGAGTATTCTTCACTTGAACTTGAACTCGAACTGGAATATCCAACAGATGAACTTGAAGAGTTACTTGAACTTGAACTTGAACTAGAGTAACCACCAGATGAACTCGAACTGGAAGAATAACCTAATTGTGCTTCATTAACAAAATAGTCAACCCAATCATTTATAAGTTCAGTAAAGGTTGTTGCTGCGCCTGCACCTGGGGCGACATCAGTTAAATCGTGTATTAAATAAGAAGGGAAAGCGGTCCCATCAACCTGTCTTATTGTAGTGCGGATAAGAAGCCAAGAATTGGCAACCATAAGACTGTCAGACATAATGTCTGAAGCCAAAGTTACAGTAACCGTGGATGTACTCCCATCTTCTTCATGTAGTATAGTAATAGTTGCCATTTTGTACAACCTCATTTTGTATTAAAAACTTTACCCCCTTATTCTTAATAAAAATGGTCAAATCCTTTCAACGATTTAATTTTTAATCACTAGAACTAGATGAGCAAAGGTCATCAGGATCAAAATCAATAGTCTTCCTGTCAAGTTGTGGAAACGATAATTCATTAACCTCTTTACCAAACCAACTTAACTCAGAAGCTCTTAGTACTGCACTGTCTTTTTGAATCTTGCCAAATGTAACGTTGTCAACTCGTGAATCATAGATATATCTCTTCAATCTAATTGCGATACCAAAGTCTGACTTTAAAATTTCGTTTTCAAGCAAACAGCTAGTTGTAAGACATAATTCGTCTCCAACAACAGTTGTACTCGTTATATCATAATAACTACACTTAGGAGTTGTATTTGACTGAAACGCATATGTCTCAACTCCATTTGTTGTAGTTACGAAGTTCTCTGCATTATCAGCAGTATTGCAAATGTAAAATTGAGTATCATTTACACTTATATCTCTTGTTAGTGGCGCTTGAAAATCATTTACGTTTAAGTGAAGACTTCCATTTAATATGTCATATACAGCTTTTGTATATTTGTTTAATATTCTAAGACCTTCTTCTGTCTCAACCGATTTCCCATAAACAACTATGGTTAACCTTGACTCTTCTGATAAACCACCTTGAAGATAAATCCATTCATTTGATAAACTTACTGGCTCTATGGTTATTGCAATCTCGTCAGTAGGAATAACCCCTCTATCACCATATAAAACATTGTGATCATATAGAGGAGAGTGAGCAATTGTCTTCTGTATAAAAGATTGAGCAGATACTAACCAATCGCTTATAATTGGTGTGGTCAAAACTATAGTTGTAGTATCTGTTACCGATTTTACCACAGAATATTCAAAGATTTGATAATGAGCTGAAGTGCTATCATTATATCCATAATCGATAAAGACAATCTCTTGACCAGCATAAAAATGAAATGAGTTAACAACACTAATTGTCGTGTCGCCAGCATTAACATCTGCTGTTAAAGAGGTTTTTGCAATAAGTTCTGCCTTTAAAATGTCAATTACTGAATCTACTATTCCTTCAATATTCATAATTTTGAGAATCCTGTATCTATATCTTTATACCAATCTTTTACTCGCAACTTTATGTCACAATTATTCTCTAGCTCTATTTCTTCTTCGTTATTTCTTAAACGAGTCATTGGCTTTAATCTTTCTCTATCACGAGAATCGAATGAGTTGTCTTGATAATAAGAATAAACTATATTTTTACCTTTGTATCTATTTATTTTATTTTTCCAGCTCACTGAGACTCTCTACCAAAACTAATGTCATCCGTTGGAGTTTTAAACGAATCAAAGATACTCATTCTAGCAAATCTTTTAGTAACGTGCTCTTGTCCCATTAATATTACCGTTCCAGTTAATATACTGTCAATTGAAAACATTGATCTTTTTCTTTGTTCTTGTCCGTAGTTAGACACATCTGGAGATTGCTCTGCTGAGAATAATCTATCATATGCATATGACGCAGCTAATCTTGCTGTAGTCAAAGGAATTGGATCTGGAAATTCTAATATGCTAACTAAACTTTCGGAGTCATATAGTGATATTACCTTATCAACTATTATTTGACTTAAATTAGGAATACTTGTTATAGTAACTTCTTCATAATCAGATTTGCTTTGCAAACGTACTAACTGTCCTTTTGCAAATTGCCCTGTATCATGAACTGAAATTTTAATAGTGGTCCCTGTACTAACATTATTAAGAACACCTGTCTCATGTATTTTAACCCTTCTTAAAGGACATACATACATTGGCCTTAATCTAGCATTTATTTCTTGCTGTGCTAATTTAATAAACTCAGTTATATCATTAGTAGACAACTGACTTCTCTTAACGTCTGGTCTACCTGGGACAGGGGTACCAATATTATTGTCACCAACAGTAACGTTGTTAGGCAACAAATCTTTTACATTTTGAACAGTACAATACATAAATAACTCCACTAAAAAGCACTCTTACTATCTAATTCGACAATAAGAGTGCTTTTCCCTATAATTGGAATTACTTACTTTTCTTTCTATAGTCCGCTTGTGCTCTAATGCAAGATCCTTGAGATACAGAATAGAATGGAGTATTTGAGTGTCTGACGTTCCAAACATCAAATGGCAACTCAGAATCATCCAAGCATTGCTTGAACATTTCACAATAACCTGTTGGCATCGATGTGCCTCCAGCAATTACTACTTCAATCTCTCCATCAACTTCAGCGTTCTTATCCTGAAACTCTTTTGCCATATGAAAAATAATACGGTTAATAGTTTCTTGGTAATAAATCCTTAAAGCTGCAAGAACTCTGTCACTCATATCAAAAGATCCAAGGTCAAGATTCTTTTCCTTTTGCTTAATAATCTTACTGGAAGCTACTCCAGTTGCCTTTGAAGCTTGATCATCAATATAATCTCCACTTTTAGTAATAGAGAACGCATTAAGATTCATCCCTTTTAAGCAAAGGGCAACGTTTGTCATCCCGCCCCCGCAGCTTATTGCAATGCCTGTTAAAGGCATGTCACCCTCATCTGTCTTAGCAGTAGGCGCACAATCATAAGCAACGCACATGGCCTCATTTACGGGCTTTGCATCATATCCCATTTGAGTGAAGAAATTCTTAAGAACCATCTCATGGAAACGGTTATCTAAATCCTTATCAACAGGGTTAGCTGGTACAGAAAATCTAAGGGGTTCGTTTGGAACTACAGGATCACCAACAACAGCCTTAATAATGTAGAACAACAATTCGGAAGACTCTTTAAGATTGGGGTTTAAAATACCATCTTGCATAGGTCGTACAACTTCACCTCTTCCAATAGCATTAACAAGTCTTAAAGCATCTTCACCAACAATATAGTATTTCTTGCCAACCTTGACATAAAGATAATCGCTGCGATCTAACAAATCGATTGCTTCTTCTGAAACATCTAGTGGATATAACATATCTCTGTGGAATCTATTTATAAAAGTCCCATCTTCAGTTTGTCTAGCAACAACTATATTACTTGTTCCTACGTCAACACCTACTCCAGGTTTATATTTCTTTTCTACCTTGACTTCTGCTTTGACTTCTGTCTTTGTTTCTGGTGTGCCAATTCCAAGTTCCTCGGCATCAAATATATCTTCACTCATTTTTTAGTCCTCCAAATCAGATAATAAATCGATTGTATTTTTAGTTTGTTTATCGTCTTGCTTGGTTTCTTTTACTCCACCTAAATCCTCAAAGTTCGATGAATTATCGCCTCTCTGAACAACCATTGATTTTGCTAATTGATCCATTGAAAAGGTATCGTCAAAAGAATCTTTAGCATTTTCATCGGTGGAAAAACCTTTATACATTATACCAGATTGTTGAGGTATTTCTATGCCTTCAGAGACTTTATTTGCAATTAAATCGGCTAAAGCGTTTAGATCTAGGCCAACTTGTAAACTGTTTTTTGGAACAACAGGTTCTTGTGATCTTTTTCTATAATCAGCCATTACATAATCCTAATTGTTGGAAGTGGTGAATGTTTTTGTTGTTTCTGCCATCCACCAAAATCGAAGATATTATCATGGCGACATTTTTTATTTCTACACATAAAAGAGAGCTTCTTTTCTAAAAAATCTAATTGAATGCAAAGATCATCATCAGAGTTCATAAACATATGCCCACATTTTTCACATTTACAAGCGATTTGCATATCAAGTTCCCTTTCTAATATTATACAGTAACTGTATTAGACCACTGAATCCATTTATCAAGATCTACAGTATACTTTGCATCTAGTTCTTGGACAAGAAGACCAATCTCTCCATCTTTGTTTAAGAACCCTGCATCAATAAAAAATTGAGGGATATTTTTTTGAAGAAGTGTATAGTCGCCTGTATATTTCTTCAAAGCAGCACTGGCTTTTGGTGTTAGGTTCCTTAAGCTTTTGGCCTTGTCTATAAAGGTTTTTATTTTCACGTTGACTTCTGCAAGTTTTGTGCCTAATATATTTAGATCTTTTATCGCAGTTTGGGTATAATTGACATAATCAGCATAGCCTTCTTGCGTATTAACGTCAACTGACGCGGTTGATGGATCATTAACCTTAGTCAAGATCGCGTTTGTCGATGGCAAAAATTTCGTTAGTTGTTTAAGAGCAGTGTTTTTTAGTTGTGCAACTTGTTGAGTGTTAATTGAGTCATCAGTGGCAGTTCCGCCATCTTGAAACCCTCCTGAGTTAAGTCCGTCAATATTCTTAATTATGTCATTAAGCATATTTATATTCCACCCAGTGTTTATTTGCTTTTTCAAATTCAACAAACTGTTTTTTATTCTTTCTATAACTTTTGTATCTATGTCAACCGTTGCGTCCTGTTTATTTCGATCCCTTAATTTATTAGCCCAACCTTTGACTGTATCCATAGGACCTGCGGTCAATGTTCTTTTACTGTTTGAATAACGCTTCAAATTAAATTTATTGGATGCAGTCATAGTGCCTCGAACATTTGTAATTATGGCTTCTAATTCTGTTTTTAATAGTCCTAAATCGGCTGATTGTGGTTGAATGTCTGCGATTGCTGCATTGATCATGTCTTCCAACTTTACTGCTGGAGCAGATTTAGCTTTATTTGGATCAAATGCTCCTGTATCGCCCTTTTCGCCTTTCCAACCACCTGCTGCTCCGCCCCAAACTGCCTGAAACTGAGCCTCCAACTTTAGTAGTTGAATAGATATACTATTCATTCGACTTTCAACATATTTACCCTTAAGTAATTCTTTAAACTCATCCATGCCAATTAAAACTAAAAAAGGATTTTTTAAAGCATCTTTCATGGATTCAACAGCGATTGAGCCTGAGGCTAATTTAATATGTCTTTGCGAAATATTATTTTGTGAGATCTTTGTAAGCCCATTGTTTATACGGTTTGCGGTTCTTACTGCGCTATCACAATTAGTGCGTATGTCGGCAATCGTAGCTAGTAAGGCAGTTAAATCTGCTATAAATGATTCAGACAATGATTTTCCCGAAATCGCATCCCTGTGACTATTTTGAAAGGCAATAACTTTTTTATGTATAACGTTTTGGGCCTCCTTAAATGTATCTATTTCCTCTTTTAATTTTGCCTGAGCTTTGAATCCCGACAAATCGCCAGCAAAAGTATCTGCATCAGGAAAGTCGTACTCATTAATTAAGTGTGCAAAATCCGTATTAAATTTATTTTTTAATGTAGGTAAAGAAGATCCACCTCTACCTACCAGTCTACCTATGTCTCTATCAGGCATCTCCCTTACTTTTATTAGCTCATTTCTTAAAAATGAAAAGTTCTCTTTTGATATTTTACTATTCGCCCCAAGCGATTCTATTAAGCCAAGTGTCTTTTTAGAGAACAGTGGCGCGTATCTTCCTGTAAGTGGCATTATATAAATCTCCCTTTATTATTCATCGAAGTTAGTGTTGTCAAAGATATGTCTTATCTGCGTTTCTATTTCTGTAAGTCCATCCTTAAAGTCTGCAACATTACGACATTTAATTGCGGCTTGAAAGTGAGTTAAAACAAATGTTGCTCCATTAGGATCAATGGCAACCTCTTTCCCAGCAGCTAATGCGCTACTTCTTTTATTTCGTATTACTTTTAAAAGTTCTTTTAATTGATTGGCATCTAAATCACTTAATTGATTGGTCGTTGACAAATCTACAGTTGCAACTTTCTTCATTCTATTGGTAGAACTAGATGCTGTAACGCCCATCCCTCTTAGTAATGATAATATTGCCGCTTCTGCAAGATCAAGGTCATCGCCTTCCAAGGTTCCATCTCTCAACCCTGCGACTATTGCACTTGTATCTGCGGATGCTGAATCTAAGGATTCTTCGGAACTACCTCCTCCAAACGAATTAGAGAACTTATCTCCTGTAAGTGCCGCAGTAAAGTTAGCTGCACCTTGCATTTTCTTTGCATTTTCCAGCATAACATTGGCTTGATTTTTTAACTCCTCAATCTTTGCTATCTTATCAGGATCATTCTTGCTTGCCCACTCTTGAGAAAGAGTTCCAGCGTCTCTAACGTATCTACCAAAAAAGTCTACTAAATTGTCCCAAGATCTTTCTAACCAATTAAGATCATTTTTAAATTGCTCTTCAGCTTCTCCAACTTGCCATTGCTCTCCAGTTTGCTCACCTGGATCAAGTTGTACATATCCCTCAGGAACTTTTTGCTTCCCACCATTAAACATGTTTTTAATCTTACTGCCTATTCCAGCAGTTTTAATAAAAACATTCGCTTCTCTATTTAAAGAAGCACTTTTAAGTAAAATCTCTATTTCTCTGGCATCATATCTTGCCTGAATATTCTCGTCTCTAATATTCTTTGCATAAGTTAATAACTTACCAGAAATTATGCCATTTCCTTCTAAACTTTTCGATAGTCTCACAACGTTCTTTAAATAGTCCTTAGAGGCAGCTAACTGGTTGCCCATGTTCGAATACATGTTGTAGGTCTCTTGAGTCTGTGAGGATAGTTCCTTGGCGCTTTCAGCGACATTTCCAACTGCTTGGGCATTATCCATTAACATTTGGGAAGATTGAGACAATTGTTGAATCGCACTATTAAGAATAGTTTGATGTTGCAATAATGATCTTTGATATTGTGGAGGAACAGATCTCATTACTTCTGGTATGTCAACATTTATTTTATTTGAAAAGTTTTGAATGTTCTTTTGCGTTTCACTTAAACTATTATGAATGTCTTTGGACTGTTGTACAATTGCCTCTACTTCGCTAGAAGCATCAGGAATCGCTTGGGCTACTCTTATAAATTTCATTTTTTTACTTGATTTCTCCCACTTTAGGTTTTTGTATCTAGGAGGTAATTTCGTTCTAGATTTATATCGAGTTTCCGCTTCTTCATTTCTAGTGCCATAATAGTCAATAACTTCCATTACTCTTCCTACTTCTGCACATAATCTTTGAACTTCTCTAGCATCAGTATATATATCCTCTAAGGCTTCACTAGATGGCAAATCCTTAATCATAGAATTAACGGCATCAAGTGCGTCTGGCTCTATAAAAGCAAAACCAGACATTCTTAATCCGTGAATAATCGTCGTCATATCTTGCAATTCAATATTTTGAATTTGATCCATATGTCACTCCAAATGTTTTGTTATCTAGGTAAGAATGGAATAGAAGGGGCGTGAAGCAATTTAATACTTCCAGTTGAAGAAGATTGTGGCCTATCTTTTAATGATCTTTCCACCTTTTCTACTTTTAAATCTTCAATTTCGGAATCTTCTTCTTCAATTTCTTCTTCTTCAATTTCTTCTAAGGCATCAACTTTTCTTTTTGATTTAATTCCTTCTGAAGCCATCTCCAATAAAACTTCTGCAATTTCATCTAATTTGTCGTAGAATATACCTAATTTTTCTCTTCTATCAGAGATATCTTGAGCATCAATACAAACTTCTACTTTTTCTTGAAAATCACCTAGTTCCTTCATCAAAGTAAGTATGGCATTTGTTCCACCACCTTTCTTCCTTTTGCCGTTTTCGCTGGCTATTGTAATAATATTATCCATATTGTTCTCCATATGTATACATGATCATTTAGTAATTATTCACATTAGCTAAACGCTTTCCCTTTTTAATTAGACTACTTAGTTCATTCAAAATGTTGTGTTTATTTAGACAACATGCCGTAATCTAACATAACTAAATCTCCATTATCTCTTCTGCCAATATTTCGCCCATGAGCTTCATCCATAGTGAAACCTTCATCCTTTAACCATTCTCCCATGCTAAAATACTCTTTTATAAAAGATTTTGTTTTTTCTTTATTTTTATAATTATTAATGATTATGTCTAACTCTTCTATTATATATTCGTCAGTGTCTGGGTCGTCTGATAAAAGGTACTCAAGAGCAATAGGGTATAGTCCTGCAACAATGTCTTGCTCTTCTTCTTTTAATCTATTTACTTTTTCTAATACCAGTCGATATACATTTTTTGAGCTTGGTACTGGACCAAAATCATATAAACCAACAATGTGTTGAGGCAATGTTCCCCATTTTTTTTGATAATCCCAAACTTTTTTCGCTGCTTGAATTTCAGATCTATCAAATGTATATTTTACCACTTTTTTTGGATCTGACTGAGGACTATAAACCACGCCATACGTTCCTCTGTCAAAAAAATCTAATTCTCCTTCTGGATCATTAGTTTCCTCTTTAATATCTCTATCTAAGTTTCGCTTCAAAGAATCGTAATCAAAATCTTCAGGATAATTATCCACTTTTGGAAGTGGCATGGCCTTATGGACAATTCTCCACACTCCTCTTTCTTTTTTTAACCCTTTAGATATTTTTATGATTTTCATTCTTAATTGCCTTTCATTAAAGACTAGCTAATTTGTTATTTACAGAAACTTTTCTAATTCATCTAAATCATCATTATTTGTTTCGTTTGGATTAAAGTCATCTTCTGAATAATTTCCAATTTGATTTGTATTTTGTAACCACTTTAATCTAGCTTTGGGTGGACAATTTGGATTTTGTGCTGCATCTTTAGAAACATTATCATCATTATTTTTTTCTAAAACCATCTGTAATGCTTCAGGTGGACAATTTGGATTTTGTACTGCAACCCAAGAAGTCCTATTACCTTCATTTCTTTCTAAAACCATTTTTAATGTTTCAGGTGGACAATTTGGATTTTTAGCTGCACATTGAGAAACACCATCATTATTATTTCTTTCTAAAACCATCTTTAATAATTCAGGTGGACAATTTGGACTTCTTGCTATATTAAAAGAGACATTATCATCTTTATTTCTTTCTAAAAACATCTTGAACAATTCAGACGAACAATTTGGATTATTTATTGCGTATTCGGCAACATAATCATTTTGATTTCTTTCTAAAACCATTTTAAGAGTTTCAAGTGAGCAGTTTGAATTCTCTGCTGCATAGCAAGAAACACCATCATCTTGATTCCTTTCTAAAACCATGTGTAATGTTTCTGGTGAGCAATTTTCATTCCTTGCGGCTATTTGTGAAACAAGATCATCATTATCTATTTTTAAAATTTTATGTAAAGATTTAGGATCTTTTGTATTTTTTGCCGTTGTTGTACTGTACCATCCTTTACTTTGCGAATATTTTTTAAGATTAAAATTGCTTGAACTTAATAATTTCTCTAATTCATCTAAATCATCATTATTAGTTTCATTTGGATTGTGCTCGTTGTCAGAATAATCTCCAATTTGATTTATATCTCTTAGCCACTTTAATCTAGCTTCAGGTGAACAATTTGGATTTTTCGATGCGCATAGAGAAACCATATTGTCTTTACCTCTTTCTAAAACCATATGTAATGTTTCAGGTAAACAATTTTCATTCTCTGCTGCATATTCTGAAACGTTATTATTTTTACCTCTTTTTAAAACCATATGTAATGCTTCTGGTGGACAATTTTCATTAAAAGCCGCATTTACAGAGACATAATCATCTTGATCTCTTTCTAAAATTTTATGTAAAAATTCTGGTGGACAATTTTTATTTTGTGCATTTTGTAGAGTATATAAGTCAATTTCATATGGTATAGAATAATCAATACTAGCACTTTTAAATCCTTTAGATAATTTTATAATTTTCATACTTTTTTGATATTAGACAATAATCTAGTCGTTTAACATTTTTATTCCTATTATATTCAACATTAGGCAACAAAAAACCTTGAACTCGACAGTTACCAAAAATCTTCTCCATATAATATTTTGTGTCATCCAATAATGGATTTTCTTTATTATTTGAAATAAAAACACAACAATATCCATTATTGTTTAAGGCACTATTTGAACTATCTAAGGTTTTATGATGCCAATTATTTAACCAATCCTCATAAGAGTTGTGTTTAATGTATGACTGAGATTTGTCATTTTCATAAACCTCTAAATCAAAATATGGTGGACTAGTTAAAACTAAATCAAATTTTTCATCAAATTTTTCAAAATATTCTTCTGCTGTAATGTTCTTTAATTCCCAAGAAAAATCTTTTTTAGACAAATTAGAATGATAATCAACTACCTCACCAATTTTAGTAACTGAATCGTAATTGTTCTTGCAAGGATCTATTCCTAAATATTCTTTAACTTTACCAGACGTATATGCTCCAACTAACCTACCTCCAAAACCACTTGAATAATCCAACATCTTTATATTATTAGAGGAATCCAAATCATTAATGACTGTTTTTGCCCAAATTGGAGGAAAGTTGCTTATTCCCTTATTGCTTCTGTAGGTCTTTAATCCACTTCTAACAGCAGCAATAGAGTCCTTATCGGCATATTTAATTGTTCTCCTTATACAATCCAAAAACATGTCCTTATCACTATAAATTTGCACAGGAGATAAAGAACCTTTTCTGTTCATCGTAAAAAGCTGCGGACAAAAATCTCTAATTATTTTCATTCCGCTAGATGAAAATCTATACGCACTACTATCTGAGTCTTTTTCAATATCTTTTTTTAACAATCTTTCTAATATAGAACAATAAGAAGATGGATCTTGTGACTCATAATAAGGGAATCCTGATCCTCTCATTTTTCTGTAAATACCCAAAGCCTTCTCTTCATCATCGTTAGTCCATTCGGCTTTTTGAAACGCACCTGTTATAGCATCTCTGCTTAACCCCTTCCTAACCTTTTGAGATTCTGATTTTGATCTTTTTGGGATCTTGTAAAGATGCATATACTTCCTTATTACAGATTTACTCGTATTAAGTAAGCTAGAAATCTCTTGCTGACTTTTTTCTTCATCCCAATAGTACCTTTCAAGATCTTCTTTTGTAATCTTTGTCTCCATGTTTACTAAAAGAAAATTAAATCTTTCTTCTGATGGTATTTTATACATCATAGAGGGTGGGACATAGGGGGAAACAATCTTTATAAAATCTTCATCTGAATCGTTACATAAAACTAAATTACATTGATATCCAGAAGCTCGCTTTATATGATCAACTCTAAAATTAAGATCGAAATTGGTTTTTAGAGATTCCTTCATTAAATAGTGTTCTTCTTCAGAGAAGCAATTAGTCGCAAATCGAAACTCAGACTTGTTTTTTGCATAATAGTTATAAGAACCATCATCTAAGTACCATGTGGCAATAGAGATATTTGTCAATTTATCTAAATAATCCTTGGTAACTGTTTTCTTTGGTATATACATAGAATCCCAAATGTCTTTAAACTCTTTTCGTGCTGAACAGTTAAAATAATATGTGACATAACCTCTTTTGTCAAAGTATTCCATTATTCCTGAATCTGTAGCAAGACTTTTTAGCTCTTCATACATCCACTCTAGATATTCTTTTTGCTTTATGCTGTGAGAAATGTGAAAGCTTCTAGAGTTTTTGCTTCTACCCTTTAAGCATGCATCTCCTAAAAGACTCCCCAATATAATTGACATTTGCCTATCTGTAATTTCTTTAAACCCACCTTTTTTAATTCTCTCTCTCTCACGAGGATGAATTGACTTAATCCCATATTCCTTTCGGAGATTTCGGATCGTGTTATAATGAACACCAATCTTTTTTCCTATTTCCTTATCAGAGAGGAGAGCTGTATTATAAAAGTCCTCTAGAGACTTTTTGTCTATCTTTTTAACCATTTTTGTTTACCTAAGTAATTGCTTATATAATTATATTATACAGTAAATTACCTCTTTTTCAAGGTATATAGCAACAAAAAAGGAAAAATCTCTATCAATTTTTCAGGGTTGATAGCAACAAAACCGCCAAATTTAAGCCTAAATACAGGAAAGGTATTAGCTTCCGCCCTTAAATAAATAACGGAACCAGCGTGAGCGTCCTCCAGGAAGTGTGTATTCTGGTTGAATTGCGATTGCGATTCCAGGAAGTTTTTTGGTTTTAACATTTTCTGCTGCTTCTTTCCACAACTCGGTATAATCAGTATAAAGACCTTTCAATGTTTCAGAATAAGCTCTAGCAGCCTCTTCTGAATTTATATTATCAGGACCACCAAATAAAAGTTCTGTTTCTTGACATCCCATTCCAAAAATAAGTCGTTTTAATGCTGTAATAGCTGCCCATAATAATATTGGAGCATCCCAACTCATAGGTGCGTGTTGCAATGTATTGTATTGCTGACTAGCTGGAGGAATCGTATTCATCATTCTTAATCCAAATGTCAAGAAAGACAATAATTCTTCTTCACTAAAATATGCAAAATTGTAAGATACGTTAATATAATCTTCTGGAGCCATTAATCTATCAAGATAAATTTTACCTTGATTGTCTGAGTGCCAACCATCATCAACAATTCTAGTGTTATTAAGTCTAACAATTGGTCTTGGGTCTTGATTCCAGTTTTTAAACGCAAAATCAAAGATTGTAGAGAATGTTCCTGACTTTTTCGTTACATTTACAAATGTAATCGTTGCAGAACCAGTTCCAGTGACTAAGCTTAACGTTCCTGAAGATTCAGGATCACCTGTTCCAACCGTAGTTAAAAACGTTTTTTCTACATAAACGGGATCAGAGTCATATTCTAGATCTTGAGACGTAGAAGATGAGCTAGTGGATGAACTAGAGTCGAGGCTTGAAGTACTACTGGAAGATGAATCAGAGCTACTAGAACTTGAACTACCAGATACAATTGATTCTGAACTACTAGAGTCTAAACTGCTTGAACTACTTGATGATTCTGAACTTGACGATTCATTCAATAATTCTTTTGATACTGTAAACTTCTGGCCATTGTGAAAATAGACAGACCCTTCTAATGCATAGTAATGTTCAGTATCTAGTTCAAAATAATATGTATGTTTACGTCTCTTTTGCTGATCTTCTTGTCGAATTCGTCTTCCTTGTTCCCAATATACTGGTTTGTGCTGTACTTCATAAATAAAGTCATTGGATAAATCTGTCATTAATTGTCTGGCTCTACCAGAAGTTTTAATAGATTTACCCTTACTAAGGAAGTTAATGTATGAATCTAGTGCAAAAACACTAAATACGTTTACTATTTCTTGTACGCTAGAGTCTCCGCTCCACTGAAAGGTCCATCTATCATAATATTCACCTAATGGCAAATTCGCTGGTACATACCAATCTACAAAATAAACTCCTGTAGATTCAATTTGTGAGGCTATAGTATCTAATACTGTAACTCCATCGCAATCCAATATTTCAATCATGGGCTGTCCAGCAGGGTTCGCTAAAACTCCATCACTTATAAAACGTGCGTACAGTCTTACAACTTCATTTTGTAAAGCTCCACTTCTTGATTGTATTGACATATTTTACCCTTTAGCTATAGTTTCATAACTCTCATAATTAATGGAGCATGAATTGCATTTACTTTTCTTCTTTTCCTTCTTTTTCTTTTTGCTAGGTTTAGAAGGGTCTTCTTTACCCAAGAATATTTGTGTATCTAGCTTACCTGAAGGATTTTTGCCCTTAGGTTGATCTAACATCTCTCCAGCCTTGGCCACTTTAATGATTTTCATTTCAAGTCAATAATTCTTGATAGTCAACTGAGTAATTTACAGTTAATGCTGTAACGTCAGTCTCAATTTTAACTGCTTCATCAATTGAAAGATAATGAGGGTCACTGTTGTAATGAGAAAGTACTGTAGATGATGTTTGATCAATTACAGCAACTTCTGAATCTAACCCTGGAACAGCAGTATCGCTTGTTACTGGTGTAGTAAAGGCGGTATTTGCATTTAATCCAAAAAGATGACCTGCAATACTGTATCTATCAGAGATAGTGGCAAACTCATTTAATTCTAAGTACTTTAAGTTTCCTGAACTAGGAGTAATACTAAAAAGTCCCGTTCCTGCTGTGTAACTTACAGTAAATGTTAAGCCTAATGCTGTGAATGCTGCATTTGCATCCATCTTTGTTTTAAGATGAGCTGCTAATTCTGTTCCAGTATAGAAATCTTCATCTAACGTTATTTTTTGTGGCATTGTTCTCTCAGTTTGAAAAAACAAAAAGTCATTCAAATTAAGGATTACGCTTCTTCCGCCAATAATACTAGCTGAGTAATCGCTGGAACCTCCAGAACTGAAAGTGAACTTAATTCCTACTACCTTCCAGTCTTTTTTAGGAGTTATAACATCACTAATACCAGCAGCGGTAGTGTCCTTTACTCCTTTAAACTGTTTAACAGTTTCCTTGTGGGTAATCGCGTCAACAGGAGTAGGCAAGGACCTAAATACTCTGTTTGGGTATAATTTTATAGCCATTATATGCTCCTTAGTCTATATAGAAAATAATATATTGTATGTATTTCAAAATATGGGCTCGTTTACCCTCTTACACAACTATATTATAAAAAACCTCTCTCCTAATATTACACTAAGAGAGAGAGAGAGAGTTTATTTTTAGGCCAATTTTAAATTACTAAGTCTAGATAAGTAAAGCACTATCGTCTCCTAGAGTGCGAGTGTCTGGAAGCTACAGTCTTTAATCCTGCCTCATTTATCTTAGAGTCTCTTCCAATTTTATGTTCTTTAACAGCGAATTCACTACCTGCATAAGTAACATGTAATGCTTCGCCTTCATTCCCAGCAGAACCGTGAAATGTTCTTCTCGTTCCTCCAGATAGGTTGGATATCTCTCCACCTGTAGAAGGTCTCCTAGAAGTGGAAGCATTAGCAGTTCTTAAATTGCTCATCGCTTCTGTTTCATCATATCCTTCGTTATATGAATGGTCCAAATCTATAACTGTGGCTTCAGCGAAATCTTGTCCTCCTCCTCCTCCTCCTCCTCCTCTTCTTCCTGAGTACACCTCATGTAGTCCCTCATTTGCATCATATGAGGAATCATAAATCTCTAATCCAGGGACATAAGTAGCATTCATTGCTGCCGCATTTCTAAGTAAATGATCTGCTTCATTAGGAGAAACCAATCTTATCGCTCCAGTTTTAAATAAGTTCCACAACTCTCTACTACCCGAAAGTCGTTTGGCAGAAATATGTCCTAGATTTTTAGGCATATTTAGACCTAAACTTACTCCAAGATCACTTATCTCTAAAGAAGCACATTTCTCATTAACAACATAAGCTGCACATCCAATTCCTTCTAACATCTCTTTCTCTTCTAATAGAAGGGCTTTTTGCTTTACAATATGCATAGAGTCTGTTTTATTAATCTGTGCCACATTGATTCCTGAGTCTTTGTCTTTTGACTGATTAACTGCTTCAAATAGCTCTTGGGGAGAATTGATATGACTCATAAAATCAGGAGCACTATTAGAGTCAAAAGCTTTAGGAACAGTTAATTCATCTTGAGAATAATATGAGGTGTTATTGTTTCCATGTTCAGGAGGAGCCGTTGCGGCCATTCTATCTACAACATTTCTTGGAGAATTTTGAGAAGGAGGAGACGCATTTTGATTAAACACATTGCTTACTCCTGGACTTTGAGCATGTGGTTGAGGCGCTGCATCTGAATAAATATTTGTAACAGATGGTTGAGGGTCATTGGTAGACACTTCCACTGGAGTAATCATAATGCTAGTTTCTTTTGACATAATCTCATTTAAATCAAGGTCTTTTGCTCCATTGTCACTAATTGTCAAATATCCTTCTCCCTTACCTGAATTTATGGAGTCTGCTGTTAAGACAACACTTCCACCGTCTTGCAAAAGGTTTCTCATTTTTTTGCTTAAACTAATCTTACATTTTAAAGTAGTTTTCATATTTCTCCTCTACACTCCGTTAAGTTCCAAAACTCTTTTATACACTCTATCAACAGACTTGTCCCAAGTGTAGTCTTTCACTAAATCCGCTCTTAATTTACGAGCTTTTATTAGTGAATCATTATAATTTTCATATACAAATCTCATATGTTCTTTCGTCTTTTCTATGGATTGTCTTCCAAATTCTGGAAACTTCTGATCTTCATAAAATCTACAATGTTTTGCTAATTTACTTAAGCCTCCTGTTGTTTGAGCTGTGGTATATCCTTCAGGCTCTACTAAAAACGAATTACTGTCATTTAAAAAGTCAGAATGACCTGAGCAATTACTTGCAATAACTGGCAAACCACTTGCTCCAGCCTCTGCATAAATTAAGCCAAATCCTTCGCCACGAGAGATTAGACAGAAGGCATCAGATGCTCCATAAATATTTGGCATATCTTTTTCCGATATCTCTTTGTCATACAAGGCAACATGTGGTAAATTGTTCTCATCTTTACCTATAGATTCTCTTATTGCACTAAAATCGTTAGAGATTTGATCAGGATTATTAAACGCTTCTGCTCTAGAAACCATCAATAAAGTTACATTGTCTTGTGACGAGAATTCTTCCATAAAGGCTTTCAAAAGAATATCGTATCCCTTTCTATAACCCCATTTAAAAACACTTAAAAATACAAACTCGTTCAACTCTTGTTTAAAATTAAATGTTTTTACTTCAGGGGTATATCTCTTAGTATCTACTCCCAATGGCATTACGTGAATTGGGGGGAAGACTCCATTTTGTTTGAATAACTTCTTTGCAAATTCAGTTGGAACCCATATCTCATCAAAAAGGTTTAGTTTTCCTACATAATCTGAATGCAGGGTACATGAAGTCTCCATCATAGTGAATAAAACTTTTTTCCCGCCATGAATCATATTAAGTGGAACTGTTGCACCAAAAATTTTGGGTGCGCTTTCAGGTATTCTTGTATTACTCATCCTTGTAAGCTGACTCTCTGTGGCTTCATTTACATCGACTGAACATTTTTGAATATCGGTTTTAACTTTTATTCCACGATTCGAAAGGCCAAAAGCAAATGCTCTGTTCATTCTACTAAATCCAGCATAACTAGTATAATGACCATACCAATGAACACTTGGATTATTCCTCTTATCTAAATCTACTTTGTATGATTCTTGCAATTTTAATTCCTTTTGTATGTATTCAACATTAGTTTTTTGACTTCTCTTTTCTTTATATTCTGTTTCATCTTTTTGATATGGTAAACTGTTGTAGTGCTCAATTAAGGATTTTGTAGCATTAGATCCATCCTCTTCTAAAACAATTATCTCATGCTCTTGAGGTCCATCTGGATGTTTCCAGCACTCCACAAATTCAGGCATTACAAAATCATCAGCATCAAGATCTAAAACTTTCATTCTCTTTTTTGGTACGATAACTCTTTCACATGCCAATTCATACGACGATTTTATTCTACTCATATAAGAATCTAACACTAAGTTTCTAGATATTATACAAAACTAGTTATAATAAGTAACATTACATAGGAGATTTAAAAATGAAAAACTGGGAAGCAACTGGGAAAAACGGATATTTAATCACAGAAGAAGATATAAATTGGGATTTAGTTAAGGACGAAGTAGTCTCTCTTTCCCTAAATAATAATGGTCAAAAGATCACTCTCCCTAATAATTTAGAGTATGTTCAAGGAAAGACTGCTAGCGCTACATTAGGTGGACAGGTGAAAATTGAATCCAGATTTATTGGTTTTATTAAAGATGGTGTTAAATTCGTTATAAGGGTCGATGAAGAAACCAATGAAATACGAATAGAACTTTAATACAGGAGAAGAGCCTTAATATAACGAAATATTACAGTTATATACCCGAACGGCTACTATTATGACCCCAATAACGTATATAATTCAAAATGACAAGAAAATTCCAATCAATACACTTGATGCAAAGTCTTCTACTTTTGGAATGGTGGCACCATTAGAAAAATCTCAGACTAATATTGTTCAACTCTTTGTTACTGATGTCGCTTCAATTACCAATATTCAACTTGCATTGATTGATACAGGGGGTATAGTATTTAGTCCTGAGATTTTTGGAGTTGATTCTAGAAACTCTATTGATACCAACATTTATCCAGAATCATTCTTTACAGGAATTAGTAATAAGGACTTAGACTCTCAATACAACATAACCGTTAATAACCTCAATAAATACTCCAGCGAATTTATATACTTAAATATGAATGTCCCAATTGGACAAGATTTTATCGCAGGAACGATTAGATATCAGTGGTTTTTTGATTACGCATAAGGATTTAAAAATGGACAGAAATATAACATTAACATCAGACGAACAAGAACTTTTCAATTTATTGAATAAAGTTGTATCTAAAGTTGCTCCTGGAACCACATTAAGAGTTGCTGGAGGGTGGGTTCGTGATAAACTTTTAGGAAAAATGTCTGATGATATTGATTTTATGATAGACAATATGTCAGGTGAAAAAATTGCTAGATTGATTGCTCAAGAACTTGGAATTGCTGGTCCTCATGTAGTGAAAGCAAATCCTGATGCATCAAAACATTTAGAGACGGCTGGAATGAAAGTGACAATTTCTAATGGAACTGAGTTTGATTTAGACTTTGCAATTGCACGACAAGAAATCGCTCGCGAAGATTCTAGAATTCCTGACATTTTGCCTGCCACTCCTAAAGAAGATGCATTCAGAAGAGATTTAACCATAAATTCACTGTTCTACAATATAAGTAATGGAAATATAGAAGATTTTACTGGACTTGGATTTAAAGACTTAGAAAATAAAACGATCAGAACTCCTGAAGCACCTTTTAAAACATTTAAGGATGATCCATTAAGAATTTTCAGAACTATTAGATTTGTTGCAAGATATAATGGTGAGGTTGATCCTCAGACGCTAATTGCAATGAAAGATCCTAGATTGCAAGCAGAAATACAAAGAAAATTGTCAAAGGAAAGAATTGAGGTGGAATTATCAAAAATTCTTAAGGGGCCAAATCCTGTTCTCGCCCTAAGACTACTTAAGGATACGGGAATACTTGGCAGCATTATGGAAGAAGCAACAAAAGGAACTGAATTTGAAGGCCAATTAGCTCCTTTTGATATGGATCAGAATAGTCCACACCATGAACTAAGCGTTTGGGATCATACAATTAAAGTGGTTGAAAACATACTCGATTTTTATCCCGAATCTGATCCTGAAAAAAGGTCAATCATGATTCTTACTGCACTTATGCATGATATGGGCAAACTATATTACAAAATTCATGAAGATAAAGGGGATAAAACCTCTTACAGCGGTCATGAAGATGCTAGTGGAAAATTGGCTAAGCTAATATTAGAATATTTAAAATTCAATAATCATAAAGTTGAACAAGTCTCTAAGTTGGCCCATTACCATATGAGAATTCATCAGATGGATCGTGACAAGAATCTAACAGATGATAACAAACGATTCAGGTGGATGAGAAAGTTCATTAGAAAAATGCTTGAAGACAACGTTGACGCAATGGATATCATGCATTGCTCTATGGCGGATTCATATTCTAAGTCTACGGGTCCAGTAAGTGATGATATCGTTGAAAAATACAATATCATTAAAAGTCAACTTCAACAAACACTTGAGGAATCGAACGTTGACAAAAATACAGGCAAGTTTACCCCCATCTTAAATGGACGTGAGATTATGACGATTTTAAACATCCCACCTGGACGAATGATTGGAACTGTTTCAGAAAGAGTCAAAGAGTTAATGGATGAAAACCCAAATATATCTAAAGATGAAGCTGCAAATGCTATAAAAGAAGAGTTTTTGCCTCAATTAACTGTTCCTGAAAGAATTAGGCAAGCATCTTCATGTCCTAAACATTTATTGTTTCAAAAAGTAGACGCTATTTTAGAAGCAATTGATGATGATAATAGTGATAAGGCATTAACATTAATTATAGACTTAAAGGAAGAGAACGAAGATGATGACAGTGTCTGCGAAAAAGTCGCAGATTGTATGTTCAAAACTATTCTCCTAGATAAATCTAAAAAGAATCTTGACATATTGACTTACATCTTTAATAGAGCAGAAAAGAATTTCTTCAATGTTGACTTATGTGTACCCGTATTAGGTATCTTGCTTTTGTTAAATACAGGTACTAAAAATGATGTTATAGAATTAATAGGTGAAAGAATGGGCAATATGGCTCCTGACGATCTAAATGCGATGTTGGATCAATTGCCAGAAGATGCTCATCATACAAAAATAATAAAGAGATTACGTGATGGAAAAAGTAGACGCGAATGAAGTAGCTTCTTATATAGAAACTCTCAATTTACATTTAAAAGATGGACAGATACATGATGATGAAGTTGTTGGTGTCTTACAGTCACTTCCATCTCCTGAACATGTAAAAAGACATTTGTCTAACAATGAAGCTCAAGTTATATTTGAAAGCATTAGATGGGTTTGGGAAAAGGTTAGTGGAACAGACATTACTAAAACTTTTAATGTCGAACCTGCACCTGAAACACTAATAGGAAACTACTGGATGTTAAAAAAGGGTATACTTCTTCATGGAGTCAACCACTATGGTGTTATAAAAAGGAATTTAAGCATGTTTGCAAGCATCTTAGATATAGATGCCTTCCTACTACATCAAAAGCTTGCTGGAACCCCTCAGGACTTAGTTAAATTTATCATTGATAATGGAGGATTAAGGATCTTTGTAACTCCTGACAAAAGAGCATATTTTCAAATGAATGACAAAGTATATAGCAATTGGGGAAGGTCTAAAGTTAAAGGTCTTGACTTTCAAAATAAAGTAGTGAAGATTATTGATCCAACTATTCAATTTAATGGTTGGAGTTCAGGAATAACCCTAAGGCTGTAAAACAGGATAGAATAAGTGAAAAAACTGATCATATCTTTGCTGTTATGTTTAACATGTGGCTGCGCAACGATTACTGGTCCAAATAATTCACGATTCAACTATCTGTTTTCTCGAAATCCACCAGAATTTGAAAAGTTCTGTGAGATCTACAGCAAACCGTATGAGATACATAAGTACGATTGTAGCAATAAGTGCGCAGAATATGTCTCATATTTAATGAGTAAAGGTATATTCGCCCAACTACTTGTCATTGATCATGATGGCCCATACATAGATAAACTTGTCTTTTATGAGTCGAGATTAGTTGTTATAAGGCACGCTATCGTAAGAGTCTTTTGGAGAAATAAATTTCTTTATTGTGATCCAACAAATTTTATTTGGTCAAATAATATAAAAGATTTTTGTCCTGCTGGACTTAGTGGAATAACCCAAACAGTTGACCTTCAGGATTTCGTACATAAACCTAAAGCGTATTCTTTTTAGACCATCCAGAAAGGTTTGTCGTCATCATCGTCATCATCGTCATCGAATTCAACGGGAGGAAGACCTTGATCAATATTGGGATTATGAGGTTTTGGATCAGGTCCAAGTAAATCTCTTTGTATTGCATCCCAATCATCAGGTTCTTCACCTAGTTCTTCTTCAGGTGCTTCAATTGGATCTGCTTCTGGAACATCTTCATAGAACTCTTCTTCTACTCTCTCTTGCATTTGTTGCATTATCTCCTTTGCCGCTGCTGGATTATTAACCACTTCTGACATATCTTGATCAATATTGTTAGAAGGCGAGATTGCAGATATCATATCGACTTTGTCCATACCATTAGTAGCAGATAAAAAGTTTCTCCACATTTCTGTTCCAAATTGAATTTGCAAAGGTTCATACTCTAGTTTGTCAGAGTGATTTAAGATTGTAACTTTCTCTTCTTCAGTTAAAGGTCTAAGTCCATTCTGTTCTCTAGAGTTGTCATCTAATTGATGCTCTGTGCTTTTTGCTGCAATACCTTTAACTAACTCTTGGCAAATTATAGAGAACGTCATCCCTTGAGCATTAACATCACCATCTTCTTCAGCGTCCGACCAACCTGTTCCTTGATCATCTAGCATTGGTGCCATTTGTTCCACTTGTTCTGGAGTAAGCATAAAATAGGTTTGAGTAATTAAATTCCCAAATGTTGTATAAAGGTCTAATAACTCTGGAGAGATTTCATTAATTTTGTCTCTGGCTATAGGGTGATGATGTATTCCAGTTAAAGAATGTAATCCAGCACCTTGAGATAAACCGTTCAACAAAGTTCTTCTTCCAATTTCTGCTTGCAACTCTGGAGTCATAGGTGCTTCTTCACCTTCAACTTGTTGTTCTTTGCCAGAACCTCCAGGTTCTTCCATAAAAGAAGCGTCTAATGAATCTCTATCAACACCCCACTCTTCAGAAACCACATCTTTTGCTAGTTCTATCAATTCTTCTTGATGTCCATTTTCAAGTTGTTTTATTTTATCTAGGGTAGACATAATGCTTTGCATCACTACCATAGGATTATCACTAAAAACAATCCCTTTTTCTTGAGCTTGAGCAACAATATGGTTATAGGTCTTTTCAGACAAATCTCCACCATTATTTCTAATGAAATCGTTCGAAGCTAATGGGAAACGTTCAGGTATATTCCCCCAAAAGTCTCTATAATTGCCTGGATAGGCTTGTGCTTCTTTTTTTAAAGAAAGGGTCGCTAACATATGTGGCATAATTACTTCCTCATCCTTTTTAATTCTGATGCGATTGTTGGAACATTGTCCGCAGATGCAGCAATTTCGTCAAATTCTTCTTTTGGTGCAGGCTTACGTCCTTTTGGTGCAGGTCTAACGCCAGGATTAGGCTGTCTACGCCTTCTTCTTACAGGTTTCTCTGTAGGTGTCTCTTTTGGTGGAGCGGCAGGTCTTGGTGGGGCTTCTACAGGTTGTGCTATTCTATCAATTTCGGCTTCTTTTTCAATCTCACTTGCTTTAACAATTAACTTACCACCTTCATTAAGCCAACCAGCTTGCTTACCAAAACTTTCCCAATCTTTTTTTGTCAATTTGACTACTTCTTTTCCACTTGCGCTTTTACTAATTTTCATTTTATTAAACTCCTTTTAAAATATTTTAAGCAATTTCTTCCATAACTAATTGAGGGATTTTATTAATTTGTCCCTTTGACCAAAATTTTAAATTTTTCATATCTTGCAATTCTTTTCGAACCTCACTTTCGTCAGATCCTGAGAAAACTGCAAACTCTATATTCATATTTTTTAAGATATTAAGCAATGGATGAGCATCAATCATACCTAATCTAAAATCCGATAATACAAAATCAAAATGTTCTATTCCCAATGTATTGATCGCTTTAAGACAAGTATCTTTAAATGTAATCTTTACCTCTGGACATCCGTACTCAAATAAATATTTAATTAAGTATCGGTCGCTTTCACTATCTTCAACTACTAAAATTTTTTTGTCCATTATTTACCTTCAGGCAATTTTGAAACCAAAGTCCAGTACACTTCAAATCCTTTTATAACTTTAGAAAAGTCAGAAAAATCTACAGGTTTTCTTATGTATGAGCTTGCACCTGATTCATAAGATTGCATAATGTCTTCTTCTCTATTACTTGTTGTTAACATAATTACTGGTATGTGTTTCAACTTTTCGTTTTGTTTTATTTCTTTTAAAACCTCAAAACCTCCTTTTATTGGCATATTTACATCTAGTAAAATCAAGCCTGGAGATTCAGAATCTTTAAATTCATCTTCCTGGTTTAAGTATTTAATAGCTTTTTCACCATCTTCTACACAATAAAGTATGTTTAAAAGGTGAGCGTCTTCAAATAATCCCTTTATCAAAAAAACATCATCGTCGCTATCATCTACAAGTAATATCTTAATCGCCTTAAACATAATCCTCTTCATTTGAAAATATTATTGTAAAATCGCTTCCTCCACCATTACGAGGTTTTACCCAAACATCGCCATTGTGTCGCAGAGCAATCTGACGCACAATTGCTAATCCTGCCCCTGTTCCTCCGATTTCTTTTCCAACGTCTCTCTGAAATAAATTAAATATTTTATCAGAAGATTCATCTCGAACACCAATTCCACGATCTGATATTGTTATGCCTGTTCCTACTTCTGTTTTATAAGGAGAGATAGTTATGTCTGGACATTCTCCAGGCTTAACAAACTTAATAGCATTACTTATAAGATTGTAAAATGCTCTTGAAGCCCACATCTCATCAACGTACAATATTGGCATAGAATTAGAAATACTTATTTTTGCATTACTATTTGATATTTTTTCATCCATATCTTCAATTACACTACCAATTAATATATTGACATCTACTCTTTTATTGTGAAATCGCTTTCTTTGAGCACAAGACAAAGACATTATGTCGTCTAATAAAGCATCCATATTCCCCGCGCCTCTTTCAATCCTAAACAATAAGTCCTTACCTTTGTCATCTAAATCATCTTTATACTTTTCGTTTACCATTTTAGAAAAGTTCTTTATAGATCGCAATGGCTCTCTTAAGTCGTGGCTTGAAATGTGCAACAAAGTCTCCAAATCTTGATTTCTCTGTGACAATTTGTTGTTGTTGGATTTTATCTCTTTAGATGCCATATCTGCCAATTCTATCGCTCTTTTGTTTATTCTAATTGACTTCAAGAAAATAACTAACAGCATCGAATCAATAAATAGTCCACCAAATAAGATTATTAATGGTTGATTGTTTGACTCCTCGTAAAAAGAAGTATTAGGGCTTATATCAAAAGTCCATGTGCGACCATACATATTGATCTGATATTGTTTTACCTTAATAAAACAATGAGAATTCATTTCTTTATCACTCTCATTGTAGATTACTTCATCACCATCAGATATTTTTATGTCTACATGACGTTTGTCTCTTTTCAGAGTCCCATCCATTAATTTTCGAACCATAAACGGAGAGTAAACAACTCCTACAATATTATTCCTTCTTTCTTCCAAAGTTCCACTTGCCCCGATATATATCGGGACAAAGAATAAAAACCCTGAACTTCTATCTACGTCTTGAACCAATATAATTGGACCTGTTATTTGTGCTTCTCCCGTATCCCTAGCTTTTTTAACAGCAGCATATCTATTCTCTTCATGAGCCATGTCTAGCCCGATAGCCTCATAATTGATCCCTACAGGTTCAATATAAGTAATAGGCCAATATTCCTCTTCATCGTGTACTGGATATATTTCATATTCGGGGAAATCTTCTTCCTGTAGTAAAACAAAAGAATTTAAATCCTCCTTTTTGACATTGTAGATTACTCCTATCCCATTAATTCCAGGATATTTCTTGTCTATTCTTATGTGATTAGAGAATGTAGACCAGTCTAAACGAGAGATGTCGCCACCATGAGATTGAATACATGATTGACCTCCCCATAGTGCGTCCTCATATTTTTCCATCCTTTCTGATACAATATCTACCACTTGATCAGCTTCTTTTAAAAAAGACCTTATCTCTTTATCTTCAACTTGCCCTTTCGTAAAAGAATATACCATTAATGTGGCGACTAAAGACAAAATTAAAACACCCCAATGAATAAACCTAAATTTTCCATCTCGTACTATTAATTTTCTTTTGTCGTCAGAATTCATTATATATTGTTCTCATCTCTTTTATATTGAAATCCTAAGCCCTCGAAATATTCAACGTCATCTCTTTTATCTCTATAGTGATCCCAAATCCTTTGAGCTTCTTCACTAGTATTTCCTTGTGTGCCAAATATTCTTTTGGCTTCACTATTTGAAATTAGATATCCATTTATAGAAGAGACGTATTTCATCGCTTCATCGTATAACATAGGACCAAAACCATGTGGAGCAATACAATCAAATACTGTCCATATTGGACAACCATTGTTTTCACCAACTTTCATTGCGTGAAGACCAGCTTCAACTTCGTTCCCCTGTACTTCTACAAATTCTGAGAATCCATCTTTACCGATTTTTATTAGATCTACTCTTAGGTAAGTGTCTTCACCAAAATTAGGGGTTGGATTTAAAGATGGCTGATAACGATTCAACCACGCTTGACCATCTCCTTCTATATATATTGTTAATGGATCCCCTTCTTTTGTGAATCTATAAAAACTCTGTATTTTAAAGTATGAGG
>Ga0209362_1000162_pt1 | contig 62375 bp, 66 predicted proteins | sample SaaInlV_165m_DNA_FD_184680 | JGI IMG/M metagenome (GOLD analysis project Ga0209362, IMG submission 184680) | Marine microbial communities from expanding oxygen minimum zones in the Saanich Inlet - Saanich Inlet SI037_S3LV_110m_DNA (SPAdes)... | ecosystem: Environmental > Aquatic > Marine >... | reverse complement strand
CCTCGCGCAGTTTTGAGATGATGAAGTTCACTTGTGTCTTGTTGTACTTTGGCTTTGTCATTGTCGTTCCTTTTTGGTGGTGGGTTGGGTTGTTACTCTGGGTGCGCGGCACTCATATGTCGGGGCGTTTTGTCCAGAAAACATATCTCGCTCGTACGTTACTCCCGTACTAGTTTGTGGTAGGTGTAGTTTACGCTATACGTAAATATATACAAGTAGCGTAACGTGGTTGTGTGCTCACGTATAGCGTATTGGGACAGATTTGCGGGTGCATTTCTGTCCAGCTTTTTGTCCAGCACTTTTGTCCAAGTTATTCTTTATATATATCATGGTGTTACGCGTGTTTGGGACAAATGGACAGAAATCTGGAGAGAAGGGGGGTGTATATAGGAAAGAACCACTAAATGATGAAGTGGCGTTTCACACAATAAGGCACTAGGTGACTTAGATATTATCGTTCTCTCTCTATAAAAATGTCCTTTTGTCCTAAAGTAAGTAAGAGTGTGATTTCTAGTGGCCTGTAGCTTGGACAAATATCGGGACACTTTTGAAAACGTGCTATTTCTGTCCAGCTTTTTGTCCAGAAGTGCGTTACACACCAACAGCGTTACGTATTGCGTAACTTGTTTATGCCTACTCGTATAAGTACACATAAACAAGCTAGGGGAGCCGAAACTCCCCACACTTGGCGCTTAGGCGTTTACAGCTACGCCTTCCTCACGCTGCTCGATCAGCCGACCTTCCTTGATCTCCGAGCTGACACGGTTATCGCTGTCGCGTCGAATCTTCAGGTTAGTTGCCAGCGTAGTGAGCGCCTCATCAAGCTCACGAGGTGAACAAACGAGGTTGAACGCTACGTTGCCAGCCTTATCTGTCTTGACTGCATTTTCAGCAATCCGCAGGATGCTTTTCGGCACGTTCAGGTCTTTCAATGCGTCCGATACAGTTTGCGCCTTCGTATACCACGCAGGTACTTCAGCCATGAGGTGCTGCACAACAGCGTCGCCATCAGCAAAATCAGCTTCAGTGCGAGCTTTCTTGTTCAGCTTCACAGTTCCATCTTCCTGTGGATGCACGAAACAGTAGTCACGCAGATACGTGACAACAGCCTTGATATCCACGCCTTGAAGTGAGTTGTCCAGCAGGCGTTTAGTCAGTGCGCTGATTGCACGCACGTCGCCATGCTCGTAAGTATGTCCAGCCAGATTCACTAAGACTACCTGCATGTTAGTTCGCAGGTTAGAGACAGAAGTACGGACACCCGTGATTTTGGTGTTGATTTCTTGGGTAGTGAGCATATCGCTCTCCTTGCATTTAAGTTTAGGGTTTAGTTGCACCTACTCAGATGAATAGACACAAGTAAACCCTACACGGTGGATCAGTGCAGGGTTTGTCCATAATACAATGGGCATAGCCGTGCCAAGGCATCATCCCATTGTTGATCCGCCCGATTATTACACCCCTACTCACAAGACATAGCAGTGCCATTACTCGGGTCGCTGACGTTCACTAAGCACAAGGCTCCGCAGCTTTTCGCGAATCAATCCCATCGCGTCGCGTACACTCAGGCACACGCCGACCTTTGACGGTCGGTTCTCGGATGTGTCCGCCGGTATGATCGGGTACACCTAGCCTGTAGGGACGGTGATCATGGGGCGTAGCTGTGCCTATGTATCGCGCAGCATCCTCACAAGGGCAGGCGTAACTCGGCCTCGTCACGACCTCGCGGTCGATCCTCGCGGAGAGGACAAGGGGCCGAAGCACATGCTCGTCGTCTCACCAAGGGGGTTTGGTCGTAATGCGTCGTCGTCTACTGGGTAGGGGGGGATGGCCCCCGCGCCGTGATGGGGCTTTGACCCATTACCCGTTGCACTCACACCAAATGGAATTTTTTCAAAATAACGTAAACTCATGTACGCCGCGCGCATCACCAAAAAACTGTCCCGATATTTGTCCCAAAAATCGTAAAATGGGTTACACTCGTTCCAAACCCGTCGCATAGGCAAAAATTAGCGTGACAGACACGACGCAACTGCCAGCACTGTCCATCGAATCTCTACCGGAAGAATTTTTCATAGACCTTGCGGTAGGCGTAAACTCGTACGTAGACATATGCGATAACTACGACATTGATGAGGCCACAGCACAGGCTCTCGAAACCGACCCCCTGTTCACCCGCCGCATGAGAATTGCCCAGCAGGTGGTGGACGACGACGGCACGGCGTTCCGCTCCCGCTGCCGGTCGGCGGTAACAAACTCCGTTCATAACGTGGTTCATATGATGGCGGACGCGGATGTTCCGGCGTCGACCCAACTGGACGCTTTTAAGACTCTGGTGAAATACGGCGGACTCGAACCGCCGAAAACCGACGAAACTGGAGCAGCCGGGCCGCAATTGGTGCTGAACATCGTTGCGCCTGACGGAGCTGTACACAACTTCGGGGTTGCGACCCCTCCAGTGACGACCGTCGACGTCCAAGACGCGGAGTTTGAGGAGGTGGAGCCGTTGAGTATTTTACCCCCGGCAGCGTCAAATTTGTTTGAGGCTTCATAATGCAGACTACGCAGACCATGTGGGACATGATGGAGTCGAACAAGTATGTCCGTGTTATAGCTGGGCCAGTTGGGTCGGGGAAATCGGTGTGTGCCAGCCACGAGCTGATGAAACTCGCCATGCTGCAAGCGCCGAATGCTGATGGGGAGCGGAAAACGAGGTCGCTCATAGTCCGGAACACGGCTGACCAGTTGAAGTCGACGACGATGAAAACATTCTTTGATTGGTTCCCACCGGGGAAGTGGGGCACGTATGTCGCCTCGCAGAACAAAACGTACTTTGTGAATCAAAGGCTTCCGGACGGCACGACAATGAAGGCGGAATTTATGTTCATCGCCTTGGACACACCTGATGACGTACGTAAGGCGTTATCACTGGAAGCGACGTTCCTTTGGGGTAATGAGTGGCGGGAGCTGCACCCAGATGTCTGTGATGGCCTGTTAATGCGGCTCCGGCGGTATCCATCGGGTAAGGACGGCGGCCCGTCGAGGTCAGGCGCTATATTCGATACGAACATGCCCGATCAGGATTCGTGGCACTTTGACAAGATGGAGAACCCGCCTAAGAACTGGTCGATCCATATGCAGCCGCCAGCTGTGTACTCGGCTGAGGAGTGGCACACACAATTCGGGGAAAGTCCTGAAGGGGAAGCGATACCCGACGCCCAAGACGCGGAGTGGTACGTGAATCCGGAAGCGGACAACTACAACAACCTAGACCCGCTGTATTACCCGGATATCATACCCGGTAAGTCTCAGGATTTTGTCGATGTGTATTTACGCTGTCGGTACGGCCGCTCACTGGCTGGCACCCCGGTGTACGACAAGTCGTTCAACAAAGAGTTCCATGTGGCGAAGGGGCCGCTGACTAAACTCGCAGCCAGTGTAACGACTGACTACCCAATAATTATAGGGGTTGACTTCGGGCGGACGCCGTCGGCGGTGTTTAAGCAGCGCGATCCACGTGGGCGGGTGCTGACCCTGTCAGAGATTACCTCGGATAATATGGGGATAGAGACGTTCATCCGGCTGAAACTCACGCCGCACGTGGCCGAGCACTATCCGGGGTGTGAGTTGATATGCGCACCTGACCCTGCGGGGTTTATGAAACAGCAGCTCAACGAGCTGACGTTAGTCGACGCGCTGCGTAATGCAGGGTATGAGTGCGTTAAACCACCGTCGAACAAACCAGACTACAGAATCCAAGCGGTGGAGAGGTTGTTAGCGACGCAGGTCGACGGTGAGGCGATGTATCTTATTGACCCATGCTGTGACAAACTGGTTAAAGGGTTTATTTATGGATACCGATACAAGAAGAAACGCGATGGTCAACTAGAGAACTCACCAGACAAAAACAGCTTTTCCCACGTCCACGACGCGAACCAATATGCGGATAGCGTGATCGACATGGCGGTAAGGGGGGTGCAGAAACGCTCGACCCGCCGAGAGGTTGTTCAGTCTAAATACTTGTATGCTTGACGCGTGTTGTTACAATCTACGCAATAACTGCATTGAGGCCCATATATGGCTGATTCATACGCCGCACTTATTCCAGTTGCAAGCGCATCCGATCTTGAACGGCAGTCTGAGCAACGTAACGCGGAATTGCAGGCCCAACCTGAAATTCAAGGGCTTGCGTCGCACGTCCGAAGACGTTGGGAGAACGCACTCCACGCCCGACGCGAGTTAGAAGAACGAATGCTGCAGTGCTTGCGACAGCGCAACGGCGAATATGATCCCGATATACAATCCCAGATAGCGCAACAGGGCGGCTCAGAAATTTTTGTGCGGCTAACGTCTGTGAAGTGCCGCGCAGCCACAAGCTGGTTACGTGACACGTTGTTGGGTAATGGCAGCGACAAGCCTTGGTCTATCGAACCGACACCCGTACCGGAGATGCCCGGCGGGTTGTTAGATGGGTTGCAGGCTGAGTTAGCTAGGAAAATGCAGGAGCAGCTGTCGTCGGGGTTAGAAATGCCGTCCCCAGAGGAGCTACGGCAGATAGCAGACGACATGAAAGACAAAGCGGAACGTGCGCTGAAAGAGGACTCTGAGGAACGAGTCGACCGCATGGAGCTTAAGATGGAAGACCAGCTCGCAGAAGGCGGCTGGATTAAAGCGTTCAACGAATTTCTCGATGACATTGTCACGTTCCCGTTCGCTGCGCTGAAAGGCCCAATGAAGCGTAAGCGCAAAGTTATGAAGTGGGTTAATGGAGAGCTTAAACCACAAGACGTGATTCGTAATGAGTGGGAGCGGGTAAACCCATTCATGTTGTACTGGGCACCATGGGCGTCGGACATCAACGACGGCTACGTCATCGAGCGACACAAGCTGACAGCCGTAGAGCTGCAAGCGCTGATCGGCGTTCCCGGATACAACGAAGATGCGATACGGTCGGTACTAGCCAACTTCGGCGGTGGGAACCTAGCCAACTGGCTGTGGCTCGACACTGAAGTCGCAGATGCGGAGGGTAAAAACCCGTACTACGCGGTCAACACTCAAGACACGGTTGATGCGCTCCAGATGTGGGATGAGGTCAACGGCTCTCTGCTACGTGAGTGGGGTATGTCTGAGGCTGATGTTCCGGATAAAGACCTGAGCTACTCCTGTGAAATTTGGTTGATAGGCAACACAGTGATTAAGGCCGTGTTGAACTACGACCCCGTCGCACGAAAGCCCTACTACATTGCGTCCTACGAGAGTAAGCCCGGCTCAGTCGACGGTAACGGCGTTGCTGATCTGTGCCGCGACTCTCAGGCTATGGTCAACGCCACCGCGCGCGCGATGTCGAATAACATGGGCATATCATCTGGCCCACAAGTCGGTGTTAACGTAAGCAGAATGCCACCCGGCGAAGATATTACCGCTTTGTACCCATGGAAAATTTGGCAGTTTGAATCAGCGGAGATGAATAGTACTGAGCCGCCCATAGACTTCTTCCAACCATCCAGCAACGCACAGGAGCTGATGGGGGTATTTGAGAAATTTGCAGACCGAGCTGACGAAGACACGATGATTCCGAAATACATGACCGGTGAACACACGCCCGGCGCGGGACGGACATCATCAGGTCTCTCCATGATGATCTCCAACGCTGGCAAGGGCATCAAACAAGTCATAAACAACATCGACAAGAACGTCATCGTCCCCGCCATTGAGCGGCTGTACCATGATAACTTGAGATACAACGAAGACCCTGACCTAGTCGGCGACGTGCAGATTGTTGCGCGCGGCGCGAGCAGCCTAGTCGTGAAAGAGGCTGAGGCTATACGGCGCAGCGAGTTCCTGAACTTGGTTCTGAACAGCCCGGTAGCGAGTCAGATTGTCGGGCAGAACGGCGCGGCTGAACTACTGCGCGACGCGGCGAGCAACTTGAACATGAACGTAGACAAAGTTGTTCCTACACGTAGAGAGATGACCGTAATTGAGCAACAGCAACAGGTAATTGAGCAACAGCAACAGCAGCTAGAGATGCTGCAGGAGGCTTTAGGTGCAGCACCAGATAACGTCAGCTTCTCCCGTGATGATTCGGGTCAAGTTACGGGCGCGACAAGGACTAAGGGCGTCCAGACTCTCCCCGACGGTTCACCTGCAGGCGGCCGCGACGGTAATACCATGCGTAATGTCTCGACGGGGCAGAACGGATGATCGAGACAGGGGTAACACAAGCAGCTAAAGCGCTGTTCATGCGTTCAGTTTTGACCGACACTTGCAAAATTGCTTTGTTCAGCTCTGAAGCTGAGCTGGGTGTGGGCACGAGAGCGTATACGACCGACTACGAGGTAAGTGGGTTCGGCTACAAGTCCGGAGGCATGAAGCTATCCGACTGTGAACTATGCGAAGAAACAGACGGTAGCGTGTACCTGACATGGGGTGACGTAGAGTGGCCGAAAGCGTCGATGACGGCGGCCGGGTACATGATCTACGATACATCTAAAAATAACACTGTACTGTTTGTCGGTAGCTGGGGCGCGGAGTACACTAGCACCAACGGCCCGTTCAAGGTGCCTATACCAGACCGACAGATAATGTTAATTTAAGGGGAAGTGTATGGAACAAGCAGAGTTTGAGAAAAAGCACGGAAAATTGGGCGGCGACGTGACATACATAGACCTTGATAGACAACAAAAACCGCCAGAGCCGACAACGGCAGGATGGACAGACGAACAGATTCGGGCCAAGCCCCTAGGTGAGATTGACGCAATGATCTCGTCGGGTCAACTGGGAGTGGATCAGCTGAGGACGACTATAACTACGGAGGAGCAGCGTATCGCTGACCTTCACCGGGTTAGAAATCGGAAAATTGACCTAAACTGAGAATAAATCATGGCGCAAATAATTGATCCAGATGGCCTGTCACAAGGCGCAATAACTACCCCCGGTGATTTTGTTATCACGCTGGTATCTACCATTACAGGTACGATGACTGGCTCAGCTTCGCTACCCGCTGTAACTGCTGGCGACTATATTGAGTTGCGAGATGCTACAACCGTGAGTAACAACGGGTTGTACCTTGTAACAGGGTCACCCACAACCTCATCTATTTCAGTAACAAAGCAAGCCTTGACAGGTACACCGCCCGACATCATTACGGATAGCTCTAGTGCTACTGCGCGTATCTTTGGTACAAACGCCAATGAGAAAAATATCCACTTCGATACAACGAACAGGATATTCTCTTTGATCAACGGCTTCGGTTCTGTCACGCAGTTGACTAACGATGGTGTTCTCGGTCAGGCGCTATATTCCTTTATGAAAGAGGAATGGAAGAACGATGCTGATTTGATCAAGTTCCCATTCCCCATGACTGCTATTACGCCAGAGCAATTTGAATTCAACGAATGGAGGCCCATTGATGAGGCGGAATCTACACTCGCCACAAGTAGTGCTTCTGATACCCGCGCCCTAATCCGTACTGCTGGTTGGGACGAAGTTGATGTAAACGGCTTCCTGATCAACCAACGGTTTGGTTGGGTAACACTGGGTAACATTGACGCATCTGACTTCACATACGGTTTCTGGGATTCAGCTTTGGTTGACGCAGACATCGTTGACGCGACCTTCGACGGGCCTGCTAACGAGGCGGTAGCCAGTGTTATTGGTATTGATTTGTCAGGGGCAGGCACGATTGCTTTTGCCACCTCAACTACAGTGACTAGCACAACAGGAGACTGGGTTGCTGATGGTGTCAAGGTAGGGGACAGCATAACATTCCAGAACGCTGAAGATGGTGCTAACGATGTGACGGAGGTTGTAACGGCAGTAGCTACACTGACACTTACTTTCGGTGCTGCTTCGTTCACGACAAACGCAGATGACACAGCTGTTCTTATAGCGATTGACCACAGGACTCAGGTGTTTACACCACGTATCCGAGTGTTTGGTAAGACCTATGACCAATCGACTACGACAGCCATTGGTGTATCAGCTATCACCAACCAAGTTTATCGTTTCCCGCTTTCAGAAGCTGCTGATCCAGTTATTACTGACCTTGCGGTATCGGAGGCTAACGCTGACGGTGGCATCGCCCCGTACAACGATATGAGTATTGCCTACACCAACGTAGCGGAGACTAGGGATGGTTTTGTCCTTGGTGATACCAAAGCGTTTGGTGTGATCATTGACGGTGATGTTTCGGTGACGCAGGTAGATGGCGGCGGTGCAGCTTCGGCAGAACAGATTTACGCATTCGTTGCGGCTAGGCTGTTGAACTCTACAGATATCAACGACGGTGCTTTGAGCTTCGGCGCAGATGTTATTGGGCGACTGGCTGAGCCTCTATTGGTACTGGCATCTACAGGTAACACGATGACCACTTCTGAGTTGACGGTTAACCCTGTCGGATCAGGTGGTACTGGTGTGACGGTAGACTCGTTCTCAGGCGCAGACAAGAACAGGGTAGCGTTTGTAGATAACTCAAGTGTTACTCAGACATTCCCGCTGACTGTAACGGTTACGTTGAACTTCAACTCTAACCTGACAGGCGATGCAGGCGCGGTGTTCACCATGTTCTTCACCAACGATGACACTGGTGATAACTCTGGTCGAGACTACGGCACGATTGACGCCATTATTGTTGATGACGATACGACGACTGACATCTCTGGGGCTATTCCCGGCGCGACTCAGAACTACAACTTTGCGTATGATGAAAACCTTCAGCGCGGAACGGGTTCTGATAGTACCGATGCACCAGTAACGATTGTTGCTATTGGCTTGAGTCTGGCTCAGTACGTTATTGCGACAGGGACAATCACCAATACGGGTCTGACTGCCTCACTGGTTGCGGCATTGGAAAGAAACTTCAGTAACCCATAAACCACGAAGGGTTGTAGGTGGCATACCGTGACGATATTGCAACTCTGGGGGCGGATCACCATTACCCTTTTGAGGATGATTCTCTGGATGAGATAGGCGCTGTGAATGGCACTGATAGTGGTGTCCTTTACACGGGCACCGCTATTGCAGAGGACGCAAGTAACTGCATGACCACGAACACGCAGGGGAGCATCTCTGTTCGTGGTGATCGCGTCACGCTTGCCACTACAGCTAACATTAACAATTCAGCCCAGACCCAGAAAGCGGTCTGTGGCTGGTTCATGTTTGACTCCTTCCGACCACCGCCAATCCATATCTATGGTGAAGGTGATACTACGACCAAGTGGCAGTTCATTGCTGGCTTTGGAAACAACTTAGTGTTCGAAGTAGTGGAGGCAACGAACTTTCCCACAGGGCTACAAGTGTATGGCCCAGAGATGGTGCCTAATCGTGCGTACCACCTGTGCGGTATCTTCCTAGGGAACTCCAACGGCAACGAGGTTAAGTTGTTTGTGGATGGTGTGGAGATGACCAACGCCGACCCTCTTGACCGACAACCAGATACTGCGAGCCTTGATGCCCGAGGCGTTGCTGTGTTTGGTGACGCAGGTACGGCTAGTCAAGGTGTGGGGGGCGGTACTGTTCGGATGAGCGGTTCCGATGAGGGGTATTATAATCATTGGGCTACGTTCGACGGGGCCAGTGCAGACCTATCCGACACGGAAATACGAGAGACACTGTTCGAGGGCGGGGTGCTTGCAACCGAGACAATAGCCGCAGGCACAGAGTCGGCCATGCAGACAGCCCTTGAATTGATAGACAATGGACTGAAAGGTAATGTGCCTTGCGCCATCAGGGTGGCAAACAACACAGGCGACACCGACTTTGAGTTGTCTGCTATTGCTATCACGTTTGATCCCCTGAGTTCGATTCACGTACAGTACACAGGATCAGCGACACTGAACTGGAGGAATGACAGGAATAGCAACGCAACGATATTCAGCACCACGGGTGGTGGTACGATCACAGTCCAGAATGAGACGCAGCTTGATATATCAGGGCTACAGAACCCCACGGAGGTTCGAGTATATGAAGCAGGCACGACCACAGAGGTGGCCGGGGAGGAGAATGTAACCGACGGTTTGTTTGAGTCCTTTGTCTATGTGGACTCGGTGGACATTATGATCGTGTCCTTGACCGAGGATATTATCAGGCTGGAGAGTGTCGATACCTCAGTGGGTGTTGTGCTACAGGTATCACAATTCTTTGATAGGAATTACAGGAATCCTGCGTGATGAATAAGAATAATATCAAGCACTGGGAGGAAAACGGGAAGCTCTATTCTGAGTGGGCGGATAGGGCTTTGGACGATGATGATAGGTATGAACCCGACAGTATTTGTATCTGTGTTGAAGTGACGTTGGTGGATTACGACACCAGAGAGATAGCCGAGGGCATTCTGTATCGAAAGATGTGGGATGCCTATGATGCGTGGGTGTTAGACACCAGAGGTAGTTTGTAAATGGCAGTTCCTTCGTTTATAGATAGCCAGACTCAAGATAGCTCTGGCGCTACGACCATCACGTTTGATATGTCCACGATCACGCATACGACCGATGATCTGATGATTGCGTTCGTTAAGCAGTCAGAGAATACAGGTCAGCAGACGTGGGATGACGACGGCGGCGGAAGTAATGGTTGGACGCAAGCCACGTACAACAGAACAACAGGTGGACGTGACCAAGAGACTTCTATCTATTGGAAATTCGCAACCTCGGCTAGTGAATCTGACCCTACGTTTGACTGGAATAGCGGCGGTACGAATGAGCCTATGTCCGGTAGTTTGCTTGTTTATCGAGGTGTTGATCAAGTAGCACCTTTCCAAGGCCCTGCCTATGCAAGCGCTCAGAATGATGCGAACCCTCCCAACCCGAGCGTTGAGGTTATCGCTGCGAATACTCGCGTGATTTGTTTTCATGCCGCAACGCACGATGACATCTGGTCAGCGGCAGCGCCGACTGGTTTCACGTTAAGAACTCAGGTTTGGGCAGGAACAGCCAACGACCATAGAAACCATTTTACAGCAGACATAGAGCGCGACACGGTAGAGACATACAGCCCTCCTGATTGGCAGCATTCAGTGCTGAATACCACTCCTGAATACCACACCTATACGATGGCGTTGAATGAAGCTCGGCCCATCCATGTGACAGGAGGCACAGTTCTCAGCCTGTCACCTCACGATGACTGGAATGTGACCAATGTGACCGTTGTAGGCGATGGGTTTGAGGCTGTTCAAGGAACCGGCAAGGTCGAGATATGGAGCGATTTATCTGGTACAACTAAGGTGTCTCAGTCTATAGACAGTTGGTCAGATACAAGCATTCAGTTAGACATGACCCAAGGTGCTCTTGGAATTGATGCTGTGTTTTATGTCGTCGTAACCAACGACACTGGAGATGTGTCAGCCCCTGCTTCTGGAGGTATATCTGTTGGGCTGCTCCCATATCACACAACGGTCGTTGATATACTGAAGCCCGACCATTACTGGCGGCTGAACAATACTTATGCCGATACCGGATACACGGGTCCACCTATCCCCATGATCGCCGTCGTTGTTGGTACATGGTCATTCGATACGCAGGAGATCGTTGATGGGAATACGCATTGCGTGAACTTCGACAATGATCAGAACAAACGCGAGTGCGCTCAGTCTCCTAATATGAATATCACGATTACGTCGAGTGAAAGAACATGGGCGTTCTGGTTGCAGCTAAACGAGATTCAACATGCGCTAGGGAGTCTGTTCGAGGAAGGGGGTGGAGTTCAGAATGCGGCTTTCTTTGTAGGGTTTGGCAATGTTGTATTGTTCTCTGTAGCTGACGTTCCCGGCAACGCAATTAACGCGCAGGGCTGGTCAAGTTTCAAATTAGCCACAGGCAGGCCGTACCATATATGCGGTCGTTACTCACTGACAGAAAGCCCGAAAGAAGTACGCCTATTTATTGATGGTGAAGAGCAGCCGGGGTCCACAGGAAACCCTTTAGGAACCGGGTCATGGGATGCTCACTCAGGCGATATCAGTTTTAATAAGGCTGGGGGTAACTTGGAGATTGGCGGCACAGACGTTGCGTTCCAAGGCATGAACGATGCACACATCAGTGACTTCGCTTCATGGTCAGACAACTCAGCAGGGACCAATGCAGGTGCGTTGGATAAGACCACCGAGATTCGTGACATCTTGTTTAGACGGGGAGCCTTGCCGGATGACATCATTGTTACAGCCACGGAAGCATCAATGCAGACTGCCTTGGATGCTACAGCAGATGTACGTCCTGATTGGCCTCTGTCTTATCGGATAGAGCCAAAGACAGGGGGTGGTGATGTTGAGCTGACCCTGAACGAGAAGGTGTTTGATTCTCTGATCACATTGCATCTTGAGTGGAGGGGAGCAGACACGCTGACCTTGATCAATACGGGAACGTCGAACATTGATTCAACTAAGTGCTTCGCCTCCAACGGGGGTACGATCACGATTCTGGATGACGCCACCTTAGCATTGACGAACGTTCCCAATGGGGCAGAGGTTCGGATATTTGATGCAAGCACACAGACTGAGTTGGGCGGGTCGGAATCTGTAGTCTCTGGCACATTCGCTTTGGCGGTAAACGAAAGCGTGACAACCAGTGTAGATGTTCGCGTACATGCGCTGGGCTACGTGACAGATGAGTTTTATGCTATAGACTTGAGTTCTGGGGACGTGGGTTTACCGCTATCCCCTCGAATAGACAGGGTGTACAAGAATCTGTAATGGCTACCTTTGATGGACCCAATAAAATCATTACGCTGGAGGCTCCTGTTTCGGGAGCGTTAGCTGTAGGCGTAGAAGATATCTATTCTGATTGGAAGGTATGGTCTACCCTAAGTGACAACCTGAAGTATCTGCCAGCGTTCAGAACTATTGGCGGTGACGACTTGACCCCCGGCATTACAGCGGGGGCGTACTTCTTCTTAAGGAACGATACGGGTTGGAGGCTAAAGACCACAGAAGAAGATCAGTCTGTGTATCTGTCGGGTAACTTAGCACCCGAGGACGCATCACTGCCGATACTGTTAGCCACTACAGGAGCCTACACCGTCGGTGTGTTTGGTTTGCAGCCAGTAACACAGGCAATTACTGCAGCGATAGCGTTGATCCAAACGAACCAGTACAACGGGCAGATAGTGATTGACGCTATAAACGGGCTACCCGGCACAGCGTTTCCTGTAGGTACTGAGGCTGTACCTTGTGACAATCTTGCTGACGCGTTGACCCTAGCCACGAGTAAAGGGTTCATTAAGTTCCGTCTACGGTCGCCCATCGTGTTCACCGCAGCACCGGGGATAACTATTTGGCAAGGGGAGGGGTCAGGTGCCGAGATAGATTTGGGCGGTCAGGATATGACCGATGTAGTTATTAGAGATTGCATTGTAGATGGAGTCCAAGCTGGTGGCTCATTGAAGATGGAGCGTTGCACTTTCACCGCAGCAGGAGCAGGGATAACTGCATTCAACGGAACAGCCACCGAGTGCTTACTAGGTAACACCATTAGCTTTATCAGTGGAGGCGTGGCAACCATTAGCTCAGGGCAATCCTTCGTGCCGGGGGGCGAGTCTCCCAGTCTTGATGGGACAGCAGGGCCAGTAGACTTGACGCTGCGGAACTATAACGGCGGTGTCAGGTTGAGTAACTTTACCTCAGCCAGCACGAATATGACCATAGGACTCAACACAGGAAAGATCAACGTCAGTGCGTCATGTACCGATCTTGGGGACGCACATTTAAGAGGCGTATGTATAGTAAACAATGAGAGTGATCTTGTTGCCGGGACTGATTACAATGATGATGCAACGATAAACAAGACGCTTGTAGACTTTTTCGCAGAAGACATCGACGGGTTTACATTCAAGGAAGTTAACAAGATACTTCTCGCGGTTGCCTCTGGCGACGTGGAACAGGCGACAGACGGGACTTATACAATTAAATCCCCTGATGGCCTAAAAGATCGAGTGACAGGCGATGATGCAGCTAACGGCGGGAGAACGATTACCGGACGCGATGTAACGTGAGCGCCCACGCTAATAGCGCTTTTTTCGCTTCAAACCATTTTCAGTCGAACCACCACGGTCGCACTGCAAGTATATTCGTAGCCGCAGGTGAGGGCGGCACTGTACGCCCGTTTAAGCGGGTTGCTGTCACACCAGAAGTACTCGCAGAAATCTACGCTAAGTGGGACATCATACCCCCCGCTATAGTCATACCTTCCGACCCGGCACTACGCCCGATATACCCAGAGCCAATAGTTGTCCAGCCAGACAGATTCGCTGGCACAAACGTAACTGAGCTTACTAAGGGTGTAGTCCTTGCACTACCCCAGTTTAGCTTGTTGACGTCGTCTGAGACGCTACCACCGCTTACAGGGGCAACAGTAGACGAAGTAAGTGCACACATTAACGCTAGTAGTTCGCTAGTTGACCCTATGGCTGGGTCGGAAACCGCCCCTGTAACCGCTGCTTCAATGGCGTTTAGGACCGTTATGATTCCAACGACAATACGTAACCCAACTGACGAGGAACTTGTTGCGATAGTGCTCGGGTTGATATAAATTTGCACCATGAGTTTATTCGTGACGCATAACCCGAACCCGCAGCACATACAGTCGCTCGTCGACTGTAAGCAGGGGATGCCCCACTTAGTTGATTTGTTCGACTCTGCGCTCTCAGATGTTACAGCCTCTCTGGTTGAAACTGAGGACAAAGATCGAATGTTGAGACTGCAAGGGCAGGCTTACGCGCTACGTTCATTCCTCGACGCGGTTGAAACATCGCACGAGGTAAAAACACGGATGGAAACACCGTGATTAGTCCAGCAAACCATTATGGAATACGCACACCGTAACAGGAGCGTTGAACAGAGTTGGAGCTTTAGGAGTAACAGATGGCATTACCGAAGCAAGTTCAAGAACAATCCGACCAAGCCGATGCGATTCAGCAGCATCTGTACGGCGACCAGACCCCCACTGACGCTAGTCAGCCACAGGTTTCGGTCGTGACGCCAGAAGCAGAGCAATCCGCAACGCCGACGCCGGAGGTGCAAGCGCCCGAAACTACGGTCGAAGCACCAGTCGAACCAGCTCCAGAAAAGCCATCTACGACAAGTACTGACGACGACCCCGCTGTCTGGAAACAGAAGTACAAGACCCTTCAGGGTATGTACGACGCCGAAGTGCCTCGCTTGCATTCTCAGGTGAAGAACTTGGAGACTCAGATTGAAACCCTGAACTCTCAAGTTACTGCCTTGACTACGCAACAAGAGCAGGCCCCGACGCCGCAGTCCGTCGAACGTACGTCACTTGTCACTGATGAAGACCGTCAAGAATTTGGCGAGGACTTGATCGAAGTACAACGCAAAGTTGCACGCGAGGAGACCGCCGACCTCACTAAGAGGTTCGAAGCCTTAGAAGCCGAGAACGCCATGTTGAAACAACAGCAGGGCGAGACCGAAAATAAGGTATCCACTCAATCTTTTGAGCAGCGTTTAGCACGTTTAGTCCCTGATTTCGAAGAAATCAACACCAATCCTAGTTGGATTGCGTGGCTTAACGAGGTAGACCCTATACTCAGAGGCCCACGAATGGGTGCGGCACAAAATGCCTACGCAGAAGGCGACGCAGAAGCCGTCGCGCACTATGTTCAACTGTTCAAAGATACTGAACAGCCTGTTGATACTCCCGACCCAACCCCCTCAAAGGAACTTGAAAGTCAGATTCAACCTTCCACTACATCGACTGCAGCAACAACTGCACCTAGCGTTAACGGAAAAATTTACAATGACGCTGCTGTCAGGAAAATGTTCCTGAAAGTAATGGAGCTAAACGCAAACGGTCGCACAGAGGAAGCTAGAAAACTTGAAGCTGAAATAGACTCCGCATACACAGAGAATCGTGTGAAGGGGTAACCAACTCGTTTAACAGGAGCATCCTACAATGGCTGTATTCCCCACTAACGGTGACTTCACTACGTCGCCTGAGTACACCGGGTCGTTTATACCGACTCTGTGGTCCGGCAAGCTACTTGCCAAATTTTACCAGAACACCATGCTGTCAGAGATTTCCAACACTGACTACGAGGGTGAGCTGCGGAATAAAGGCGACACAATTCGCATCCGTACCGCGCCGTCGATCACGATTCTGGATTACACCGGTGCCGGTTCGACCCTAACTACTGAGGTTCCTACTCCTATCTACCAAGACATGCAGGTGGATCAGGCGAAGTACTTCAGTGTTCAGACGAACGACGTACTGGCGCAACAGGCTGACATGGACTTGATGAACATGTTCACTGACGATGCTGCGAAGCAAATGAAGATCAACATCGAAGATGAATTTTTCTTCAACTGCTTTGTCACTGAAGGCCCGGCTGCAGCTAACTCCGGCGCTACTGCTGGCGCACTGTCTGCTGCTTACGACCTCGGCATTCTAACCGCGCCTATTGACACCAGCACGGCTAACAACCTGCTTGAGTGTATCCTGCGTATGTCTGCTGCGTTAGATGAGCAGAACGTACCGGAAGATGGACGTTGGTTAGTTATGACGCCGTACGACCGTCAGATTCTGATGCGTTCGGACATTGCGCAAGCGTACTTCTCCGGAGATGCGTCAAGCACCATCCGTACCGGTAAAATCGGTATGTTGGATCGCTTTACGGTCTACGTCTCTAACCTCCTGCCACGCGGCGACGCCAACAAAGACCTTGTGTCTGGACTGACTGACCCCTCAACTGGCGGGGCCACTACTGCTAACCAGCGCAGAACTATGATCGCAGGCACCAAGCACGCGACTAGCTTTGCAATGACGATCAGTAAGACTGAACCGCTGCGTAACCAGACAGACTTTGGCGACATTGTCCGTGGGTTGGCCGTGTACGGTCGAAAGGTTGTTAAGCCAGAGGCGCTAGTTGTAGCACTGGTCGAGTAATTGATGCTGCAATAGCTGTAGCGGCTGGCGCTGTTACTGAGTTAATGCAGCTCGGCACCGACGGCCTTACATGGATTGAAGTCTAACCCGGTGGGGGGTTTCGACCCCCCGCTTTTGGAGATACTGAATGACGACCCCTTTAGAACTATGCCAGCTACTCGGTGGCGGTGAGCATCTGAATAAGCTACGGCTGGACAGGTACAACGGCAAAGCTGAGTGGATGGCTACGAAGAATGCAGTTACTGGTGAGTACGATCTTAACGCTCTTGGTAAAAAACTTATGGCTGAGCACAACGCTGGCGAAGCTGTCGGCATTGCCCCACCTATCGTTAGCGTGGAGCCAGAGCCAGAGCCACCCGTAGGGCTTGAAGACGAATAAGTGAAGCCTGTAGCTGACTTTTTCCCGCGAATACTGCCGCACGTAATTTCTTGTCCGGCACCTTTTGCTGAGCAATCGCTCGTTGACGCGGCGATTGAGTTTTGTGATAAGTCGCTTGTCATACGGTACACGCCGGATTCGGTTAACACTGAAGCTGGTTTAGCGGCGTACGACTTCGACATTCCCACGAACCAAGAGTATTCGCGCGTAGTATACGTGACGGTTAATGGGAAAAAGCTAAAGTCGCTACCGACAATCGGGCTGCCGGTTAAAGATAACGTCAGTGACACCATCCCGACCCACTTCTACGTAACGCAGAACGAGTCGGAGGTAGTGCTCAACCTGTTCCCTGCACCGGACAAGGTGTACCCGATAGAAATGTCTATCGTGTTGCGACCTGTCCGTGGGGCTAAGTACTTAGACGACGACCTATTTGTTTATTGGCACGAAGCGCTGACTCACGGTGCCCTGTACCGACTGAAGTCCACGCCGGGCCAACCATACTCCGACTTAGTTTCCGCAGGCATACATAAAGCGGCGGCATACACTATGTGTCATAACGCTAGAATTGAGGGTAACATGGGTCGAGTTGTCGGTTCATCATCCGTCAAACAACAACCTTTCGTGAGGTAAAAATGGCAATTTCGGCACAAAGCACTATAAGACGGGCTGTTGACATACTGCAGGATAACTCGTCAGTACGATGGCCTGTAGATGAACTGGTTAGGTATCTAAACGATGGGCAGCGTGAAGTTGCTTTGTATCGCCCCGACGCCCTCGTTACAAATTCTACAATCACCTTGGTAGCTGGTAGTCGCCAGTCACTACCCGGTGATGGTTCCAAACTTATTGAGATCGTGCGTAACAACACAGTCAGCACAAAACGTGCAGTACGACTGGTCAATCGAGAAATACTCGACGCACAAACTCCTGAGTGGCATGACATAACTCAGGCAGCTGAGATTCTGCATTATATGTATGACCCTCGGGATCGCAGCATTTTCTATGTGTACCCGCCTGCTACGACTTCTGCAAAGCTGGATATTGTCTATTCAGTGTACCCTGCAGATGTGACGGAGCCGGGCGATGGTGCAACGTGGGATGATGTCACTGGTGACATCGACGTACCTGATATCTACGGAAACGTGATTCAGGACTACATTCTATATCGAGCCTATACGAAGGACAGCGAGTACGCCGGGAATGCTCAACGCGCCCAAGCGCACTATGGCACTTTTGCAAATGCCCTCGGTATTGAGATTTCGGCTACCATACAAGCTGGTCCTAAATCACCTACTAACCCGAACGCGCCTGCACCTAACGCGCCTTAAATCTTCTAGGAGATATCCATGAGTAAGTTTTCAGATTATCTTGAGGTACAGTTGGTTAACCACATCTTCCGTACTCCCGCGTACTCTGCCCCATCTACAATCTACATCGGTTTGTTCGAGTCTGACCCGACTGATGCAGGTTCCGGTACTGAAGTTAACCCTGCCTCGACATGGACGACATACGCGCGTCAAGATGCTGCTGGCGGCGCTGGCAAAGAGACTGGCTGGGATGCACCGGGCGCGACTGACGGCACAACCCAAAACGCAAAGGTTATTACGTTCCCATCTAACGATGGTGCTTCGTCAATCACCTGTACACACATTGGTGTGTTCGATGCGATTACGACAGGTAACCTGTTGTTTCACGCCCCACTAGCATCGTCTAAAACGCTGCTGCAGGGGGACGTGCTGTCATTCGGTATCGGAGCAATAACTGTAACATTCGACTAATTTAGTCGACCGGGCAGAGTAGCATGAACTTCTTCGTACCAAACGGTGCAGTTGCGAATGGTGCTTCTGCTCCCATTTACATATCTGCGGAAGCATCCATAAGTGTTACCGTAGGGCTTACGCTTGCTAATATCGGGTTTGTTGTAACCGGCTCAGCTGCCGTATCTGGCGCGGTTGAGATAACCGCACAGCAGACGTTCACACACGGGCCGTTGGCAACAATTACACCTGCTGGTGGGCTGTACGCTACAGCGTGGAAGAAACACGCTGTATCCGCAGACCTTGATTCTACAGTCACCATATCCGCGTTCATCCTTCGGGACACGTACGGCGCGGCCGATATAGAGGTATCCTGCGGGATAGTCGCGATACCCTCTGAAGAAATCGGGGACTCTGACATAGAGCCTGTCGGCGTAGCAATAACCGCCGACGCCACACTAACTCAGCACCCTACAGCGACCCCTTCAGGGGCTGTCGCTATACCTGCAGTAGAAGGCGACAGGACAGCTACGAGTACCGTAGGTATTGTTGTAACAGCCAACGTCTACGCAGAATCAGGCGTAGATACTATATATGATTCGTTTGCGACTATTAACGTCGCAGCGTCAGTAACGACTGACAATAGTCTGGTCCTAAACTACAAGACTATTACAGCTATTATCGTAATAGACGCTGTTGGGATATCCGTCGCAGACAGCACTAGAACCCAAGCGGCACTGTCAACACCGGCTGCAGCGGCGACGTTTACAGTCGACCCTCTGTTGTCTAGCCTGCTAGACCCCGACGACGTCGTATGCAGCGTTGCAATGACAGCCACGCCAACGCGAACCACGTACACCACTGCGACAGGTAGTTCCAGTGTCACATTCAACATGTCAGAAGCGAAAATGCGCCGGGAGGCACAGGCTGATGCAGCTATGTCGCTCGAATCCACCGCTGACATGTATGTTACGCAGTACTCTTCTTCGCCAATAGGCGGTAGCAGTAGCGTGACGCTTACCGAGGCTACGATTACTCAGGCAGGCGTGTCTACCTTGGCGGTGACTCTCGATGTTACGAACACAATTACTACGCGCACAACAGTGGCGACAGGCATAACAGCGCCTTTCTCTGCTGTGGTAGTGCCTATAGCGACTCGCGTTTTACCTGTAACTTCTACGCTGAGCGTCGCAGGGTCGGCTACGGCCACATCTGAACGTATACTCATAGCTGAGGCTGACCCGGCGACAGTGACTGTGTCTACTACTTCCACGGCCTTACGTACTCTGTCAACAACCTCGCTTGTAGATAACTCTGCAAATTGTACAATAGCAGGTAGTGGAGCGGTATATCTGCAGGTGTTCCCAACGACCATCCTATCTGGAAGTTTAGCGGTAGACACGCTAGAGGTAGTGAATGCGGAATCTGTTGACCCACCAGAGCGTACCTTCATCCGTCCACCTTACACATCCGAGCTAGTTAGGCCGGTACAAGAGTTTGTGTTTAGGAGAGCCGCATGAAGTTAGGTACAGTCACACAGCAGCCAGCAGAACGGCTTTCTTACACTATTGACTATGGTGACTTTCTTACTGATGGCGACAATGTGCAGACTGCGGTTCTTGAATCCGTAGACCCTGTCGGGCTTACTGTGGACACAATCGGTGTGTTTGACCCTCGTGTTAAGTTCTGGGTGTCTGGTGGCACTGCAGGCGTTAAATACAAAGTAACTCTCGACGTCGACACCGCTGATGGCCGTCAGCTTCAGGACGAAGTCATCTTTAAGATAAAAGAGATTTAACGCATGGGCCAGATACTTGTAAACAACGCGGTAGGAGTCACAAACGGCGCTATTACTAACGTCGCAACTTCTGTGACGCTGGTTAGCGCGGCTGACTTTCCTGATCCCGGTACAGACTATTACTTAGCTACGTTCGTTGGGTTCGACGGCAACGGCGATGAAGATAGCTGGGAAATCGTACAGGTAACGAACGTAGCCGGTAATATTCTGACCATCGTGCGCGCCCAAGAGGGTACGACAGGTTTCGCGTGGGGCAACAACACCCCGTTCGAGGCACGAATAACCAGTGCTACCATATCACCCCCTGATAACGTCGCCATCACTGGCGGTACGATTGACGGTGCAGGCACGACCATTGGCGGTACAACGCCTGTTGCTTCTATAGACGCCGCTGGTGCGATTACTGGTGCGTCGCTTAGCGGTACGCTGCCTTGGTCTGACGTTTCTACTACGCCAACCACGCGGGATGGTTACGGAATAACCGACGTACTCTTGACTGTGAATACGTACACACAGACCCAAGTCGACGCACTGACGTACACACAGACCCAAGTCGACGCACTGACGTGGGACTGGGCGACTGACATCACCAGCAAGCCGACTACGATTTCTGGTTACGGTATCACCAACGCCTACACAAAGACGGAGGCTGATGCGCTAACGTGGGACTGGGGCGATATTGTTTCGGGTAAGCCGACGACTGTCGCTGGTTACGGTATCACCAACGCCTACACAAAGACGGAGACTGCCGCACTCAACTGGGCGTGGACGGACATTACTTCCGGCACACCAACGACTCTCGCAGGGTATGGCATTACCGACGCAGCGTCGTCAGCCCAAGGTGCTTTAGCAGATTCTGCGCTACAGGATATAACCGGCGAAGGTCTGACCGACTTGGGCAACGTCACTATCGCTACTCCTGCTGATAACGAAGTGTTGGCCTATAACTCAGGCGACAATACATGGAAGAACCAAACGCCAGCGGAGGCGGGACTGGCTACGGCTGCGCAGGGGTCAACTGCAGATAGCGCGCTACAGTCAGGCGACGTTGATCTTGCACAGGGTACGAGAACCACAACTACCGTTCCTATTACTAACACTGCGGGAGACAACGCAACGCTGACTGCAGCGACTGGGTCTTTTGCGGGGGTTATGTCTTCGGGAGACTGGACTAAGCTAGACGGAGTTGCCACAAGCGCGAACAACTACTCGCACCCCAACCATAGCGGGGATGTTGTCTCTAGCGGGGATGGGGCTTTAACCATTCAGACTAACGCTGTTGACGAGGCAATGCTGGCGACAGCAGTACAAACAAAACTTAACAACACAGCACCAAGTAAGTTTGACGCTACGGCAGCGCCAGATGCAGACGACGACGGCGCGAACACAGGCGGCAACGGTGCGTTTGCAGTCGGCTCTGTTTGGATTGACACAACGGGCGATGAAGCTTATCGCTGTGTGGACGCTTCCACAGGTGCAGCTGTCTGGATTAACACGACGCTGACAACCAGTGAACTGGGTACGATCGCTACACAGAATTCAAACTCTGTGAGCATCACTGGTGGCTCCATTCATGAAGGAGCAGTCACCGCTCATCAAGCTGCGCTGAGTATTACGGAGAGTCAGATAAGTGACTTGGGTCCGTATAACAATTACACGCATCCAAGCAACGTAACGACGAATATCAATACTGCTAATGCAGAGGTACTGGATGTCTTAAACACAGACTCTACTGGGCACATTACATTGATGTCCAAACGTACCATGACACTGGCTAACCTTGGTTATACAGGCTCAGCAACAGCAAATGATTACACGCACCCGATCAATTCAGTAACTAACTTGGATACATCAGGTGCGGATGTCTTGGATACGCTTCAGACAAATTCTGAAGGCCACATCACGGCTATGACCAAGCGGACGATGACACTCGCTAATCTTGGCTATACAGGTTCTGCAACGGCTAATGATTACACTCATCCCTCATACAATGGGGATGATATCAATGTTGATACTGGCCTCCTCTCGGGTGCGACCATTGTGTCTGACGTTGACATCAATGTTACGACAGACGCATCAGGGCACGTCACAGACGCCAATGGTGCGGTAGCGACTCGGACGCTTACTCTGGCTGATTTGGGGTACACGGGTGAAACCAATGCCACAGCTGATCAGTCTGATGCTGAAATCAGAGCGGCTGTAGAAGCAGCCACCGACAGCAATGTGTTTACTGACGCAGACCATTCAAAACTTAACGGTATAGTAGCAAACGCAAACAACTACAGTCACCCAGACCATACGGGAGAAGTTACGTCCAGTAGTGACGGAGCTACGACACTTACTGTTTCTGCTATTACGAACAGGACTGCGCTAACGACAGGCATAGTCGACGCTGACGAACTACTACTCAACGACAGCGGTGCGCTTAAGCGGACAGACGTTTCTGTACTTGGCGGGTACATGCAGGCTTCGCTAGACCACGACAGCTTCCAAGGGTTTGTAGCCAACGAGCACATCGACTGGACGGCAGACCAAGGTGCCACAGACATAAACGCAGGCAACGTATCGGAGTCTAGCGTTACTCAGCACGAAGCAGCGTTGTCGATTACTGAGTCTCAAATTAGCGACTTAGACCATGCTGTTGACGTAGTATCAAACGTTGCCACCAGCACTATCTTAGGTAGGACAACGGCGGGTTCCGGTGATTCAGAAGAATTGACACCCGCTAGTGTTAGAACGCTACTTAACGTAGAAGACGGCGCTACAGCGGATCAAACCGACGCGGAGATACGTGCCGCAGTAGACGCAGCTACAGACAGCAATGTGTTTACTGATGCGGACCACTCTAAACTAAACAGCCTAACCGGGTCGTCGTGGTCCATCAAAACTACTACTTATACGGCTGTTGCAGGTGACCAAATCATTTGTAACAGTGCGTCACCATTTACTATTGCATTACCGGCTTCACCTTCTAGTGGAGACTCTGTAACTTTGTCTTCTGCGGGTGCCGGGTTGGTTACAGTTGGTCGTAACGGAGAAAACATTAACTCTGCTGCTGAAGATGGCTCCCTTCCCACAGGAAATTCAACACAACTAATATACGTCGACGCAACTGTCGGCTGGTTCGAGGTATAAGATATGGCAGTTTTAGGATCAGGTTCAGCAAAGAAAGCAATAAAAAAGAAAGCAGTGAGCCTGCCGAACTTTGAGTTAGATCAGGGTACGCAGATTTTTCTTGGGGTTGACTCTGAGGGCAATTCGAGGCTTGTCCCTTGGAATGTTCATTGCCCTAGAGTTCGGACCGCGACAGAAGATTATGCAACTCCAGAAGGTATTCAGGACGAATATCTAAAGTCTTTGACTCACGCTCCTGACCCTATTGACCTTCCCTATGCTTGGGGTGATCCAAGCACCACTACGTTGAACTTGAACGCAAAACTATCTTTTACGCATCAAATCCCGGGTCAGGATGCAGTATTTATGTTTGCGGGTAACTCTACCAGCTCCGGTTACGGCCCTCAAGGGAGTTACGTTGCTGTAGCAAACGTAACAAACACTGATGCGCTAACCTACGATTACAGAGAAAGTACTTTCACCGCCGCCGCGGCAGATGCGGTTTTTGCTGCTTACCTAAAAGACGATGCGTCTTATTGGTATTACATTTGTATGGTTACTCTGAATGCTAATTCAACTTATGTAAGAATGTTTCGAGTTGCTAAAGCTGATTTTGCTATAACAAGTACAAACATTTGCGTCATATCGCCTCAACACTCTACCGAAGCTCAGGTTTATAGAGTCGATACGGATAACGAAAGGATATATTTTAAAAACAGTACTAATTACTCCTTTTTTGATTACGACACAGCAGGCTTCAGTGTTGACAGCGTTGAAACTGCAACGACCGCAGCGGCAACTGTTCAAACGTGGGGCAGGCCAAGTAATATCACTACTGACTCCAGTGATACTTGTTACTTTGTAGACCCTGATAATCTAAACGTTACTTATTTACTTCATTACGCCTCGTTAAATAATAAAGGTAAAGACGTTACAGGAAATACAGGGTCAGGATCTGGTGCCAATTCAAAGGCGAACATGCGGCTTTATAGAATGGAGCATGATGGAACACTATGGCATGTGAGCCAAATTCGTGAAATTGTGACTTCCTTTCCGGTAATAACTATCAGATATGGACTGATGGGAGAAGGGGGTGGATACTTTCACCAACCAAGCAACAGTTCTCTCGAAAATAAAGGCAGGTTAATTTATATTGACGAAGTTAAAAGCCGGATGATTGATGTTTTTGCCCACAACAACATTGCTACGGGTGGCAACGGGGTTCAAAAGGCAGTAACACCTTCAAACCTTAATTACTCTGGAGTTTATGATGACCCCCCCTTTAAGATTCTTAGCATGTTGGGCAATTACATTAATGGTACAAGGTATTGGTTCGGGGATGTTTTTGTAGAAGGTGAGGCCAGAGCAGGAATTGATATTCGTGGCCTTATAGTCGGGCTTGACACGGGAAACAGCGCCATTAACAACTATGGATCAATTGCCAATACCTTGAATCACCCGCATCCGATTATTCTTAAAGAGGATGCTAACTTTAGTTACGGATTCGTTCTTATCAGTGACATAACAGGCACGGCAACCCCTGACAGGTCGGTAGGAATGTTCCGCGCTCCCAGACCTTGTACAAAAATATCAAGATCGCCCGTTGCTAGAGTTACCCAGACCCCGACAATGGGCAGATATGCCATGAATATGGTTCGCTTTTCCGGGGTGCCTTCCAATGGCGATACGGTAACAATTGGAAGTGTTGTTTATACGTTTAAAACGGCATTAACCCCAACAGCCGGAGAAGTTTTAATTGGAGCCAGCGCCACGACTGCCTCCCAGAACTTAGGTCAAGCAATACATCAAAAATCCGGGTCTGGATCAGACTGGGCGGCAGGAACAACTACCAACCCTGATGTAACAGCAGTAGAAGAAGATACTGATATGAATGGCGACATCTGTACTATTCTGCGAACGATTGAAAAAACTGATACGGTTATTTCTTGCACTGAAAGTGCGACTAACGTGACTATTGATCACGCAACTATGCAAGACGGGCAAACACGAACTGATCCTGAACTTGAATTTTATCAGGGAGCTGAGTACACAGAAGTTCAAGCCGATAGCGGTCAGGTCTACGACAACGAATCTTACGAAGTTAAACCTACAGTTGGGACTTTTGATATGAGTCATGTGGAGCTTCAGCGCGTTGAAAATATAAAGATTAGTGATCAGGGTGCCGTAACTCAGGACTCGGAAGATATAGCCTTCTTAGAATATAACGGGCCAATAAGACTGATTGAACAAACATATGTAAACAGTAGCGTTGGTGAGTGGCAAAACACTGTCAATTATTTTGCTTCAAAAGGAAATAAATTGCTCATATCAAAACCTGAAAGCACAGCCCTTTTCACACAAGCCTTATTTGAAGTGGGGATTATGTCATGAATATTTTTGAGAGACCCGTAGGAATAGTTCAGTTCAATCGGTTTACCGGATTGTTTGCTGGCGAAGTAAGCGGCATACGTGAAAAAGGCGACTACCGAAGCGTTGTTAATGAGTGGGGCGATATGGCCCCAGAGTATGCTCTTGAGTTGACAAGTGATGATGGTGAAGGGCTACCCACAGGGCGAGTGTTTTGGTCAGATCATACTAGCGAATCTTTGAAAGCACATGTTCTTGGCCGTCAGATAATTATTGATGTTCGATATTTTGTTGAAGACCTTTCTGCTGATAGAGGCACGTGGACAGCAGCGGAAGCGGAGATTGAGGCTACATACCATCTTCTAACTTCGAGAAATGTGAATATTGAATGCTGCGATTCTTCCTCTGGTTATCAAGCATTTGTTGATCTCTTGTTAGCGGAGGGCGCAATACCTTCGGTGGATCAAGAAACAAGAGACAATATAATTTTAGGCAAACTCATTAGAGACTTGTCATAACGTGTTTAAGTTTAGGAGGTAGCAGGTGTTTGGGCAGAAGTTTGTGTTAAAAGATGCGCTAGACCTAATGGCAATGGTAGCTGCCACAGTCTCTTTTGTGGTTCTTGCGAAGGTTAGCACGATTGCTGACGCGTCTATTGGCACCCACGACACTAGTCCCGCCGCCCACTACGAGCATACAGAGTCCAGCCGTGACGACCTACAAGAGCTGCGCCACAACCACAGCCTACTTAACCACCAGATTGACCTCCTAGAACAAAGCGTAATTAAAGCCAGTGATATAGGCGAGCTGCTGCAAAAAGAAAACGAACGTGACCACGAGCAAATGTTTACAATTTTACGGTCGATAGAAGCCAAGGTGAATTCGCAATAATACTACTGCTGTTTTCATCCAGCTTGAGTGCACATGGAGTGCGCTGGGCCAGAGACAACTACGGTATGTATTTAATAAACCAAACAAGCCACTACGATTACTGTCGGATAGGTGGTTACTATTTCGACCTGTATCCAAGGACGCGGAGCAGGTGTTACCCTCAAGGATCATGGGAGCGCAGGTAAGTGGAAGCAAAAAGCATCGCAGAACTGCTACAACGGTTGAAACTCTGGCAGATCGTTTTAGTGCTGGGCATCGCTGCCCCGTTCGCGTCGCATTATGGGTGGGCCATACCCTCTAACTACGCGATCATGATTTTCTTGGCGATGACGTTAGTCGCTATAGGCATACGTTACTTCCCGCCCCCCGAGCCAGTGGAGCGCCGCCACACTCCTGAGATCGCAATAAGCGCACACCAGTCAGCGTTTTGTTCGCAGTTTGACCAGTGGACACCGTTCGAAGATGCCTCAATGAAACGTGGCCCTGAAGATGAAGATGGGGTAGAAACGCTTAGAGAAAAGGTAAAGCAACTCAGACTGGAACTGGGTACTACACAGAGAATTTTGATGCGCAAAGTGGAGAATGGTAAGCACTACGTTAAATACTGCCGCGCCGACGACGAAACTACATATGTCCCTAACAACGGAGATTGATATGCGTACTATGATTACACTACTCACTTGTTTGATGCTCACTGGGTGTGCTGGTATGGCACCGATTGATATGGGCTTCGAGGTATCCGCGCTCGGCGGGTTGATTAAAGTTAAACCGGAATTTTCTATTGGCGACGGCAAGGTCGGGCCAACTTCTGTAGCCGTTGAAGTCGCAGGGGAAGAAGATGAAAGTCCGTGAAGGGTTTAAGTACGTCGTAGAAACCAAGGAACATTACCCGTTCCCTAAGTGGTTTCCTATCCAGCTGCGGTTCCCTTACGAAGACGCACGTATCAAGATCAGCCGCAAAGGAATCACGCTCAAGTCTGGGTTTGCATGGAACGGTGCTAATGCCTTCCCTGACCATGACTGGGTGATGGTGCCAAGTGCTATACATGATGGCTTGTTGTGGTGGAGGCATTATCACTGGGAAGGGCGCGACAGGGACGAGACAACTGACCGTGAACTGAAACGTGCCATCGACCAATGGTTTACTGACCTCTGCAAAGCACGCGTACCGAAGTGGCGTAAGATGACACCTACGTTCATGTTCTTCGGTGTTAACGTACTGTCTAAGATGGCCCCCGGCCCTGACCAAGCAGAAGCACACAGGATAAAGACCTATGAGTAGTGCCTACGCAACAACACGTGAGGGCATCATAGCCGACGTAATAGGCATTGAGGGTGGGTACTCTAACCACAGCGACGACTCAGGCGGCGCGACTAAGTTCGGCGTTACTGAAGCCGTCGCAAGGCAGTACGGCTACAAGGGTGACATGACTGCTATGCCTCAAGACGTAGCTGTGTACGTATACACCAAAGAGTATTGGGATAAGATTAACGGTGACGTAATCCTAAAGCTAAGCCCCAACATCGCTATGGAAGTGTTCGACACTGCGGTTAACACTGGTGTGCACCGTGCAGGTATGTTCTTGCAGGTGTGCCTTAACGGGCTGAACAACAAACAGGGGTTCTATGATGACATCGAGGCTGATGGAGTAATAGGCAGCGGCACACTCACGGCTTTGGGTGGGTATCTGACACACAGGGATTCGCACGTATTACTGAAGCTGCTAAACTGCGTACAGGGTGCGTTCTACTTGTCGTTAGTTGAACAGCGAGAGAAGGACGAATCGTTCTTATACGGGTGGGTAGCTAACCGGATACAAATTTAGGAGACAACCGTGGTAGCGTTGAAAGTATCAAAATTCGGTGGGATTTCCCCACGGACGAGTGCGCGGTACTTGCCGGAAGATAGGTCGCAGACAGCACTCAACGTAGACACTACTCGACGCGGCCCGTTGCAGCCTACATACAGCTACGGCAGCCCCCTATACACACTAGGCATCGACCCTAAGACGCTGTTCCGCTACAACGAGGACTACACCGTCGAAGACGGTACGTGGTGGATGGCGTCTGTTAACGATGTCGACTTCTGTCGTGGGCAGATAATCGGGGACGACTACGAAGTTGTTTACTTCACCGACAACGATGACAACTTCCTCGTACCGCAGTTTACATACAATGAGTTCGTCACTCCGTCCGGAGGCGGGAGCTTACATGGCACGCTGCACGGCGCGTCAAACTCATACAACCTAGGCGTACCTAAGCCAACCCTAGCGCCGGTGGCATCAATAACACCCCCCTCGGAAACTGACGGACTAACGGTAGAATACCGCACCTACGTGTATACCTATGTGTGGGCTAAGGCAGGCCGCACTATGGAGTCCGCGCCGTCTCCTGCGGCCGCAAACATAGTTGAGTTCTACATAGAGTCCGACAGCGTGATAACTATTGACACGCTGACCACAGGCGCTCCCGACGTCGGCATGGCGTCCGTCGAAGTGACTAAGCGCATATACCGTTCCATAGCCGGGACGTTCTTACTCGTTGACGAAATCCCTGTCACGCAGCAGACGTTCGTAGATAACGTGGAGGCGAACGTCCTCGGGGAGCAAATAGCCAGCATAACGTGGGACGTACCACCCCCCGGCTTGAAGGGGCTGACCAACATGGCGAACGGTATCGTCGCTGGGTTTGTAGGCCGCGACGTATATTTCTGCGAACCCTATGTTCCTCATGCGTGGCCCATTAATTATGCGCTGACAGTCAACAGTCCTATTATCGGCATGGCTGCGGTAGACACTACGTTGGTGGTGCTGACTAACGAACGCCCATACTTTATACAGGGCAGTACTCCGGCGCTTATGACTGTGGTTGAGGGCGATATCGAGCAGGGGTGTGTGTCTAAACGCAGCATTGAAGTGCTCAACGGCAAGGTGTACTACACCAGCCCTGACGGGCTAGTCTCTGTTAGCCCTCGCGGGTCTGTGATCGAAACGGAGGCTATGTTCACTTACAAGCAGTGGAACGATCTGCTCGACCCCAGTTCAGTTTACGGCTACTCGCACGACCTGAAGTACTACGGCTTCCACTCTACCGGCGCGATCATCATCGACGTACCGTCGGGGCAGACCGTGACGCTTGACCTCACTGGAGTTACGGCGGCGTTCGCTGACCTGCGGCTAGATAAGCTATACATAGTAGATGATGCTAATAGCATCGTTGCGTGGGGTGACGGCGCTGCGTCTGAGTACACGTGGAAGTCTAAGAAGTTTTCGCTGCCGAGAGAAGTTAGTTTCGGGTTTATGCAGGTGGAGGCGGAGTCGTACCCGTTGGACTTCGAGGTGTTCGCTGACGGGGCGTCGCTACACTCAGGGACGGTCACTAGCCGTGTGATGTTTAGGCTACCTTCTATACTCGCTAGAGATTGGGAGATCGAACTGGTGGGGGACAAAGAAGTTTTCAACGTAGTGTTAGCACAGTCTGGTGAGGAAATAGCAAGTGCCTAACGACTCGCTGCCGACTGTTTCGTCTACGATACCCCCTGACTTACGGCTGTTCCTTGACCGCGTTCGTGAGGCGCTTAACGCCAGTGCAGGTGATCCGCTGGTACGCGAGAGTCAACTTACGTCTACAGTTACTGACGCTGTTAGTGCCATATCTGACAGTGATTCTGATGTGCCGGTGTTCACGCCTGAGACCCCGGTGGGGCTTACCGCCACATCAGGGTTCGAGTTCATAACGCTAACGTGGACGACGCCTACGTACTACGGCCACGGCGCTACTGAAGTGTGGCGGTCAGTTGATAACGACTTCAGCAACGCGATACTTATCGCTACGCTTACTGGGCATGTGTCAGTGTTCTCCGATTACGTCGGTACTAACGCCGAGTACTTTTACTGGGTGCGGTTCAGAAACATAAACAACGTGTACGGCGCTTACAGCGGCCCGGTGTCTGCACAAACTGCGTACGACGTCACAGAGCTATTGAGCGAGCTTACTGACCAGATAAGTCAGAGCCAGCTTACAGAAGACCTGAACAACTTAACGAACGGCGTTGCCGAAAACTATATGGTGACGGTTGACGCTAACGGCTTAGCCAACGGCTTTGGACTTGCGTCAGTTACCAGTGACACAGGGGACACTACTACAGAGTTCGGCATACTCGTTAACCGCTTCTTCCTGATGTCACCGCCCAACTATAACCAGCCGGGTCAGCCGACAGGCGTGGAAGGGCATATCTGGCGCAACAGTGATACGGGCGAGTACAAGCTATATACCGACGGTGCGTGGGGAGCGTTCGACGGTGTTCCGTTCATCATTCAGACTACGCCGACTATGATTGGCGACGTAGAAGTGCCGCCCGGTGTGTACATTAAGTCAGCGTTCATACAAGACGCCTCAATAACCAACGCCAAGATAGGCGAAGCAGCAATCGACTTCGCCAACATAGTCGACGCCTCCATTACCACGGGTAAGATAGCGAACCTTGACGCAGCCGTTATACGCACTGGCGAGATAGCGTCTTACAATTTCACTAACTCACAGGCCGGGTCTGGCTTCTTTCTTAATCTTGGGCAGACAGAGAACATAGACGAAGACGGCAATGTTACATACACCAGTACGCAGCCCCAACTTATAATACGTAGCTTCGGGTCGACTACTCCTGCGCTAGAACTTCTGAACGGGCGTGTAACCATCAACGCTGCTCTTATAAGAGAAACCCTGCAATCGGTTGGCTATGGTGTCGGCACACCGGGGTTTTCCTTCGATGTCGATAATGGCACTTTCATCATACGTGGGCCGGGTGGGGACATTCTATTAGCGTCTGACTCAGGCTACGATAGCACATTGGTGCAGTCGTCTATCCAGACAGTGCTGGATGCCATGAACTTGGCTACGGGTAACTCGCAGTTAGCAGCAGACGCCGCACAACAAGAAGCCGAAGCCGCAGGGCAAGTCGCTGGCGTTGCGCAGAATACCGCTGACGTAGCTGGTCAGGCTGCACAGGCTGCACAGGATGAGCTAGACCTCACTTTCGAGGATGACGGCAGTGGTGGGTACAAGTTCACAGATGCCTCCTACACAAATTTCTTTGGATTCGATAACCAGCTAAAAGGGTTCGCATTCCTCTCGCAGATAACACCAGCCAACTTCACCACGTACTTAGCCAACGCTGCTATAGGGCAGGCAGCTATCGGAAATCTCGCTGTCGGCACAGCCCAGATGGAAGACCTTGCAGTCACCACCGCCAAGATAGCAGTGCTTGCCGTCAAAGAAGCTAACATCGACGCGCTCGCAGTCACGACGCTCAAGATAGGCGACAACGCAGTCACGGTGCCTGTCGGTGTTGGTGGGTGGCTCGGCTACAACTCTACGGGGGCATGGAACAACATTGGCAGCGTAGTAGACATGGGTGGGTGGGCTATAACGACTGGGCCAACACATGCAATTCTCCAAGGCCGCGTGCAGTTTGGTGGTGGGCCAGTTTGGGGCGGTAACGCAGACGAAGGTAGCGCAGAAATATACATTCAGGTGGACTTTCAAAGTAACCTTGGGACGTGGATATCATACGCATCTTCAGCATCGCTTAGTTTGGCAGCGTTCTCGTTTGCTGATGGGTACGGCGGCGTGGTTAACACCTCTATGTTCGTAGCAGTGCCCACATGGTGTATAAACGCACGAGCGCAACTCAAAGCCCGAACTCAGCCACCACCCAATCAGACAACTGCGCATGAGCGATATATGAGTAACTACAGCATATCCGTACTGGCGGCTAAAAAATGATTGCGCTTTTCTATAACAGTGAGGGTCGTATAACTGACTGGGTCACGGGGCCGAGGACAGCTGTGGATGCCAACATCAAAGAGCGCGACGCGGTCGTCGTCGAGGAACTGACTGCAGGTGTTGACGAACTCATGGTCGTATCCGGCGAACTTGTGCAACTCCCCCCATGCCCAAGTGACGACCATGAGTTCGACTACGCTACAAAATCATGGAAGCTAGACGCTGCACAGGTTAACGCTGCGCTCCTTGATGGCATACGTCGACAGCGAGACAGGCTACTAACAGCGTCAGACTGGACTCAACTGCCCGGTTCTCCGTTATCTGATGAACAAGTTGCAGCGTTCCAGTCATACCGCCAAGAACTACGTGACCTACCAACTACGTACAAAGATGCCCAGTCTTTGTCAGAGGTAGTCATCCCGGTGCCACCGCAATGAACAAAGCGCGTATTGTCTTAGACCGTAAAGACCTTATCGGGACATGGGTTGCCGTGCAGACCGGGCAGGACGCGAGCTGGGGCGGGTTCTCCGCCATAGGTATCATGCAAGATAACTCAGTTCTAGCCGGGGTGGTGTTCAACAACTACAACGGTAGGAACTGTTTGGTGCACATTGCCATCAGGTCTAAGACGAAGCTAATCGTGCCCCTGTTTAGCGCTGTGTGTGATTACGCCTTTAACCTGTGTAAACTAAAGCGAATTACCGGCATGGTGCCTGTGAGCGAGGTGGACGTTATCGCATTCGATAAGCACCTAGGATTTCGTGAAGAATTTATAATGAAAGACGCTGCTACTGACGGTGACATGCAGGTATTAGTCCTAACCCCGGCGGACGCAACCCGCTGGCTGGAGAATATTGATGGGAAAGAAATCCTCAAATCCACCCGCGCCTGATATGACCGGGCTAGAAAACGTCTCACGGGAAGCCGTGGGTGTTATGCGTGACCTCGGCAACAGACAAATAGACTTTACTGAACGCCAGTACGATGAGTTGAGTCCCATCCTACAGAGCATAGCTCAGGGGCAGATAGCTGCTCAGGATCAGCAGATGCAGCACGCGCAGGACTACTACGACTATAACGTGAATACGTTCCGTCCTGTCGAGCAGCAAATTGTGTCCGATGCGCAGAACTTTAGCACTGACTCTTACCGTAAAGGTAGGGCAGGTGACGCAGCCGCTGCTTCCGCCAGAGCGTTCGACAATACACAAGGACAACTCAGCCGGTTCAACACTGCTCGCGGCGTAAACCCCAACTCCCCCGCAGCACAAGCAGCTCGACAGCAAGCGGCACTTGGCCTATCTGCGTCAACTGCTAACTCCATGACTAGAGCAAGCACTGAGGCTGTGAATCGAGGGCAGGCGTACATGACCAGCGCCGCAGGCTTGGGGCGTAACTTACCCGGCGCATCAACAGCAGCGTACCAAGGAGCTACCAGCGCAGGGTCAGCCGGTGCAGGAACGTCCATGGCGGCAGGCGACCAGTATATGCGAGGGCTAGGCGCTGGTGGGCAGACGATGAACGCTGGGTATCAGACAGGTATTCAAGGGCTGTCTAACGTCGCCAGTAACCAAACAGCAATATACGGCCACAACCAAGAGCGTGCTGGAGCAATGTTCGGCGGTATGATGGGACTTGGTGGGGCTGCGATGGGGCTAATACCCTCTGACCGGCGGTTGAAGCAAGACATTGTATTCCACCGGTACGACCAAAGCCTCGACCTTAACTTCTACAAGTTCAGCTATAAGACAGACCCATCACGCACATTCATAGGATTTATGGCTGACGAAGTTGAGAAGAAGTACCCGAACGCGGTGTATGAAGAAGACGGGTTCCAGCTTGTTGACTACACTGTGCTGAACTCACGAATGGTTGAGATCACTGAGGAGGTTGCCTAATGGGATTCGCAGCAGGTATGCGCGCCGGTCAACTATCGGCTGAAGGCGCTATTGATGCGTTCAATGCGACGCGGCGAAAGCGGGATTTACGTGCCGTTGAGGAAGAAATCGGTGCGTTGCGTTCTGAGACTCAAGAGAACTACGACAACTACAACAATTTCGTAGCGGAGAGCGCGAAGAACAATCCACTTGGAGCTGAGCAAGGGCTATCCTCCCCTGTTATCAGACCCAACCCGTTGCAGACTGGCCCGAACGCCGGGCCAATGTCACCCAACAACCCCGTGCAAGGGTTAGGGCCAGCACCGCGTGCACCTATGTCTGAGGCTGAGTTCCAGTCAGCTCGTGCTAATGCTATGGCATCGAGAGGGCTTGTTGACGAGGCGAACGACGCGTACCAACGCGCAGACTCACTAACCGCCGCTGAACGTCAGTTAGATAGGGATCGAGAGAACGACCGCCAATTCGGGCTGACCCATGCGCTGGCTCAACGTAAGCAGTCTGACGTTGAAGATAACACTGAGTCTAACACTGCGTACAAGGACGCTTTCACTGCCACTGAAGTTGCGACGGGCATAAACAGCGCAAATGGCGTGACCGCTCTCAACTTAGCCAGAGCGGAGAACATCGACGCAGCTACCACAGCGCAGGATCGAACCAACCGTATCAACACTGGCTACGACGCACTGTCTGCCGCGTGGGGCGAGTACGACGGTGATCGAGAGTCGTTCAGGGAGTCTGATGTGTACCGAGGAGCGCACGCTGACGTGCAAGATAGGTGGCTCGATAACGAAACTAGCACTACAGGCAAACAACGCGCTCTCGGTGAAACAGCAATCGTTGCACGTATGGACAGGGCCGACACGCTACAAGGCATGGCTAAAATCTGGAGCGATGACGAGAACTTCTCTCCCGGCTGGCACTACAACGTAGTTACCGACGAAGAAGGCGCGACAACAATAGCTGCCAACAACGAGAAAAGTAAAACCACTCGTGAAGTGTTCAGCGGTAGCTACAACGAGGGCGTCGCTTGGATGAAAGCTCAGGTGCAGGGTAAGGAAGTTGCCGCAATGTACATGGAAGACGTCAACACGAAGATGGCTGCTGTTGAAGCTGAACTCGCCAATGAAGGTGCGAAACGCACCAACGAGGCTAACGCGAACATAATCGACGGGGTCGAAGCCATCGAGGACTCGCTGGGTCAGTTTGCATACGATACCGATGGGGAAATTAAGCCGGGGTGGGAGTTCTGGGAAAACCTCCCCGCTAAAGGTAAGTTCCAACTAATGAAAACGATGTTGGGGGATGGCTTCCCTGACAGGGGTGTTAAGTAAGTGCCTGTCAATTCGTTGCAAGACGTCAGAGATCAATACCCTGAATTTTCTGATCAGTCTGACGAGGACTTACTCAATAGCTATGCTGATGATGTAGGGGTTAACCGTGACGTTGTCCGCGCTGGGCTTATGGGCGGTACACGACGCGAAGCGGTTGCACCTGAACCTGAAAACACACGCGGGGATTTCCAACGCGGCATACGCACCTACGGTAACCAGATAGTCGGGTTGGGCGCAGGTGTTGGCGCACTGGTCGCTGACTCTGTCGGCGCTACTGATACCCGCGACGCCCTGTTCGAGACCTACCAAGAACGCATGGAGGCGATGCAGGCGCATCAGCGTCCCGCGTTTGAACTTGAGCACCTACAAAGTGACGAGGCCACCGGCGGTGACTACGTCGATGCTGCACAGTATTACACGACCCTCGGGCTGTCTAATCTAGCTGGCGGCGGACTCGCAGGTTTTGCTGGTAAGCAGCTAGCCAAGGGTGGGCTGAAGAAACTAGCTGAACACGCCACTAAAGACCAGATTAAGAAAGCTGCTAAGCGCGGGTTCGCTGGCGGTTTAGGTGTTAACGCGATTGGGCAGGGACTCGGTTCTACGTATGGGCAGGCCGGTGAAGAACAGATAGCACGCGGCAACACGCTCGACGAAGTAGATAACGTCAAAGCTGCGTTCTACGGCACAGCCGCAGGCTCGCTTGAGTTCGCCAGTGACCTGTTCTTGCTAGGGGCGGGGCGATTTCTACCGCAGGGTGCGGCCGGTAAGTTAGGCGACGCACTCACCTCCGGCGGTGTTGTTAAGCGGGGGCTTAAAGGTTTCGGTGCGGCGGCTGCAGTAGAGGGCGCGACGGAATCAGGGCAGACCATGCTGGAAGACCTAGGCTCTGACGTTGAGGTTCAGGCGTTTGACGACGACCTTCAGGAACAGCAGGACTACCGAAACAAATTATGGCAAGCCGCGTTCGCCGGTGCTGCTGCTGGCGGTTTGGCTGGCGGTGTAGTAGGTGGGTTACGACCACAACGTGAACCAGATTTAGGTGGGACAGACATAACCGGAGATGGCGAAGGTAACAGCCCTCCGCCTACAACTCCCGACGTCGAGTTCACTCCAGATAGCGCTGCTAACCAGCGCGTGATACTTGGTCGTCTTGAAGCCGTCGGAGTTGATGCAGAGCTGAATATTCTGGATGGTCAGACGCCGGGCGAAGCCATTGATCAGTCGACGCCGAAGCGCCCAACCAAAGAGCAGTCTAAGCAGCGCGAAGCTGACGTTAAAGCAGCCTACGACGCTCCGAGTGAACCTGCAATCTACGCCAACGATAAAGAGACGCAGATCGAGCGCCGCCTTTCAGAAGGGGAGGTAATGGAGCTGCGTGCTATCTGGGCGCACAACGAAAATCAACCAGAGAAGTTCCTACCAATTCCGTACGAAGGTAACCCGTACGTAAAACTGTCCGACTCGAACGGCAACACGAGCACGCAAGAGCTAGACCCCTCAACCGGGGCGTACAGAGATTTTGTAGGTGCGGTAGCCAGTAGGATAGAACGCCGCGCCGGTAGAGGGAAGGCCACTCAGGTTGAGAACCTCGTCGACGAGCCTGATTCTATTACACCTCCGGACACGCAGGAGAAAGCGGACCAAGCTACTCGTGACGCACTGGCTAAGAAGACGAACGAGCCTAAGCGCACGCGGAAGCAGCAAAGACGAGACCTTGTCAGCGACCCCATATTTCAGACTGCGGCGGGGCGAGAAGCACTGGTAAAGGCCAGCACTAAAGACGGGTCACCTAACGCTGACCTACAACGAATGCTGCTACGGTATCGAGAGGTGCCGCTGTCTAAGCTGCGTGAAACGCTGACCAACGCGAAGACTTCCGAGTGGAAGAAAGCACTGGTGCGTGAGGTTATCGTTGAGCGCGGAGAAAACCCCGTAGCTCCGGTTGTGGTTGCAGCTCCCGCAGCGCAGCAGACCACTGAGACTGTTGCAGAGCCAGTGAAAGCTACCGACGCGGAGTTGATGGACGTTCTGGAGGTGGGTCAGCAGGACATGGGACTTACTGATGGTGAACAAACTGTCTGGAACCTGTTGCTTGACGCAGCAGTGAACGACGAGATGGAATCTATAGTCTCCCTCAGCAAGAAGAACTCTAAGAGTAACGTATCACCCAAAGCCATCGCTGACCGCACAGGCATGAAGCGCAACACGGTGAGCAACTACCTGAAAGGTATCCGAGGGAAGGTCGAGGCTTCTATGGGCGTCGACATGTACGACGCACTGGGCCAGATCAACACCCGCCGCCGAGAGATGAACGCGGAGCAGGCCGCTCAAGAGGATGTGGTGGACGAGGCCGAGCTTGTAGGTGGGGTAGCCGACGAGCAAGCGCTAGCTAACCAAGACGAAGAAGTGGAAGCCGTCGCTCAAGAGGAGTTGGCTGAAGGTGCTGGCTTCACCATACGAGATGAGACGAAGGGGGTGTCGGGCATAAGTGCGTTCGACGTTACCGACGCGACGCGAGTGGACGCCCTACTGGAAAACGAAGCCGTTGCGGAGATGGTTAAAACTGAGTTCGAGACTCAGACAGGTAAGAAGTGGGCGGCGCAGTCCAAGTCACAAAAACGCCAGTGGTTCGGTAAGTTCCAGCAGGAGCAAGACGCCCGAGAGTCAGACGAAGCAATTAGGGCAGAGAACGCACGACTGCAAGAGGAGAGCGCTGCCAACCACGTAGAGCTACTGGAAGCGTTCCGTAACGACGAAACCCTTAGTATGGGGGAGACGATTTATGATCGCACCGCCCAGAACGAGCCAGAGGGAGTTGCGCAGACGCCGTTTGCAGAGCTGACCCCCGGCTACCAGCAGACAGTTATTGAGATGCTTGCTACAGGTGAACAGTCGGCCCGAGGTCTGGTCAACAGTGCACAGCGAGCTTTACAGGAGATACAAAATGACCGCGCCAGAGAACAACGGAGTGAAGCGTCTGCTCGACTCAGCCGAGACGATAGCCAGCAAGCAGCTCAGGAACAACCCGGCGAGACTGGACTCGGGGACACGACTGTTTCTGAAAACCAGACACAACAACAAGCCATCGAAGGACTCGCAGAAAAACTAGCGGCCGACGGTAAGATAACGACGAAGAAGTCTAGGCGTGTGATCCCCACGGAGAAGGGGGACATGTACGCGTACGAAGGCACCTCCAAAGGCAAGAAAACAGGAGTGACTGCACAAGCTGCGAAGCGGGTAGCCAGCAGGATCGCTAGTGCCAGAGGTTGGCGTGCCAATGGGAGTTGGAAGCTAGAGGTGGTAGAGACTTTTTCCGACCTACCTGCTCACATTCAAGCGGAGTTCCAAGCGCTGGGCGGCGCAACGCTGTTCGGTGTGATGAATACGAGGACGACGTTCAAGACAGGCAACGAACCATTCTTCACGGCCTACATCGTCTCAGATTCGCACTCAAGTTTGGCTGACATCGAAGACACGGTGCTCCATGAAATGACTCACGTTGCTGCGGCGTCTATGTTCGGGGCAGACCGCACAGGTGCCATGGCAAGCGTTAGTCTCGGTATGGGCCGCGACAAACTGTTCGCACTAGCGGATAAGTTAGGCGTTAGCGACGCGCTCCTGCACTACGAAAAAGAGTTCCTCGACTCCGACATGGGGTTGCTGCGAGCTAGAGCCGTCTTGTTCGAGGAGATGATGGCATACTCTATGGGGCGAAAGACTAACGCTGGGTTGTGGAACGACATTAAAGCGGCAGTCGGTGAGTTCAAGCAGTGGCTGCGTCGTCACGGGTTCCATAAACTGGCAGGCAAAGAGGTAGGTGAGACAGAAACTCTCGCGCTGATGCGAAGACTTAACAAAGAGCTGATGGGCCAGTACGCTGCGCATGAGTTCCAAACGACAGAAGCCGGAGATCAGGCCACTGTAAACGTGTACGAGAATGAGTCGCGCTCAGGACAAACCCTCAACCCTATCGTAGCGATGGGGCGAGAAGACTTAATCGGTAAGATCGCCGACGGCACTGCTACAGAAGAATACATCGACGACCTGATACAAGTACTGGACGACGCAGTAAAGTCAGGTAGATACACAACGGAGTTTAACGACAAAGGGCAGGTAGTATTCAAGCCGGTAAGCGACTGGGAAGGCGTACTCCCAATCTCGATGGCTAAGTTCGGCGAGTCAAATTCAGAGCGTGTCAGCACAGAGATGAGCGCCATCTCTGACAAGATAGCGTGGAAGGTAGAGGAAACTCTCCCCGGCGTATTCACAGCGTACGAGAAAGGCAAGCTAGGATGGCTGACGCTGGAGCAGATAGCAGACCGATCCGGATTCCCGCAGGTTCGTAACTACGTCGACGCGGTTCATAAGATACAGCGAACGTCTAAAGACCTACTCGCTGACGCGCACTCAGTTAACAAGGTGTGGTCTGCAATTCAGTCTGACCGTCCTAAGCAAATAGAAGCTATGAACGCGCTGATGATCGACACCACGTTGGAGCAGTACGACCCATCGAAAGATGCTCCACAAACACCGGAGCAGCAGAAGCTCAAGCGGAACTTTGACAAGTTAGACGGCGACGTAAAGACGTTGTATGAAACTGTGCGCGACGAGTTCACTCACTGGCACAACGATAAGGTGGCGATACTGGAGGGCGCGATACTTGACGCCGCCGCTGCGGATAACCCACAAAACTTGGACAAGCTGACCGGCGACTTAGAGTCCATGAAGAAGATCAAAGGGCCGTACTTCCCACTGAAGCGGCTGAACAAGTACTACACGGTCGGCATGTCTAGTGAGCTGGAAGCCCTGATGAACGCTAACGACGAAGCGCCGTTAGTAGGCAAAGACAAAGCGTTGATGGCGCAGTTACGCAAAGACCCTAACCACTACATCGCGGAGTCGTTCAAAACTGTAAACGAGGCTCGTGAACGCCAGCGCCAGCTAGAGAAGCGGATGGGGGCCAGCTACTACCAAGAGTCGACCGACCTGTACAAAGCTCAGATTAGGGACGCTCCAGACATTGCTGCTATCGAAAAATACTTTGCCAGTAGTGACCTCACCCCTGATGCCAAGGGTAAAGTGCGGGGCATCCTTGAGTACATGTACGCAGACATGTTGCCGGGTAACGCCGCTGCTAAATCCCAGCTTAAGCGAGAGGGCGTACATGGGGCAGACAAGGACATGAGACAGGTGTTCTCCGACTCTGCTGTGAAGAACGCGCACATGATCAGCCGCATGAAGCACTCCAAAGAAGTTGGTGAAGCGCTGCTAGATATACGTGGTATGGGTTCTCGCCAAAACGAAGGGGAAGCGACCAGAGTACGTAACGAGATTAACAACCGTGCGGGTATGGTGTACGAGCACGACGAAAGTCCTATCGCTGATTCGTTTATGACGCTCAGCTTCATGGCTCACTTGGGTCTGTCTCCAGCGTACATAGCGACGAACATGTCTCAGGTGCCGATGATAACGGCTCCGTGGTTAGCTGCACGACATGGCGTACGTAGCGCTACCTCTGCGATAGGTAAAGCGTACGCTGACACCGGGAAAATAATAAAGTCGAATTGGGTTAAAGAGGGCGGGTTCCGTAACGGGGGCTGGCGCATGGAGTTTGACTGGGAAGGTAAGCTACCGGCCAACGAGTCTCGCATGATGCAGGAGCTGCTGGAGCGTAACAAGCTAGACATCACTATCGAGCACGACCTGTCCGCAGTTGCCAAAGGTGGTTCCGACTCCGGCATAGCCAGTCAGTTCAGCCGTAACAGTGAGTACATACAAATACTTAACACGCCTGTTAGGATTAGCGAACTCGCCAACCGAGCCGTTACCGCCTTAGCCTCGTACCGTCTGGAGAGTAAGCGTCTGAAGGGCGACAGCACGTTGAGTGCTGAGCAGGTTCACGCACAAGCAACTGAGTACGCGCTGCAAGGCGTGAACGAAACACAGCTCGACTACTCAGGACTGAACGCACCTCGTTACATGCAGGAGGTAGCAGGGTCACGTGCGCTAGGTAAGATCGTGTTTCAGTTCAGGAAGTACCAGCAGGGCATGGTGTACCTGATAACTAAGAACATGAAAGACGCGATGTTTAACTCCAACGCCACGAAGCAGGAGCAACGGGAAGCACGTAATACTTTGTTCGGGCTGTTCACCACCACCGGGATTATGGGTGGTATGACTGGTATGCCGTTAGCTGGCTCGATTGCATGGTTAGCGAACTTGGCTACCGAGGTGTTCGGAGACGACGACGATGAACCGTTTGACGCGGAGCTGGCACTGCGGGAGTTTTGGAGCGAGTTCGGTGGGGGTGGAGAAGATGGCGCTGACTTCGCCCGAGCGATGATGCACGGACTGCCAACGATAGGTGGGCTTGATGTATCTCGTAGAATTGGTATGGGGGATTTACTGTTCGCTCTGCCGTTCAGACGTGAGGGCGAGACGCCTAGAGAGACGGTGGCCGAGACAATAATTGCTGCATTAGGTGCAGCACCTGCGTACGGCGTCAACGCCTACGACGGGGTGAACACAATGGTCGACGCAGCGTCTACCGGTGAGGGCGGTCGCTTTATGAAGGGGCTGGAGAAGATAGTCCCAGCGAAAGGAGTGCAGAACTTATTCAAGGGTTACAACCTGAGCGATCAGGGGCTGACTGAGCGATCAGGCGAACCGATCATAGGGCCAGAGGGCTTCGACTCTGCTGACGTCCTGATGCAGTACATGGGGTTTGCGCCAACCAAAGTGTCAGACTACTACACCGCAAACATGCGTAGGTCTAAGGTAAAGCAGGCTGTGGAGGGGGTTAGAGGTGACTTGCTGAGGCGGTACGCTCAAGCTAAACTTGTTGGCGACCGTAGCACCGTGCAGGCAGTACGTAAAGAGATTCAAGCGTTCAACCTGCGTAACAATCAGCGGAAGGGGGTACGAATAACCCCGAAGACAATGCGTCGGTCGCTACAAAACCGTAGAGACTCACGCAGAGATCGCGGAGCTGGTGGGTTACGAGGTGGCAAGCAGTACGATAGGTACAACGACGAAGTCGATTTTATAACAGGAGAACAACAATGAAAGCAGATAAAGCAGGTGGTTGCTACGGCGAAAACCACTCGTTCAAAAAGCACGGCCCGGTCATTACAGTTGGCACTTGCGGCCAGCTAGGTGGTAAAGCACCTACGTTGCACCACGACACACCGATGAACGTGATGCCCGGTGGCGAGATCAAACCGGTCAACGGTCAGGCTGGTGGGTACGAAGGTAAGAACCGCAGCTAAACTATTTCGTCTTCGCTTTTTTAGTGCGGGGGAACGAACGGTTTTTAGACTTGGGTTTCACGGCTAGGTTCGACTTCTTACTGGAGCCGCCCTTAGCCATTGGTTTTTTGTGATCCACATCGTTACCGTCCCCCTTCTTTATCTTTCCAGCTTTCTTCATAAGCTCGTTTGCTGCGTTACGCTTAGCACGGTTTTTCTTCTGCTTCTCCGTACCGTGGTAGTTGTCGTACTCTTTTCGGTAGTTACGGCTCTTGCTGCTGGTCTTCTTGGCTACCATCGTTCTCTCCCGGTTCAATCACAGACAGTACATGCGCTGCGCTTTCAAAGTTTAGTTTCCAGCAGCGTGATCTCGTCGACGCTACTGACGTTCCCTTACCAACATCGTACCGTAAGTCAGCGTCCACCATCCAGTTCTTATCCGTTAACCGACGCCTGAAGTCGCTGTAGTCGACGCTGTTCTCTGCACACCACTTACGTATGATACCGACGGGGATCATTATGTCGCCCGTACTGACTATGTACCGCCCTCGCACTGACTGCCGTGGCGCTCCGTACCCCGGTGCAAATGGGGTGAAGTCTGTGACACGTTTAGCCTCATCAGTCGTGACAACCATGCCGTTCTGGAAGTCACTCATCATCGACCGCGCCATGTCCTCAACCGACTCTACTGACCTGTCTGCCACCACCCTAATCTCTTTAATGCGTTGTATCGTCCAATCCTCCAGCTCATCTATGTTGAATTGGTGCATGTCTAACTGGCGTGTGATGTGCGCTGCGGTTAGCGTCGCCGCTGCCAGCATCATCCAGAACCGGGCGCTTTGATTAGCCTCAGCTTTTTTGTTCAGTCGGTCTAGCATCTTGTGGCATATCTTAGACACCTTGTCTTGGTTCACTGTTACGTATTCAACGAACTCAGCGCCTGTGTTACCTGAGTGCTGCCACAGTTTCTCGAATAGCACTGAGTCCTGCGTATCAAACCCTTTGTTGTAGAACTTAATGTCGAACAGTCGTGCTAACTGGGCTTGGCTGTTCTTAGTTTCGGATGAAACTTTAGATGCGAGGGGGGAGTTCGAGGTGATGTAACTAACTGAGTTCCAGTTGTACGCTGACGAGTCTCGTAGCCCACCGTCGGCGCTGCCCTGTACCTTAGCTGTACCATTGCACACACGGTAGAGAAACTTGCCTAGCCTGTTGGGTTCCCAGTTAGTTACCTCGTCGATAAGTATCGGTAGGTTGTGTCTCAGCCCTGCCATAACGGTTATGGCGTACTCGGTCGCTCCGTCTTGTCCGTCTGCTTGTTGGCCGAACCCACTGGGGTCGCCGAAGTTTGCAATGGCCGCCTTAGCGACCGACGTCTTACCTGTACCGCTGTCCGGTGAGTAAGCTGCCAGTGTTATACCGATGTTGTGAGAGTGCAGGAACTTGATAAGTAGCGACCCGAAGGAGGCCAACCAAAGAAACTGGTACTCCTGATAATTCGGTTTGTTGTACAGCTTGTCAATCGTGTCCACGAACGCTTGGCGGTCGCCTTTAGGTGTGTGCGACTCTGCGTACTTCGCTAGGCTCCGTGCAACGACGACGTCTTTTATCTCACCGTCGGGTCTGTACAAAGTTTTACCCAGTAGGAACGACCCATCTTTCTGCCATCCCATTTGGTCACGCATAGTTTGCAGGTCTGTGCTCTGCCGTATTACGTCAACCCATGTCTTCATAAACTTCACCAGTAGCCTGCCATCGTCACGTACTGTGACTGCGCACTTACCACCTAGTGCTCCTATTAAATTAACGCCCCCACGCTGAACTACGTCGAGTGGAAGGTCTCCGCTCTGCCATGTGTACGGTGCGGTTCGTGCTGACACTCGTACGTAGAAGGCTTCGGATAATTTATCGTAAAATATGAACTCTGGAACTGGGAACTGGGAGCACACAACTACGTGGCGTACGTTACCATCTTCATCCTCCAGCCTAGCCATCAAACCCCGCCCCTCTACCCATGCGAACTCGTCTTTCAGTCCGTCGGGCAACTGCGGCAGGGTTTCTAGTACCACTTCGTCCGTGGCGTCTTGTATAACCTCAACGGTGGTCTGGTGTTCAGGATCGGGATACCCCAACGATATTGGAGAATTACATTTCATTTTGCAGTCGGCACAGGCTGGAAACAACTGGCGCATGGTGTCACATAGCGTCGGCCCTCGATCTTCCCACTGTTTTATCTTATCCGTGGTAATGATTGGGTCGTAGTCGTGGTGACCTGCTGACCACCCCTGAACTATGTCTTCCCCTTGGGTTGTGTGTCTGAGTACCCCAATGCAGCTATACCACTGCTGCTCGTCGTGCGTCGACCCTTTGAAGTTACGCATTTCGTTAAGCACTGCGCACTTGTCTGCGATCTTCTCCGCGTCAGATGGCGGGTACTCATCCATACCGCCACTCAGTGCGCTGTTAAGTGTAGTGGTCAGTCTTTGCTTTGGGGGCGTAACTTTCAGGTCGCCACTGGCTTTCTTGAGTGCGCGCGCCCAGTCAGAGAAGCGGACAGACTTGGCTTTGTGCAGCACCCTGACCTCTTGCGTTCCCCCTCGCTTATAATTGTTGGTGCCTATAGGCCGCAGCACACACGCAATATTAGCCGTGACTTTATCGGCAACCAATCCAGTGCCGTCCATGACAGCCTTGAATAGTTGCGCCACTGGTATCCACAGGGCTTTAGGTATGTCTTTAGTGAACGTCCAGTACGCATGGACGCCGTACCCTGAGCTTACTGTGAACGTAGGGGCTGGTAACTTAGCCGCCTTGAACCCTGCTCGTAGCGCAGCTATGCCATCTAGCTGAGTTGCGTACGGTTTGTTTTCTCCGCAGTCAATGTCAAGCCACATACTTCTAGCGAGCATTGCGTTCTCTTGGGTGCGTTGTTTTTTCTTGCTCGTGCGTTTGTCTATGTAAGACTCTTGTTTGAAACTAGCCAGCGCAAAGAACGCGTTGTCCCCCTGCTGGCTTATGGCCTTACACTGTAGTGCTAAGTCGTCATGGGTGTAGCACACGGTATGCTTGAAGTAATCTATAGTCCGTCCGTCCTTCTCAAAACGAACTGGCACAGCCGCGAACAACACCCCCTCAGAAGGCGTCACAGCCTTCAAGAAATCAGATGCTTTCATTTACCACCTTCCTGATGCCGGGCTACTACGTTAGCAGCCCGAGCAACCGAATCAAGTTAGTTCTGGAGTATTAGCTCCGTCATCGGTGCTTTCATCAGTACAGTTTGCTTTGAGCATGTACTTCTTGACGGTGGCAGCGGTACGCACAGACCGTTCTTCCAGAGGAAGTTGGTCAGGCACAGGCAGTCGCCCGTCCTCCATCGCTGCTCGCGTAGCGCTTAGTAACTCATCGGCACTGGCTCGTATCAGGTGGTGGGGTTGTGTGACGCCGCGCAGCCAATTGGACGCAGTGACACGAGACACGCCTAGTAGCCTACTGATATGGCGGGGTTTTACCCCCGCCTCCCGCAACAGCTCAAATTGGAAGCTTTCCATTGAGTTCTCCATTAGTCATCGAACCCGGCAAGTAGCGCGTCTAGCGCGTCGAGTTCATCCTCGTCGCCGTTCACTACACCAGCGGCTTCGTCGTCCTGTGCCGGGTTAGGTTCATCGTCGTCGTCCGCTACACCACCGAAGCCGGACGGAGCGGGTGGCTCAGCTTGTTCTTCGGTCTTCTTGGGCTTCGCTTTCGCTTTCGGTTTCGGTTTCGGTTTCGGTTTAGGCTCAGGCTCAGGCTCAGGCTCAGGCTCAGGCTCAGGCTCAGGCTCAGGCGTAGGGTCTGACTGCACCATGGGACTCGTCCCGATGATCTGCTTGACCATGTCGTCTGCTTTGGCCTCGGTAACATCAGCGTATTGCTGCTCGCTTAGGAACCCTATGGCCTTGAAGATAAGTTTCGGTGATGATTCCTCAGCCTCGAACCTGATCTTAGTGATCACCGCATCGAACGCCACACCACGCTTAGCCAGCATAACGCCGTACTCTTGCAGTGGCTTCAGTGACGCAGGCGGTACACGTAGCAACATAGGTTCGTTGACCTGACCCGCAGGCGCTACTGCTAACCGACGTGCGTCTGAACATGCCTTGCCTCGTGCGTTCTTACCTGACCCCCAGACGTTGTGGGGGCATGTAGCACAGGTTTTAGCCTGCACGTCCTCAGAGTCGGGCAGCGGATTCTTACCGTCGTCAGACGCACACGTAGGCTTAGCAGTGCTGCCTTCCTCGTACTCTGCGTCGTAGTAAACCTTCGACAAGTTAGGGTTAGCATCGAGAATGACTATCTGGACGTTGCTCGCTGGCTCGTCGGGGTCGTCCGACTTTGTAATTATGCTGCGTGTGTCACCCTGCACGACAGTGAAGGTCTTACCCTTGATCGACAGGACAGGGAAGCTGGCAGATACGCCAGCGGTTAGCGCTGTGTTCGTCTCGGCGACGTTAGCATTCTGGAGGTGTGCCGGTAGTTGGCTCCCCTCAAATGGTATTACATTACTCATTGTGTTCTCCTAAGAACGTCGTACGTTAATGGTTGTTACGCGGGATACATCAATGCCGGGGGGTAGCTCATCATGTTCTTCCATGTAGGCTTCCACGGCGTTTTTATTGGCGCGGCTCTCCAGAAAATCGTAGGCGTCGTTCTGCCTAACGAAGTCGAAGAACGCGTCACGGTCAGCAACTTTTGCTGATGTTCGGACGGAACGGTACGCGGTGCCGTGAGCTGTCTTAGCCGACTCCTGCCCCGTTTCATTAAATTCTGCGAGCAGCGAGTGCTCTATCTTGTCGAGTGCGTTGTTGAACCGTGACAATTCCTCGGAGTGCGTCTTCTTGAGAGCATCTTTGGCGTCACGGATTTTGATGTACTTACCGATAAGTTCATCTAGCTGCATATTGTTCCCCTTAAAGTTTAATATAGGTTACTGTACCGTAGGTGTCAATTATTTTACGCCTTTAATAAGGTCTAACAGCACACCTTGTGTCGTAGCCTTGTCTTTCAGACGGTCGTAGATACGAGACTCCGCCGGTGTACCCTGCAAGTTAACGATCAACTGGCTGTGGTTCTGGCCGGGTCTGGTGATTCGTGCGTTCGCTTGCTCGTAAGTCTCCGCCGAAGTAACGGGGGCGAACCATACGATAGTACTGGCAGCGGTGAGTGTCAGTCCGTGGGACATGGCTGCTGGCTGCGCTACTATGACGCGTGGGTCGTCCGCTTTTTGGAACGCCTTGAACACCTCATCGCGTTTGTTCTTACTGATGGCCCCGTATATAAGCCCTGTAGTAATTCCGTTCTGCTCTAAGTGTGCCGCCACCATTTCGGCGGTCGCTGTGAACGGGACGAACACTATGGTCTTGCTGTTCGACGACGCGATGATGTCGCGCAGCTCTTGTAGTCGGTCGGTCGGCTCAAACACAACGACCTCTCTGTCTAAACTGTATGCAGTGCCGCACGCAATCTGAACCAACTTCATGAGCTTGACCGCCTCATTCACCGCCTGTATCTGCTCCCCCTCGTGTTCAGTGGAGAGTTTAGATAGCATGTCTTTGTACATCTTCGCCTGTACCGTTGTTAGTGGTATCTCTCTGGTTTCGTACATCAATGGCGGCAGGTCTATGCAGTCGTCCCGGTCGAACCGGATGCTAGGTTGCATGGCTCGGTGTACTACGTCTAGTGCGTTGTCTCTCGGTAGCCATTTGTACGGCCCACACTGACGCATCACTTGGTCACGAAATCGGGTGAAGTACGGCGGCACGTTCTCAGGTACTACTAACCTGCACTGCGCCCATGCGTCGGTCGGGTCGTTAGGGATAGGCGTGCCGGTTAACCCCCACAGCCGCGCCGCGTCTTTAGTAATTTTCTTCAGCGCTCTCCACCGTTCAGTGCCAGCGTTACGAGCCACCTGTGCAATCTCGTCGACCAGTATCAAGTCAATGTCGGTGCGCTTAACCAGCTCGTCCTGCATCACCTTCACTCCGTCGTGGTTGATGATGTACACGTCTACGTTCTGGTCGAGTAACTTCACTCGCTTTTTCTTGGTGCCGTGAAGTACGGAGAATGTTAGGTGGGGGAAGTGCCTGAATATTTCGTCGGCCCACACACGTTCCAGCGTTGATAGCGGTGATATGACAAGCATACGGGTGGCCTGCCCTATACTTCGCAGGTAGTCGTACGCCCACAACGACGCTAATGTCTTACCTGTGCCTAAGTCGTTGAGTACGAACGCTCGGTTGTTCAGTGTTAAAAACTCTGCGGTGTCTCGCTGTGCTGCGAACGGATCGTACTGCCCTGACCAGTCGTAGTAGTGACGGATAGGACTCGGCGCGTCGATGCCCATGTTGCGTAGCAGCTTCACCACCTCTAGTGCGTGCGGTACAGCGAGTAGGTTCTGCCCTTTGTACGGGATGATTTTGTGCTTCGGTACGACTGCCATCACCTGCTCTGGGTTCCGCAGGTTCAGCAACACTGCTTTGTTCTTCGTGCTAACTTTCAAGTTGTTCCCCTTTTACTAACGGTAGTAGTACGTCTAACTGACTGACATCATCAACGACGAACGCGTGACCGCCTGCTCGGTTGATCCATTCTATTTCCCTCAGTTGGTTGGGCGTAGCGTTGCCGCGTTTGCCGGGGGCTTTGGTTTCTATACCGACGAACCTACCGCCTAGACATACGATGAAGTCAGGCGCACCGACACGACCCATGCCGTTGCTTACTGGCATGTAGTAGTACGCCTTGTGTTTAACCAGCCACGCTTTGATCGTCTTCTTTACTTTCCCTTCCGGTGTCATTTAGGTCTTCCATAATTGACTCAATCATTTTGATCTCGTCGGTCATGCTGGATTTGAATTGGAACGTCGCTGCTGGCCCCAGCTCTATCGGGGTGCACTTCTCTGGGTTGTCACGCATCCACGTAGCCTGTTGCTTACTCCGCTGTAGGTCGTCCTGCAACCACGCTACTTGCTCGTCTGTTAGGTTCATGGGTACGCACTCCCTGCCTGACCCGACCTGTTACTGTTAGTGCAGGTGTAGTCGTGGTTGTTTGCCTTCGGGCAGCGTTTGTTGCCGCACACAGGGCATACAATCATACGTTGGTGGTGCACTGGCTTTGCATCGTGGCACGTCACGCAGCAGCAATCACAGCGCTGCATTTCCCACGGCAGCGGTAAAACTTTATCGTGGAACACAATACGCGTGCCGTACTCTGGGTGCCCATGGATACGCATAGCGTCCTCGAACGAATCCCACAACGAGATTGAACTTACAGCAGTAAGCCAGTTAAGGGCGCACTTGCCGTTGTCGAACACGATGCCTTCGTACTGCGCCTCGTCCGGCGGGTTCACTTGGTCGGCGGTATGCGTGTCTGATATGTCGAGTGTTCTGTAAGCTGTAAATCTATTCATCTCATCCCCTTAAGTGCAGCTACTACCTGATCGGTAATCATGCCGCGTGCTATTTCACTGACTTGACTGACCTTGAATGTGTTGGCGATTTCCTCCGTAAGTAGCTGCCGCACTGCGCTTTGCACCTGTGTGTGCACCAACCGTCTAATGTTCTCTGGCTCCAGTGCAGCGTTAACCGCTTTTATAAAGTCTTCATCCTGCACCAGTTGCTGCTGCGTCATCATTTCATTAACCGCGTACCGAATACCCTCGAACCTAAGTTCGACGTGCGGTACTCCCGTCCCTTCCAACCTCGTGTTTATGCTCACGTTTACCCCTTATTTTTCCCGTTAAACTCACAATCTATAACTGGACACCACGCTCGACACAGACCACTTGGTTTCTTCTCCCACTTGTCCTGCTCGTACGCTATGTTGAACCGTCGTACTCGCGGTAAGAACTCTGCCCACATGTCAGGTAAGTCACTGCGCTCAAACCCCGCCGTAGATATTTTGTTCTTGTGCGCCAGCCACACGTAGCCTGTTGTTACTGTGTCTATCTGTGGGTAGTGGTGGAACACGAACGCAGCGAACAGTGTTAGCTGGTCGTGATCTGGCTTGGGTTTACCTGTCTTCCAGTCAAGCATCAGTGCTTTGTTGCCATCGACTAACATGTAGTCAACCTTAGCTCTAACCCACGCGTCTTTATCCCACCACCCCGTTGCAGCTAGTTGTTCGTTCAGACACAGCTCCTGCTCGGCGATTGAGTCGCCCGTACGTGATAGTAATTTGGCTACCATAGGTTCCCACTTCTGCATGGTCTTAGGTAACGCGATACCGTCACGTATCCGTAGCTCCAGTGCTTTGTGAACTTCATTCCCCCACTTGAGCGCCTCGCCTTCCGGTTCAGTGATGTCTTTCTTCACTCGCTGCCGGTAGTGTCGGTGCGGACATGTCTCGTACGAATTGAGTGCGCTGTAACTCCATGCTGTTATGGCACTCATTTCGCATCTCCATAAGTTTGTCCTATGTCACCCTCACTCCATGTCGGCAGTTCAGGCCACCAGTCGGGTGACTGGCGCATTCGTGTTTGTACCGTATCAAGTATTTCGTCGGCGTCTTGGTCTTTAACTACGTACACCAGCTCGTCGTGCACGCTGTGCGCAAGCGGGTACTGCTTACCGAACGCAGTGTGCATGTCCAAGGCAATGTCAGTGATCACATTACGCGCGAGGTGTTGCACGATGTTCTCGTCTATTTTCCCGGCGTAGATACGCGCCTCGTTACGACCGTGACCGTACCACCACTCAGCATTGCCGCCGTCTATCTCAGTACGCAGGTCGGGATACCTGATAGTACCCTTCGGTGTAACGATGCCCTCGGCTGACGTGTGGCATAACCCACATGGATCAATGTCAGCACGTAGCCCTGATTTGATTAGGTCTAGCGATCCGTGGCACTTACGCCAGCCCTGTGTAATCTGCGGGTGGGCCTTACGGTACTTACCTACTACGTCTAACGACTCAGCTTCGGTGAGTTCAACGCCGCCCATAACTTTAGCTACGTCACGGAACGTCACATGACCAGCACCGAACCCAAGTCCCAGATGCGATACCTTACCTAGTTGGCGCTCGGCTTTGGTTATCTCTGACTCGTGCTTGTGGTATAGATCGTTAGCCGCGAAGTAGCGATATAGGTCAGCGCTGTCGGGGTGTTCCGTAAACAGCTTCACCGCATACGGCACTTGCCACAAGAACATGTTGACCCGCAACTCAATGCCGCTCAGGTCAGCAACCACCACCTTGTACCCCTTCGGTGCACGCAGTGATTTGCGTAGTACGTCGCTGATCTTAGGTACGGGGCCGACGCGAGTTAGGTTCTGCTGGTTGAGTTTCATCGTGCCAGAAAACCTTCCTGTAGTGTCGGCTCCGTAGTAACGCAGGGCAATAGGCATTTTCCCATCGCACATGTTGGCGACTTTAATGAACCTGTCCATGCGTGTCTCAAGGATGGATGACTGTGTGTCGAGTCGTGCTTCTACTGCTGCTACGACGTACTCGTTAGGATGGTCTTTAAGTGCGAGGAACTGTTGGTCGTTCTTAGCGAGAGCGGGAATCATACGCCCTGTGTTGGGCGACTCTTTCATAGGTACTTCTACCTTGAGAGACTCCAGCATTTTGCGGAACTTGGGTGCGGATTTTAGTTCGCCTTGTAGCCACACGAGCGTGTCTACACCTTCCAGTTTTTGCCTGACCTGATCTTCAACCGGCAGGAGAAGGTCAACCAAGTCTTGTAGCACCTTCTTCTTGCGACCTCGTTCAGCTTTAAGCCCCCGGCCTAGCAGCTCAGTGTTCACATCGAACTGCGGGTCAACGAGCATACGTATAGTCAAGTCTATTAGTCGCAGTTCTTCTTTGGGTATAGTCGGCAGCAACCTGCGGAAAATCCCCGCACATATAATAGTGTCGTCGTCGTTGTAGTCCGCCATTGCTTCGCGTTCATCGTCACTGAAGTCCTTAAGGTTCTTACCCTTGGTGTTGGTTGCCTCTAAGTCACCTTTAGGCTTTAAGCCGAAGTGTTTACCCAGTGCCTTGAGCGACACGCCTGTAGTTTTAGTGAACGCGGGGCGTGCCATTGCTAACGTGCACCCCCACATCTTAGGCTTAATGTGGAAACGCCACGCTAGAATCATAGCGTCGAACTCAGAATTGTTGTGAGCAATAGCCCACGCGTTGTCCCAATCTATGTGGGCGAACGCATCAGCAATGTCGTCGTATCCGAAGTATGTAACTGGCGTATCGTTAAACCCTTCTTGGATGGAGCATGAAATGATTTCTGTGTCGGGGTGCATTACGTACTCAATGCCCGACATTTTTGATAGTGAGTGAGCGACTGACCAGAATGTTTCAAAGTCGTAAAACACTGGCGTTAAAGCCATGATTGTTCCCCTTAGTTGCATAGTTAACCGCACCAAACCACATTACGTGCAGGTGTTATAGCTCGTAGCGTGAGCTAGACGGTTGAATCAGACGTGGGAAAAGGAGGTTCACCAACAAAAAACCACGTCCTTCAACTGCGGCGGTTTTAACGGCACTCACCGCTTATCCGAGTAACCAATATATCATGTGGTGTGACAACCGCAAGCAGTGTGCTATATTTCGCGTGCGCTTGTTCCCCTTGCGCAGCCCCCCGAGAGGGGGGCAACCCATGATAGTAAATCTTACAGCTTGCCAGTGAGCTTCGCTTTCACCGCTACCTGATTCATGGTGTCGGTGTCGAACTCAATCTCATCCCGCACCAGCTTACCTCGGCTACGCTTCTCTGCTTTCTCGTTGTGCCTGTCGAGTATTTCCTGCGGAGTGAACGCAGTGACTTGAGGCCACGCTTCAAGCAGTTGCTTGTACGTGTTGCACCCGTCAAGTAACCGCGCGATTTGGCTCTTGTAGGCATTAAACTCATCACTTCGCGCTTCTAGCTTGTCCGCCAGTTTGTTAAACGCGAGGTCGAAGTAGGCGTGGTCATCCTCGTCCAGCATGGCAGTATGTATATCAGAACTTCCGCCGCCCCATCTACCTTCCGCAACCATGAACACCGTCGGAACTTCAAGGTTTACATGCTGGCCTTTAGTATCACCTTTTCGCTTGAAGTACACGCTGATGTGGTCAAGCGTTTCCTGCTTGAGGCGCACCGAATCGAGGCCGAAGAACTTCATTTCGGCTTGGCCCCCCACGGCCCCCCCGCGTGCGCAGATAGCCTCCAGCATGGAAGCAATCGTGTTCATCTCCTGCCCCGTCTTACTGGTGGTTACGGCGGTGCACAACCTAACAACGTCAGGCTGGTCAAGCACTGGCACTGGCTTCGCTAGGTCGAACGCTTTTACTGCGAGGTTTTTAATTTTGTCCCGCAACTCGTTTGTTACTCTTACTGTTGCCATTGTGTATCTCCTTTAATGGACTTGGGTTTATAGACGACTAATCGCCCTTGTATCTAGTGACTTTCAAATCACCGGCTTGCACCAGCTCGCTGATAACGCCTGCTGCGTACGCCCTGTCGCATACTCCACGTTTAATGAATTCCACTTGAATATCATCTCTGGTTAGTACGTCGCCAGTAGGCATTATTACGTTCAGCACTTTAATTGCTCTGTCCCGCGCAGACCCTTTGTTGAATCTAGGCTTTTTGCCGGTGCGCTTAAACTCCATTGAGTGCCGCCCTTGCTTTTTCTTAGCCCGTTTCGGTGTTGCGTGACCCGCTACAGCTTCAATCGCGTCGATGATTTTCTTATCTACGGCATACGTCAGCTGTACCGGAACGCCTATAGACTCCAGACGTTTAGCCTGTGCCTCACTTATGGTTACTAGTTCAGTCATGTGTTACCCCTTGCTCTATAGTTAAACAGAGTCCGTCGAACTCTGTGATTTGATCGCGTGCTGCTACGCACGCCTCCATGCTGTCGAACGATGCAAACTTCACCGGCCCACAACTTAAAAAGAAATACAATACGACTTCAACCATCCTGCTCCCCTGATAGTGGTGGATAGTTGTACTGAATCTGCGTGTAATCATTCAAGTCAGCAATCCGGCGCATGTCTCGATTCTCTTTCTCTGCCGCCTCTAGCTGCTGCTGTAGGGATTGGTAATCGTCATACATAACCCACTCCCCATACTCGGATCGGCCCATAGGGTCTTCGTCGTTGTCGGGGTTGTTATCATATCGGTCTACATCACCCATTATCCTGCTCCATACGTTTTCTTACGCTGTGCTTCTCAATGTGCTTACACCCGTTAGCCTTATGTGGCTTACAGAGTAAGCACCCCGCCCTTCGGTTCTTCGGTCGTCGTCGCTTGTGGTGCATCACAGTCCTCCTGCATTAGTTTCCGCAGTGCTTTGCGAAAGTCTGCATAGTTGTTTACGAGGTGTTGGTTGTCCTCTTTACGGTAGATCACATAGTAATCCAGTATTAAATCCAGCTCGTCCATCAAAGTCTCCCATCGCTATTCATTAAGTATCGTTTCCCTTCGCTATCCCAATCAGGCTCAAGTACTCGGCCTTTTAGTCTCTCTTTAACCGCACGTTTTATGTTGGTGCGAGCGTTACGCACCGCACCGCCCACTACTGCACACCCGAAGCGCTTCTTCAGGTAGTCGTGGATCGACCCCAACGTGCGGTCGAACGATAGGTCACCCCGCGTAACAGCTTCCTCAATCGAGGGGCCGAAGTATGTACCGACGTCCGCATCTTTGTACCGCACATCACAGCGTAGGTTGAACGCTCTGCGAACCCCCCTACGCTGCACAGCTTCTTCGCATACTAACGTGACGGTGTAGCTGCCTCTAACGAACCGCCTGATGATAGTAGGGTACACTTCCTCATCGTCCCTAATACTGCTTGGCATCATCCAGTCTCCTTTTCGTATCTCACAACCTCGTCGCCGTACTCGACGTCAACGTCCGTTGTGCACACGACTATTACAGGGTAGTCCTGTGGAATGTTAGGCCAAGGTGTATGCCCGTCGGTGAGTACGACACATATGGCTACGTCCTCAATCTTCTCATTGATGTAGTCGAACCCGACAGTTAAGTCAGTGCCGCCGCGGCCATGTATCTCAGGGCTGATGGGAAAGTCACTAGGCTCAAACTCGTGGTTGTAATGCACCTCAGTAGACACGTCGAGCACGTGCATGATAGAAGGCATACACCTAGTACCGATGGCGTTAATATGCCCTACCATTCCCTTGTGTTCGTCCTCACTAATTGAACCCGATACATCACGTATCAGCACCGCCGTACCTAACGCAGCTACGCTGTGCAGTGATGGCAGCACGATCCCCTGTGATGCGAACCTTCTGTTAGGTCGCGCCCATGAGTAATCATTCTGGGATACCTCAGTCATGAAGCGTTCAAGCACTTCGTACCACGGTGTCTTCACATCGAGTATGTCGTCAACACGTCGCTGCATCTCTGCCGACATGGAGCCAGCCACTCGTGCTGTCTGAGCTGCTGCTGCAATTACTCCCTTAACGTGGGCCTCCGCTGCTTGCACATCACTGGCTGTCATTTTGCCGCCTTCCAGTAAGTCCTTACTGAACACGTCCCTACCTATACCGCCGTCGCCCCCGGAGTCGTCACCGGGGTTGTCCCCTCCCTGTCCGCCTTCACCTCCATCTCCATCCTCCTCCTCTTTCTTAGCAGGTAGTAGGTTGTACACATGGTCTGCTGTATGTCCAGCGTGTTCGGGCATGTCCACACCGCCCATGATGAACGATCCTATCCTGTCTTTAACAAGGTCGGCATTGATCGGCGCGTCACACGCTTTGTTCCATCTGTCAGGGTCGCGGTTGGCTTCCCGTTGGGGGTGGAGCCGTAGCAAGTGCTCAAGCTCGTGGATTATCAAGAACACCACCTTACCCAACGACTCCAGTGTATCTATGAAGTCAGGGTTGATGAACATGCGCGCCTTAATGTCCACACCGGCTGTCGGTATGTCTCTAGTCCAGTGCACCGGCACCTGCATGAGTAACGCAGAGTAGAACCCTGTCTTCGGGTTGCACATTATGTCTGCTGCTGCTCGGCTGAACACCTTAACCGTGGCCGGTATGTCGCTGCGGTCAACTAGCTTAACTCGCATCGTCGCCCCTTCTTTTGTCTTAACCGTTACTGATGTCATAACAGTACCTCCGCGCCTCGACCTGTTGCCCACTCAATGAACACGTTAGTCTCGGCAAGCGCTTGCTTGTGTATCATTATGTCCTTGTAGAAGAACGCTTCAATGTCTGCCTCCAGCGCCTCTGTCGCTATACGCTCGACGTACTTCGCCATTGCGTTAAACGACGCCTCGTCCTCGGATCGCTTGAACGCAAGTGACGCCGCTGCAAACAGCGCACCCCTGTTACCGTTCGGTAACTTGGCAGTCTTAGGTGTGTTACGCATGGCCTCAGCTGTGGGCAACTCATCGAACAGGTCACGAAACGTCAAGAACTGCATGGCTCTGCCCTCGGGTATGCGCCCTGCTAACTTAGCTAGGTATATGTTGCGAGGCAACTTAGGGTTGATCATCGCTGCTGCTGTACATGAGCGCATCGTACCGTTGACCATTCGATCAGGGTTAATGTCCTCCAGTACACCCGGCTCGAAGCGAACGTACGCTACGAACATACCGACACGATCAAATCCGTAGGTGTCAATCATGTGCTTACCCCACGCATCAATGTCGACCGCCATCGGCAAGTGTTCCACTCGGTTGCCCAACTGACTGACGATGCGACCAGCACCCGCCTTGTCCTTCACCCTATTGCCCGTTGATAGTAGGAACACCCGCTCGTGCAGGAAGTTAGACCCGACGAAGCGGTCAAGCATCAGCCCTGCCAGTGCGTTCTGCATCATGGTCACGGCTTGCGGTAGCTCGTCGACTATTAAGAACGCAATGCCGTACTTAGCAGCAACGTCGTTGACGTACTTGATGAACGAATTAGCCGCCCAATGTGTATACAGTACGCCGTCTTCGTCGCGCTCGTTATGCGGAAGCCCGGCAAGGTCAACTGGGTCACGCAACGACGGACGAAAGATACAGCGTTCAGCAACATTACGCGGGATGCCGTAAGACTCCGCTACGTCTAAACACACTGAGGTCTTAGCACACCCCGGCGCACCGGTGATCATGATTGGCGTCATGTCAATCGCGTCGACGTTCGCCATGATCGCGGTCTTCATGGATGAGTAGTTTAACTCGATGGTTGATTCCATTTGTTTATTCCTCTTTTTTGGTTGTGTGGCTCATGCCACGGTTGGTTAGTTCTCTGTCCAGCGCATCCACTATCGACTCAAGTGTCTTTACTGGCTTACCTGTGAGACGTGCTTTGACTAACTGCGTCGTCTTGTCCCCGTGTAACTGCAACAGCACGTCGGTCGGTTGCTGCGGCGCGCGGCTGCGCACCCATCGCAACTCCAGTCCTTGCTCCTGCCACTCTTTTGCATCGTTCATGATTCGGATCGCCTCATAGTTAAGCTGCTGCCCTTGGCTAACGTGCGTTTCACCAACTCGGCTTTGACCTTGGCTAACGTGCGTTTCACCAACTCGGCTTTGAGTTTGTTGTAAAAATCCATAACCATTAAACTTGTGGTCTTACCCGCCAGCTTATCTCTGACCATAGCCGCCTTGATTCTGTGGTAAGTCCGTTCGATGGTTGGTGTGCGCAACGTCTGCTGCGTGCCCTTCTCGAACTCCCCGATAACGATTGCCATCTGCTTATCAATGTCGGCGGGATCGGGAACCATACTCACGACTCAAACTTGCAGCCGCGTCGCGCTCTTTCAGCAAGCAAGTCCCCCTCTAACCGTTGGACTAGCGCACTGGTTTCGGTCTGCCCTCGCAGCTTAGCCTTGACGTGTTCGACGTGTAAGCGAATCAGTGCCTTATCAATCATGTCGTCACTCGCCTCATGCACTCGACCGGAGAGCGTGAGCGACATGGCGTGCAGTGTGTCGTTGTCGTCGAACATCACATCGGGAGACTCGCTTATCCACCCTACGCTTTTCAGGTCGGGGTGGTGAAACTTACCCACCTTGCGCCTAATCACTGGAACTTACTCAGGATGCTCTCCATGTCCTGCTTGGCATTGTCACGTGCCAGTTGAGAGTCACGCAGCTTGTCGTTGTCGCAGTAGGGCTGCAACGTGGTACGCACGTCAGCGAGGAGCTGCATGATAGTAGAGTCCCCATCCGTGACCAGACTCTCCAACGTGTCCAGCATTTCGTACGCGTTCTCCACTACGTCTTGGTGCCACCGCTGCCCTTTGTCGCCGGTGTATGTCTCCAGTCTAGCGACAGTCTGCTCCAGTGGCTTGAGTACCCGCCTGATAACTTCCTGCTTACCGGCTTCTTCCACTTGGTCAAGGTGGTCTTCATACGCAGCACGTGCTACGTCGTCCACGGTGTCGTAAAACACGTCGCTCGACGCAATAGGCCGGAAGCTAAGGCTGGCGCTTATCTCTGGGGGGAACGCTGGGTAATCCGCTCGACTGAACTGCGTGTTCCAGCGCATATCGTTAATCACCTCGCTCTCGTACGCAGCACTGAAGTTAGCTGCCGCATCGTCTACGTCCTGAATCAACGGTTTGACTGCTTGCGTAAACGGTATGTAGTCCACGCTAGGTAGTGTACGAAAGCCGTCGTCTAAGCTGGCAGACGTGTGATCAGTAACGTACTTGTCGAACGTGTTAAGCGCAGTGTTCGCAGCCTTGAATAACTTAGACCGCGTGAACATTTTCTTCGACACATTCCACGTCGCGGCGTCGGTGCCTGTGTCACGCGCCAGTTGTTCACGCGCCTGTTTGTCCGGCATGGATTGTCGCTGTCGTTTGGTCGACTTCTTAACCAACATAACGCGCTCATGTAGTGGCTTGACTGCCTTGAACTCGTATCCGTCGTTTATTTGTATTGACATGTGGTTCTCCTTACTGGTTGGGTAGTGTTTGAGTAAGTCTAGCTTTTACTCTGTCCTCGGTGCGCTTCTTACGAAGCCACTGAATTTTGGGGTAGTTCTCTTGCGTTCGGTGCAGCTCGTACAACTTAAGCTCCACCACCACCATGTCGGGGCTGTATGCTAGAAATATCTGTGGTACTCGATACCCACGGTCGAACACATATATAGTGGGGTCGTTGGGTACACGGTCTCTGTTGTGCTTACGACGCCACGCTTCGGCTATGGGCTGGCGGCGTGAGTGTTGTGGCTCCTTGTTTGGGTATTCGTCGTACCAGTACGTGTACTCAACACCACGCGTAGTAGTTACCGTCCCCTTCTTCCTGTTACCCATCGTTGCCCCCCCTGAATATGTCATAGGGTATGATCGGTTTGTCGAGGCACGCTTGCATCCTGTCCAGTGTCATGCGCAGCTCGCTGATAGTACCTTCCGCTGCTACGTGTGGATCGGCGTTCATGCCCACGACTATTGGCTCGTTGGTGCCTGAGTCAATGCCATCGTCATAGTGCACCTCATGTATAGCGAGTGTGCCGTCGGGGTGCTTAACTACTCGGTGATTCCAGTGGTACATCACTTACCTCCAAAGTTTCATGGTGTTCGCTGGATCGGTTGTAGCCAAGTTCGCTAACCATGCAATCGAGCCAGCTATCGTCGTCGTCTCCGAACACCTCGGGGGTTGGGGTTGGGGTTGGGGTTGCTGTCGTCTGAGAAGATACCCAATCCAACGGGTCGTCATTCGTGGGCGCTAACTTGTCACGCACTGCTTGCGCTTTCTTCAGCTTGGCTTCCCGTTGTTCACTCACTGGTATATACACAATCGCACCTATGAGTAGTGTTATAACTGCAACTGCCGATACCGTAAGGAACTCTTTGACCCACCCATAATGGAATAGTATTGCCATCCCTCCGACTGACACTGACACCGTAAAAAATCCCACGACGGCGCTCACTGCTATTTTGTACAGGTCGCGGTTCTCGCGTTGATTGTCTAGTGATCTGTCTAATAACGTCCAAAACCAATTCATATCTCGTTCTCCTTTTTCTTTTTGGTTAGCAGCTCCATAGCGCTCCACAACTGTGCAGAATCAGACACTGAGTAGGTGTTGTTGAGTGTGAATGTCAAACTCCCATTTACATCTTCAAATACACACACGTTTATCGTTGCCAGTCCTTGTATCGCTTTGACCTTGCTACTCATCTTCGTTCTCCTCCTGCGCACGACCTTCTTCTGCAATGCAAGTTGGGTCACACTCGGCGCATCTGTAGCCCTCAGCACTTAGTTGGTTTAGTTGCAGAGTCTTGCCACATTCCTCGCAAAAATCGTTCATGTCGTTCTCCTTATTTGAATAGATAGCGTGATTATGGTGCTGCTATTGCTGTGATCTAAACCTACTCGTACGACGTAATGCCTGCAACGGCGTCGCGCCTGCACGGACGTTCGACTGCATCGTGACGCACCATGTACGCGCACTGTCCTCGTCATCGAGATACGCGAGTGTAATAGCAGGTTGCTCTGTGTCCTCTGGGTTGCTCGCTTTGACCTCGAACGTGTCACCCGCCGCCTCGATGATAGTAAGGCGCAATGTGTCGTTACTCATGGGTTGAGTCTCCCTGTTTACGGCGCGTTACTTAATTGCTCGCAGCGCCTTGAGTGCTTTGGGCAGGTCGAACTCAACATCAGCGAGCATCAACGATACTTCCACACCGTCAATGTACTCCCGCTGCTTGGCTATACGCTCGTTCCTAGCCGCATACTCGGCGTCCAAAGACTTACCGATCTTAACTCTGATCGCCTCGGCACGATCCAACACAGACTGCTCTGCTTTGGTTGGCTGACGCTGGTCGACACGACGGCAATACGGGATCGCCTCGCGCAGTTTTGAGATGATGAAGTTCACTTGTGTCTTGTTGTACTTTGGCTTTGTCATTGTCGTTCCTTTTTGGTGGTGGGTTGGGTTGTTACTCTGGGTGCGCGGCACTCATATGTCGGGGCATTTTGTCCAGAAAACATATCTCGCTCGTAC
>Ga0209362_1000160_pt1 | contig 62754 bp, 25 predicted proteins | sample SaaInlV_165m_DNA_FD_184680 | JGI IMG/M metagenome (GOLD analysis project Ga0209362, IMG submission 184680) | Marine microbial communities from expanding oxygen minimum zones in the Saanich Inlet - Saanich Inlet SI037_S3LV_110m_DNA (SPAdes)... | ecosystem: Environmental > Aquatic > Marine >... | reverse complement strand
TGCCGGTTGATGCAACTTTCCCAACAACATGAGCTGAATCTTAGTGTGGTGGTGCTTGAAAAAGCGGCCGCCGTGGGCGATCACATTCTCTCTGGCGCCGTGATTGAGCCCACGGCACTGAACGAGCTGTTTCCGGACTGGGCAGAGCGCGGCGCCCCGCTGAATACCCCGGTGACCCGCGATGAGATCTATTTTTTCACGGGGCCTCAAAAAGCCGTCAAGATTCCGAATGCTCTCGCACCACGCACCATGCATAACCAAGGTAACTATATTGTCAGCCTGGCTCAGGTGGTGCGTTGGCTCGGCGAGCAAGCTGAATCTTTAGGGGTCGATATCTATCCGGGCTTTCCCGCCAGCGAGGTACTTTTCAATGACACCGGCGCAGTAAAGGGAGTGGCCACCGGTGAGATGGGTGTCGCTAAAAATGGTGAACATAAAACCGCCTACGAGGCCGGTATGGAACTGCATGCCAAGTACACGGTGTTCGCTGAGGGCTGTCGAGGTCATCTTGGAAAACAGCTAATCCGCCAGTATGCGCTGGATCATGAAAAATCACCGCAGCACTACGGCATTGGCCTTAAAGAATTGTGGCAAGTGGATGCGGCCTGTCACGAGCCTGGGTTGGTCGTGCATGGGGCCGGCTGGCCGTTGTCGGAAAACCACGCATCCGGCGGTGCCTTTTTGTACCATCTGGAAGATCGTCAGGTCGCATTGGGGCTTATCGTCGATCTGAACTACGACAACCCCTACCTTAGCCCCTTCGATGAGCTGCAGCGATTTAAGACACACCCGAAGATTGCACCTACTCTGGCTGGTGCTGAACGGCTGTCGTACGGCGCACGGGCAATTACCAAGGGAGGGCTTAACTCACTGCCCAAAATGTCGCTCCCTGGTGCCTTTCTGGTGGGTTGTGATGCTGGCACACTCAACTTCTCAAAAATCAAAGGTACCCATACCGCTATGAAATCCGGCATGCTGGCCGCCGATACTATCATCGAGGTATTGCTCGAGGGAGACCCGGGAGGCAAAGATCACACCCACTACGACTCGCACATGCGCTGCTCATGGCTGTATCCGGAATTGAAATCGGCACGTAATTTCGGGCCAGCCTTGCACAAGTTTGGCCCGTATTTGGGTGGCGCGTTCAATTATGTTGATCAGAACTGGCTGCGTGGCAAATTACCTTTCACACTAAAAGACAACACGGTCGATCACAACTCTCTCAATGAGGTCGATAACGCTACACCGATCAATTACCCCAAGCCTGACGGAGTGCTGACCTTTGACAAAAATTCCTCGGTTTTCCTGACCAATACCAATCACGACGAAGACCAACCGGTGCACCTGCATCTTGCCGATGCCGATCTTCCGCTTAAAGTTAATCTGCCTCGTTGGGCCGAGCCGGCCCAACGCTACTGCCCGGCGGGGGTCTACGAAATCGTCAACGAAGGCCTAGACCAGCGCTTCCAGATAAACGCCCAGAACTGTATCCACTGCAAGACCTGCGATATCAAGGATCCCAGCCAGAACATCACCTGGGTAACTCCCGAGGGCGGCGGTGGGCCGAGTTACAGTAATATGTAGCAATACAGTTTCATCTAAATTTGTTTTCCAGTTGCAAGGCTTTGCCAAACTAGACGCTACGTTCACAGCAACAGCCGCCTGATGTTATAAGGGTGTGACCGAAATTTGATAAAAATAGCGCAAAAAACCTATCAACTATCAAAGCAGCCAAAAAGCTCAGATGTCGTAACCCTTTTCAGCTGTCCTGACAAGTTTATTAAGGCTTTCACGCCTGATCTGCCGAAATTTATACGTCTTCAAAAGATAGCGGTCGAACCAACATCTGTAAAAGCTGCGTTTACTTCTTTGGTCCCAATTGAACTCGACGCTAAAATCGACTCCACTGTAGGCAGTCGGTCTGGTGAAGTGGAATGTCAGATTAACTTCAACTTCCGCGGGGGCAGTCGCGCCAAAGACAGAATATTTTTAAATATTCGAACGCTGCGGATGACACTTGTTTTTTCCGCCAGGAAAAATCAGCTTTCAGTAGTTCTGCAATACACTAAAGGCGAAAAACCCTCTCCCGCTTTACTTCATTACAAGGCGCTGGCCGTCCTCACTCGCCAGGCTAGGCCACTAGCCCAGGCAGTTAATCATCATTTACCTTGACGGGCCCGCGGCCAAACAACCTGCACACAACGATGTGAGCCTAAGAGAGAACCTTTATCCCCAATTTCGGCAGTGCCACCTTGAGCTTCAGCGGTAACAACGCAGCACCCACTACACTGATAGCTACAGCTCCCACAGCCAAGCCAAGCATTATCTTGGTAGTCTTCTCGAGGCGCTGAATACGTTCGACAACCGACTTGTTTTCGCTCTCATTTACACTCGGCTCTTTTTCCACTATGTCTTAAGCTCCTTAACAAATGTATCAATCAATTATTTATCTTCGTTAGCCAGTGGGTCAGGTTTAACGCGAACTGGACATTGTGAGGTGCGTGCTCAGTATTATTCATGCCCATTTTGAAGCCTGGGGAGATGTAGTCTGCGATCTGGGCTGAGAACATGGACGCCTCCCCCATTATCGCTACCCGGCCTTTACCAAATTCCAACACGCCTCCTTGGAGTGTGCCGGCCCCGGGACCTCGTGGCGTCATCAGCGACTGCTCTTGAGATTTAAGCGGAAACATAAGCAACGTGCCCTCGCCAAGACCCATTAGGGGGTTCACTTGAGAACCCGGAAGAAGTGTAAATGCCGAGCCGGTGAACGTGGTGATAAATGGGACGTTCTCTGTTGGGTTACGGCCATGAAAAATTGGATGGGGGTATGCCTGCACCCCGGTTGAGTTAAGACCTTTCAAATCGAAGGTCATCATGTTGGCATCCGGACCCTTAATCACTGACAGGGTATTCTTCTTAGCTGCCTCGACAATCTGCGTGTCGGCCGCAAAAGCGTAACTGTTACCCCAGTTAACCCCAAACTTGAGGCCAAGATCACTTACCGCACCGGGAAAGGGCATGTGATCAGCAATAACAAGCAGTGCGCCCCCCGACTTAACCCATTTTACTAGATTCTGTGTCTCCTTTTCGGTAAATGCCGGGAGAATGGGCGTGGCCCAATTCTGTTTAGGATCGATATTCTTCTTGTTTAATGCATTGGCAATAACCAGTAAATCGATAGTATTCAGGTTTTCCATTGAAAATGAGTCGTTGTTTGTTTTGATGCGATAACCGTCATTGCCCAGTAACTCACAAAATGCAATGTAGCGACCCTCGCACGTATGGAAATTCGCATGAGCGGCATCGACCGCAACGACAGGCCCACTCCCTTTCGAAAATGCAGGAGTTGCAACTTGAGGATGAAAATTCTTATCGGCGACCTGAGCGGCCTGAACTACTGCCGAGAATAATCCGAGCAACGTGAAAAGAAGGGAGAGCGCGTAGTTTCGCATCATTTTAGTCCTATAAGAAATTTTAAATTTAGAATACTTTACCACAAATTATCTTAGCTAATACTCCGGCATTACTGTCCTGCAGCATAGTCAAGTGATCACCGGGTGCATCTATTACCTTTACAGGATAGCCTAGATATTCCTCCCAACCAAGATCACCGTGCAATCTATTTCGTCGGCTGGTCTCGTCACTCAAATGACCGGGTTGCTCTTGTAGTGACCTAATGATTGTTGGAGCCATATCCTCATTCGGCAAAAGGCCCTGAGGTGGTTCGGCGCATAGATTCGATCGGTAAACGTTGACAAGGCCTGATACAAATTGTGCGCTCACCCCAACAGCGATTACCCCTGCATCAACCAACTTATGATGGAACACTTCTATCTGCGAAATGTCATTAAGCCCTGCAACCTCCTGTTGAAATACTTCTACATCCACATCAAACATGTAGCCCGCAATTTGACTTAAATGGCAAATCCACTCCTCGTGAGACCAATCCCGACCAGTAGATTCGGCTAAATTCGGGGCTGCTGTATCTATAATGAATAGAGAATCGATCACCATAGATTTAGTGTGTGCACGACACGCCATCTCGTAGGCAACCAAGCCGCCAAAGGAATGGCCTATCACGACCACTTTATCCATCTCTTCATGGAGTTGTTCTTGGATCTGGTCGAGAAATAGATCGGCTAGGCCTTCTATAGTACCAACTGGGGGGTGTACACCATCTAGCCCGGGAGGTTGCAGCGCAACTACCCGAACTCCTACCGGGCAATTTTTCGCCAATTCCTGAAAGTAAAGCACATTGCCACCCGCACCGGGCACCAAAAACAATGTTAGGTGTTCCGATCCCGTGCGTAGCTCAATTGGTCTGGACCACAATTCACTCATACCACCATCGGCCCGCAATTTCTCCGCCATAAGTCTGACTGTCGGCATTTCAAACAGTGCCGCAAGAGGTAACTGTTGCTTAAATTCTTTTTCAACAGCCGCAATGAGTCGCACCGCGAGAAGAGAATGCCCCCCAACACTGAAAAAATTGTCATCCACACGGATATTCGGAACACCAAGGTATTTGCGCCATAGGCTTACGAGTTTTAACTCAATAACATCTCTTCCCACAGTTGCGATGTTCGTCTCTATCGAAGGATCGTCGATAAGATCCGCCTCATCCTGATCGAGGATCGGCAGGATACGTCCACGATCTACTTTGCCGTTAGGCGTTATTGGGAGTTCCTCTAGGCATACCAACCGACCAGGAACCATTGTGGCCGGCAGAATTTTCTCAGCAAATCGAAGGACCTCTTGAGTTACACTTTTTCGATGAGGCGGTTCCACTGCTATCACGCCAATCAAGATTTTCTCGTTTTGGGTTAGTTCTTTCAGCACGACAACAGCCCGAAGAACTTCCGGGTGTTTTTCCAATACGGCCTCTATCTCCTCGGGCTCGACCCGCACACCACGAACTTTGATCTGGTTGTCAAAACGGCCGGAGACTTCAAAGATACCTGACTCGGTCAGCCGCACGCGGTCCCCCGTTAGATAAGCACGCGATTGACTATCAAAATCAGGCAGAGTCACAAAACGGCCTACGGCGAGATCCGGGCGGTTAAGATACCCATCGCAGACTCCCTCTCCACCTATCGCCAACTCCCCCCAAGCACCGACTGGTAGCGCCCGCCGGGTCTTGTCGACGACATAGAATGTGGTATTTAAAAGGGGGCGACCAATCGCGACCGAATTTCGTATCAAAAGTTCTTCTTTTGTCACCTGTTGCGCACTTGACCAGACGGTCGTCTCGGTTGGACCATACATATTCCAGAGGGAGTCCACTTTGGGCAGGAGACTTGTTGCGAGGTCCCGGGACAAGGCCTCCCCGCCGGATAATGCCCTAAGTCCTGGTTCTCCCTCCCAACCTGCGACCTCAATACTGTGCCAAGTGGAGGGCGTTGCCTGGAGCACTGTAGCCTTATGGGTCGCGAGGAGATTTATCAATTGCCTCGGGTCACGGGCTTCCGATTCACTCGCGAGGCAGACCTGCCCACCAACGCCCAAAGGCAACAGTAATTCTGGCACATGGATGTCAAACGAGAGTGTCGTAATCGCAACCCATTTATCACTGGGCGTCAAGCGCAGCAGCTTCTGCATTGCAGTGAGAAGATTAACAACTGATCGATGGCTAACCGGCACTCCCTTTGGTATCCCAGTAGAGCCCGAGGTGTAGCAAATATAGGCCGCACTTTGCTCTGATACATCCGTAGCAACGCTTCTTGATGCCTTGTCCTGGGCTCCGCTCAGTTCGCGATGGAAAGTTGTTATCTCCTTGAAACAGCTTCGCCCTGCATATTCTTCACTGCATAGTACCTTGGAAAGGTCCGAATCGACCAAGATAAAATCCAACCGCTCATCTGGCAGCGCGGGATCAAGCGGAACGTAACATGCCCCAATATTCAAAATACCAAGCAACCAGGGAACTAGGTGCAGATCTCTTCGGTAACATACGCCGACACGATCTCCAGCACCGATACCAAGATTCCTCAGACACAAGGCTGCAGTTTCAACTTCGAGCCCGAGCTCTGTATAAGTTAGGCTCTGCCCCTGGAATCGAACCGCGACCGCATCCCCAGGACTCCGTTTTATTCCAATATCTATCCATTGCCCTACAAGCTGCGGAACAGGCATCGTAGTCACTTTGCCTTGTCCAAATCGCGCTAGGAAGGCATTCTCAGCAGCCCCGTAATAATTCACCGACGTGCTAATCGTGGATTCGTGGCAAAGATTTCTTTTGACCAAGTTGACAAACTGATCGCTAAGAAACTCTATCCGTTGGTTAGCAAAAAGATCCCGATTAAACTCGAAGCAGCCCTTTATCGTAGAGTCGTGGTCTTCAAGAAGGAGGCTAAGATCATATTTCGTTGAATCAATAGAGGTTTCGATAGGGGTCGCTTTTATTGTTGAGAATCTCAATGTAGTTGATGACTTGCGTTGCAAAGAAAACATCACTTGGAAAATCGGAGAAACACTGAGATTGCGATCTGGCTGGACTGCAGAAACCAATTGCTCAAAGGAGATGTCCTGGTTAGACAATGCGTCGAGGCAGGTCTGGCGTGTTGCAGCGAGAACCTCATCAAAACCAACCTGCCCAAGCCGCAATCGAAGAACCAGCGTATTCGCAAAAAATCCAACTAAACCTTCAAATTCCTTTCTTGGTCGGGCCGATGTGGGTGTCCCTATCGGGATGTCTTCCGATCCAGTGATCCTGCCAAGTAACAGGGCAAAGTTAGCAAGCAAATACATAAACACCGTACAACCTCGATCATTGCAGTACTTGCGGATATTGTTTGAAACCTCTGTATCAAGAGAAACTTGCACCCGGTCGCCGTTAAAAGTCTGGACTGATTTTCTTAGGAAGTCTGTTGGCAGTTCTAGCGCTGGGGGAAGGCCCGATAACTGCTCGCGCCAATAGGTAAGCTGCTTTTTAACCCTGTTATTGGTCGCCTGCTCTCTTTGCCAGTTAGCGTAATCTCCAAAAGACACGGATAACGGGCTCAGTCCATCCCGACACCCGTCGACTTCGGCATTGTAAAGAGCGCTCAACTCTGAAAACAGAATATCTAAGGACCATCCATCACAAACGATGTGGTGGAGGTTTACTAACAACAAAAATCTACGTTCATCAACTCTGACTATTTCAACCCTAAACAACCCACCTTGGCTGAGGTCGAATTGATGCTTTGCGTTCTCTGACACAAACGCTGAGATCGCCTCCTCCCGGTCTGTGCGTTCTACTTTAGAAACATCACCCCAGGTAACACCCTGATGGCTTTGACTCACATCGACACGCACCTCTCCCTCAACTTTCATGAACCTACTATTTAGAACAACATGCCGCTCTGTAAGTCTGAGTACAGCATTGTTGAATGCTGTTTCATTCAGAGCCCCATCGAGCATCATCGCGCCAGGAATCGTATAGGCCCGCGAAGAGTCGTCTAGCTGATCGAGAAACCATATTCGCTCTTGAGATAACGACGGATGCCAGCTAGTTTGGGAGCATCCGCCAAGATCCTCATTAGAATCTGGAAGCTTCTCCCCTTCCGAAGACCTCAGATTAGACCAAACATGCTGAGTATCTTCTGACAACTCCTCGAAACGCATCTGGTCTTGCCAAGCGCTGCCGACATCTTCTTCTATCTTCTTATGCTGATGGAAACGTACATCACCGATCATGCGTGATTCTTGCCTTACTCCATCGGTCATGCGGCCCGAGGAATCGCTGTAAAGGTCGAGCATTCTCTGATCAAAGGGTAGATCAAGAAACTCACAAACCCGCTCAAGCTCATGCCTGGTTTGTCGAGTCAAAGCCTCAAAATTAACCAAAATCTTCCGAGTGCTCGGAATATTATGAAGCGTCTTGCGTATATTTTGATGGCTCCGGTTCCAAATAAGTTCACCTAATGCGGAAGCCTCAAGACAATGGTCGTGACGGAAAAATATTTGATCTAGGTGTGCGTTTACGAAAGACCGAATCATTCCACAGGGGTGCCGATACAAATGAATGTACAGCGGTTGTTCAAACATCTGCTCTATCCGCATCAGAGCGTTGATATCTAAACTGTAGGAGGGGGTTTTATCTACCAGAATTCGGCCTTTGGCCATTTCCTGCAAGTGTTGGAACATTTGCTGCGCACTGCACCCGTCTGCCTCGAGTTGTTTAACCCTTTCAGTAGCCTGTTCGACTGACCAATGATTCAACTCCATAAGGGCGCGAATCAAGCCCTCAAGATAAAACGATATGGGTCCCGAAAATTCATTGGCACGTTCCTTTATGGTCCCAAAGCGAAGCAGTTCGAGTTCGGGCGGCGAAAATAACCCTGGATGCCCGCCGAGGAGAACTCGCAGAAGTGTTGACCCCGACCGCGGCGGCGATAAAATGAAGATCGCGCGCGGATTCTTCGTAGATCCGACTGCAACACTTGAGCATACGGATCTGGCAATCTTGTCGAACTTCTCAAAATCTTTACTTTGAACACCAACACTTTTTCTAGGCTTCGGCTTCGCGATTTCATATTCGGTCTCAAGGTGTTCACAATAGTCTTGCAAGACCGGGTGCTCGAATATGCCCGCAACATATAAAACCTCCTCAAACGCTTCTTGCAAAATATTCACCACCAGAGCTGCACGAACGGAGTCCCCGCCAAGCTCAAAAAAGTTATCTCCCGAATTAATGGCATCTATACCGATCACATCGATCCACGCCTTGCGCACGATTCGCTGATGATCCAACTCGTTCGGCAGCAACTCTTCGCCGGTTTCGACCTGAGGGGCAGCCTCATCCGGAAAAGGAAGGGCGCCTCGATCAATTTTGCCATTGATATTCAAAGGAAATTCCTTTAGAACGAGGAATTTACTCGGGCACATATATCTTGGCAATTTAGAAAGTAGTAAGCGTTTAATCTGACCGAGATCCCCTTCCGCATCCCCTTGCCAGACTAAGTAGGCTACTAAGGAACTGATTTCCTGCCGATCTTCGAAAGTCGTGACCAGTACATCTTTTACTTCCGGATTGGTTTTGATCACTGCCTCTATCTCGCCAGGTTCGAGCCGGTATCCATGTATCTTGATCTGGTCATCCAACCGACCACAGTACTCAAGGTCATCGGCCGCGGTCCATCGGCCTAAGTCTCCTGAGCGGTAAATCCGCCCCGAAATACCCAACCCAACTAAAGAGGGAAATTCCGATGCTAGGGGAAATTTTTCAGCATTGAGCTCGGGCCGAGCATGATAGCCATGGGAAACCCCTGCCCCACTGACTACGATCTCGCCAATTGCACCACGGCTGACGGGGTTCATTTGCCGATCAACGATCACGATGCCTAAATCGGGAAGCGGTCTACCTATTCGGCTTTTGCGAGGACTGTCCAAGTCATCGGAAACAATACGCCGATAGGTCGTGTGGACTGTAGTCTCGGTAATGCCATACATATTGACGAGCCCAGGCGAATTCAATCCATGGCGTTTTGACCATCCCAAGACTGAATTGAAATTTAGCGCCTCCCCACCGAAAATAATCCATCTGAGTGCGAGGTCTGCCGTGGATCTAGTATCCTGGTTTTCGAATAACTTAAATGCAGATGGCGTTTGATTAAGGACTGTCACTTGATTATCTAATACAAAACGATAGAAGCGAGCTGGATCTCGACTAGTGGCCCAAGGAACAACGAGCAGGCAGGCACCGTTTAGTAAGGCGCCAAAAATCTCCCAAACTGAAAAATCAAACGCTGGCGAATGAAACAAAGTCCAAACATCTTTAGAGTTAAAGTCGAACAAGCCCGACGTCGAGTCGATTAACCGCAACACATTCGAGTGACTAACCCGCACCCCTTTTGGCTCTCCAGTTGAGCCAGATGTATAAATTACATATGCAATATCTTCAGGCTGAGGCGGCAATTTTTTGATCGCTGTCTCACAGGCATTGATTGACACATTAACTAGATCAATTTGGTGGATATCTTGAGGTACGTCTGGCAAGGCGCCTGCATGACGGTCGATCACAACTGCCGTGGCCCCAGAATCTTTAAGAATAAACCCGATTCGATCAGATGGACTGTCCGGGTCGAGCGGAACATAGGCACCACCTGCTCTTAGGACAGCTAGAATTGATACGACTAGGTCAGCCGTGCGAGAGGCAAAAATAGCGATAGGCGTCCCGGGTTCTGCTACATAGGGGGCTATCGTGTGGCTGAGATGCTCAACTTGGCTAAGGAGCTTTCGATATGATAGTCGAACATCTCCCGAAATTAGCGCTACCTTGTCAGGGTCTTTCCCCGCTATTGTTCTTAACCTACCAAAGATAGATTCGTCGATATAAAAATGCTGCTGTCCTACCGCTGCGTTTGCAGGAAAGGCGGATGGCTTGACCCCAAGGTTATCTACCAACGTCGACCCGCCAAGAAGTCCCTCAACTATCTGTTCGTATTGCTGAACAAGCATTTTCAGGGTTACTCGCTCAAATAGCTGGCTTGCCCCACGAAGTTTGATCTCAAATCCATTGCCATTCTCCTCAATGGACATCACTAAATCGAGAACTGAATTGACATTAACGGTAGGCAGTGGCGAGATTTTGAGCTTCTCAAGTTGAACCTCATTTAGTGGTGCGTTCTGCAGAGCAAACAATGTGCGAAATAATGTTGACTGGCCAATACCTCTATCAATGGTTGCCTCTCGGATGATCTCCTCGAGCGGAAGCTCTCGGTACTCAAATGCGTTTAGAAAGGCTTGTTTTACGATCTGTGTAATCGAGCTTGTCGACTCCTGGTTGGAGATATCTATCCGTATCGGTACGGTATTAAGGAAAAGCCCAATAAGTTGTTCCAGTAATGGATCGGGCCTTACTGATACCGGTGTGCCAACAACGATATCCCTGTTTCCAGTGAATCTCACCAGAAGCAAATAAAATGCCGTCAAGAGAAGCATGAATTCTGTAAGATGGTGCGACGTACAATATTGTTTGATCCTATTTGTCAACGAACCAGGCAGAAGGTGATACTCCGTTACCCCACGGAAATCAGGCGCGCCTTGCCGAACAAGGTCTGTTGGAAGGTCAAGAGACCTTGGCAGTTCTCTAAGCGCATCACGCCAGAACCTACGTGCCGCATCGAAACCAGGTGGCTTAAGTTGCGACTCCTGCCAAATCGAAAAGTCACCGTATTGAACCGGCAACTCAGGTAAGACCAGTACCTTACCAACGACCATTGCAGAATAGAGGTTCGATAACTCTCTGACGAGAATACCGATGCTCCAGCCGTCACATACGATGTGATGGATCGTCAAGCAGAATACATACTCCTCAACGTCGACTCGGAACAAACGGACACGAAAAAGTGGTTCCCCGCTCGCAAGTGAAAAAGGGTAAGAGGCTTCATCATGTACCTTTGTCTCGTAGTCCTTGCCCACAGTGTCTTCTATTGGTATCCGCACCTGATAATGTGGATGTACAACTTGAAACGGCCCCGTGTCGTCACTGTCGAATGAAGTTCGCAATACTTCATGCCTGCGAACCATTTCGGAGAATGCATTTTCCAAAGCCTTAGTATCAAGAACACCGGTTAGCTTTAAAACTACAGGTGGCATGTTGTAGGCATAGGAATTTCCACGCTCGAGCAAGTCAAGAAACCACAATCGACGTTGATCACTTGAGAGTGGAACAGTCGCACCGCTTGCTCGACAGACCAATGGAGATTGGCTAAAAGGAGCCTGGTCTATGTTCCCCGACAGGTGTTCAATAAGTTCACTTTTGCGTTTTCGGACTTCTTCGATCAAAGACTCCGACATGGCGCCGTCTGGCGCATCATATTGGAGTTGATCCTCCACTAATGAAAGACGAATGTCGCGCTGCTTGAGCATCGCGAGGAGTGTCGCTGTACTGCTCATACGAGTGGCCGAGTGGCTAGCATTAGCGACTTAGATAACACCGCGCTGCCGTGAGCCCGAAACAGGCGCGCGCTCAGGCGACGCGTGATCAATCGTCGTCGCAATGACGTCAATTCTGGGACTCTCAAAAAGCGCTACCAACGGGAGGTCCACGGAAAACTCCTGCCTCGCACTGGCCACAAACTGGGTGAGAATCAGTGAATTCCCACCCAGTTCAAAGAAATTATCGGTCGTTCCCAGAGGAGCAATCCCAAGCAGGCGCTCCCAGATACCTATCAGCCTTTTCTCGGTGTCACTATCTCCAGCAACCGCCCGACCAAGAATTTCCGGGCGAGGGTGCATCTGAACATCCTCGAAAGAGGCCGATGGCAGTGTGGCCGCATGCACCCATGTACTTCGTCTTTGCTCAAAGTCGGAGGTCGATACAAGAATCCGAGGGAAATTAGCTTGATTGGCTATTCGATCAAAAACTGCGCAACCTTCTTCCGGTGTCAACTCTTTTTCCAAAATATCTGAATCTCCAAGGCCAGAATCAATAGCGTCAGGACTCTGCCAACCCTCCCAGTTAATGCCCACCCAGATTGGAGCGTTTTGGGCAGCGTGTTGGTCTGCATAACGGTCAAGCATTGCATTAGCCGAAGCATAAGCCGCAAACCCTAGGCCTCCGAGCGCGGGAGAAAGAGACGAACAAAGGAAAACGAAATCCGGATTACGAGTTTCCAAAAGGCGCTCAATTACTTCGACACCACCTACCTTGCCTGGGAACTGATCAAGGTGGGACCCGACCGGCGCCTCGCCGATCGTTAGGAAAGATTGATCCCCTACCAGTCCGGCTGCATGGATTACGCCATCGAGTCGCCCGAATTTTTCTTCAAGAACTGCTACCGCCTGTGCCATTTCAGCGGAGTTTTCTGCTCGGGCACGGACTATTAATACCTTCCCGGGATACTGATTTACTAAATCTGACTGGCCCTGCGGAAGATCCCGCCCACGTGTCGTCAGCACGATGTTCGCATCAGCTGTCGAAAGAAGATGCCGAGCAATTGTCATACCGATATGGCCCAGGCCACCGGTGATCAAATAGGACCCCTTTTGCCGCAATAGCGAAGGCAGGCCATCTGGGGGGGGCAAAGAAATTGGGGAATATGCCTCGTCAAATCGTACTCGACCTGTGCGCAGGTAACGGGCGGAACCGCTCAGACCAATAATGTCTGAAACCAGAAAACTACCCAGGTCAGGGACAGGCACTCCAATCGGTTCGTCAACTTGTATCAGACCAGTGCTGATATTTCGGAATTCCTGAGGCAAAACCCGCACAGGTCCAAGAAACACATCGCCGACTGCCCCAGAAACCCGATCATCACCCGACTCAAACGCAACTGCCAGAGTAACCTCCTCCTGGAAATAATTCGCTCCCAACTGACGTCCTAGAAAAATCAACGGTCGTAGGTCCCTTCCATCAAAGGAGGAGGCCTTCTCCATACTGTTCAGTGCTGGGCAATAAACAAAATAATCCGGTTTCGGAATCTTTACCCCCATTACCGAAAAAAGTTGATCCCATGCATCAGAACTGTCTAGGTCGAACGTATCCACTTTTCCATCCAGCAACTTGGAACCAGGGTCAGAAATATTCTCCCATCGAACTCCTTTATCCGTTAAGAAACTAGAGATGACCTCCAAAAGAGGGGAATCTCCAAAAAGAACCCAGAACTGTTTTTTATTCGGTTCATGGTGCTTGACAACATTGGGCTTCCAATACGGCACATGAAACCATCGCTCAATAGGTAGTTTTTTTGTCGCGTCATCCCGGATTGCATGATTTGCCTGGACCTCACGGGACGATACCCAGTAACTTTCTTTACTGAACGGGTGGTGTGGAATTGATACCTTAGTGAGTCTTTCGGCTCGGGAAAAACCCAGCCAATCTACACCTGCATTAAGAGCCCACAAATCTCCAAGCGTTGAAAGCAGATGATCACTGAGGGCTTGAGGATATCGACCAGCATCCAGCCGCCACGTTTCAGGTGCGGTTGAGAACATGCCGAGACGTTCTTCCGTACTTGGCGCCTGTCGAATAAATGACCCTATTGACGAGCCAATTCCTGCTTCAAGGAATATAGTACGCTCGACCGGAAAGCGATTTTTTAAGGCTACAATGCTATCTTCCAGTCGCGCCTCTGTTTCAAATATCTTTCGATAATGAGCCGGATCGGCAACGTCGGAATCGGTAACCCAGTTTCCAGTTACGCACGACACGTAAGGGGTCCGGGCGACATCAAAACCAATGTTGTCCAACATCGGTGCCAAACTATCGACCCACTCTCTCATCAGAGGCGAATGAAAGGGCACATTAGCCCCGTTTGGATGAACAGCCAGCCCCTCTGATTTCAGTTGATTGCAAAAACCTTCAAGGACCTGGGGTGACCCAGATAGGATTGATTGAGCCGGCGATGCCGATACCGCAAGATAGACGTTCGAGGGGAGTCGTTTACGAAGCGACTCTGCGCCACAACCTACTGCCGCCGTTTGGCCCATCGGATAATTCACCGCGAAGCGATCGGCCTGGGCGACAATGCGCAAACCATCATCAAGAGAAATCACACCGGTTAAAACAGCGGCGACATATTCCCCCAAGCTCACCCCAAGCATAGCCGATGGAGTAATTCCCCAGGCCTCCCACATACGGCAAATCGCATATTGCGCACAAAATAGTGCTAACGTACCCGAGCCCGGGTTTGTCGCTTTCTTGAACTCTAGCGGATCCACCACCAAACTGGCATCATCTAGGCCTAGTTGTTTGAGTCTTTGTGTGACTTTCAGGTATTGGCTTTGGAACTCAGGCTCAGTACTAAACAGTGCCTCAATAACCTGTGAATCAAAAGTGTCTTGCCCACCTAACAGAAAAACGACGTTGGGTCGAAAATCATCAAGAACCGGTGATTCAACTTGGCGCCAGCGATGACGTGGATTTTCAGCTCCACTGGGTGAGATGATAAAAAATCCACGTTGAGAGAACCCCTTACGGCCTCGCTGTGCGGTGTAGGCAATATTTGCCGCCTCCGATAGGTTTGCCCCTAACTGGAGTTCGAATTGACCCCGAAGGGTGTCCAAACGATCTTTATCGACCGCCGACACTGGTACGATAAAATTTGATCGGGTCGTTTTATGTCCCCCACCGAATGGGGGCTCCTCAAGTATGAGGTGTGCATTGGTGCCGCCAATGCCGAATGAGCTGACCCCGGCGCGTCTTGGCTTTCCCGGAGGAGTAGGAAATGGAACAGGGCTTGAATTAACAATAAACGGTGGCTTCCCCAATATAAGAGACTCAACTGGATCAGTCACTGATGCTGTTGGAGGAATGGTTCCAGAACTAAGCGCCAGAGATGCCTTAATCACACCCGCGCCGCCGGCTGCGGTATCAAGATGACCGAAATTGCTCTTCAAGGAACCGAGATAACGGCGACTATCATTGGATGCCCCGCCAAATACATCATTCAAAGCCTTAAGCTCTATCTCATCTCCCAACTGCGTTCCGGTACCATGAGCCTCAACAAATCCAATATCCTCAGGCGTTATTTGTGCCATCTCAAGTGCATCTCGGATCACTTCTGACTGGCCATCAACGCTTGGCGCTGTAAAACCGGCTTTGAGTGAGCCATCATTGTTAACCCCATACCCGGAAATAATCGAGTAAATCCTATCGCCTTCGGACAACGCATCATCTAACCGTTTCAAAGCCACAACGGCAGCACCGTTCGCATCGTAGGTCCCGGCTGCTTGGCGATCAAAAGGCCGGCACCGACCATCAGGCGAGAGAATTCCGCCCTGGTGATAGTCATATCCCTGGTCCTGTGGCAGATGTATAGAACACCCTCCACAAATAGCCATGTCGGACTGATAGGATTGCAGACTCTGGGACCCCAGAACAATCGACACTAACGAGGTGGAGCAAGCAGTATTCACTGCAACCGCGGGTCCCTGCAGATCCAGCTTGTACGCCACCCGACTAGGAACAAAATCCTTGTCGTTACCCAGATTGATCGACCAGGCTCCAACAGTGTCAATTAGATCCTGATTCCCGAGAAGGTTGTGGATTAAATAGGCGTTAAGTCCAACCCCACCAAAAACACCTATTCTCCCTTCAAACTGGCCGGGATCAGTTCCGCTGTCCTCAAGAGCACTCCATGCGGTTTCTAAAAAAATCCGGTGCTGCGGGTCCAAAATTTCGGCCTCCCGGGGCGTGAATCCGAAAAAATCAGCATCGAAAAGATCCGCGTTCTCAAGTGCACCAAAGGCAGCTACCCTAGACCCGTTCGTTACGCTGTCGGGGGCAACACCTGCAGCCCGAAGTTGCTCCTCTGTAAAACGGCTGATTTGCTCTCTCCCAGCCTCCAGAATGCTCCAAAATTTTTCAAGACTATCAGCGTTCGGGATTCGCACCGCCATACCGACAATGGCGATACGGGTACCACTTTGATCCTCCTCATCTGTCGCTGTCATTTCACTGGCCGTCGGGGAGTTGAGCCCAGACCCCGATTACGCCTTATCCTTGATGCCTCTCCTCGCCTAGAGTGTCCTGGATTTTTCTCAACGGCCCCTGTTAGCGCCATTTTGCTCTTGATCAAATCTGCGAGCAGCGAGATCGTCGGGGACTGATAGATGTCTATTGGGTTAATCTGTACAGACAGTTTTGTCTCGATGCATTCCACCATCTTAATTACGAGCAGCGAATGACCACCCAAATCAAAGAAATTAGTATTAACAGGAACAAACTTAGTCCGCAGTAAACTTGCCCACACTTCCAGCAGCGCCTGTTCTATAGAACTCACTGCTTGGGAGGGTTCTTGCCTATCGTCCTGATCCTCACAAATCGCTCCCAAGGCTCGCCTGTCGAGTTTGCCATTAGTATTGATGGGCAAACTCTCCAATTGACGAAATATTGCCGGAACCATATAAGCTGGTAGCAAACCCATTAAACCACGACGAATCTCCGAGGCATCGATTGGCAAATTCAATTCTGTAACCAGGTAGGCAATTAGTCGCGCGTCTTCTGCACTGAAATTGTGGACGGTTACGGCCGATTGACAGACACCCGGCAACTGATTGATCGCATTTTCAATTTCTTCAGGCTCGATCCGGAACCCCCTCAATTGAATCTGATCATCTTCCCGGCCGAGGTAATGGAGAATGCCGCTCACTCCCCAACGGACGCGGTCTCCCGTGAGGTAGCCCCTGACTAAAGGTGCATCCTCTGTTTGGCCTGTCCTGTAATCGGGGAATGAAACAAAGCGCTCCTCCGTAAGGTCTGGCTGATTGAGATACCCCTCTGCGACTCCTGCTCCAGAAACAAATAGCTCTCCGGGAACTCCGATTGGTAAAAGGTTTCCTACTGAATCGACCACCCGCAACGCGGTATTTTGGATTGGTCGACCGATTGGGACAGCCTTCTCATCAACCTCAGTCAATGGCATTTCGTAAACACAGCAACCAACGACCGTTTCCGTTGGACCATATTCGTTGATCACTCTAGTCTTAACTCCTGCCTGAATCCAAGGTGTCACAGAAGTCGATTTTAAGGCTTCGCCCCCAAGGATCAGCACCCGGACACTCTGCCGGGGTATGTTGTTAGATAGCGCAGAATTAAGTAGTTCCAGGTGTGCTGGCGTGAGTTTGATCATCGTCAAATCTCGCCGCTGGCCAATCAGATCTGCAAGGCTCTTAACAGGATCGCCTGTCTGGTCAGCCACGATAATACTTTGCGCACTGAGCAACGGCGGAAAAATGCTAGTCAAAGTCGCATCGAAACTGATACTCCCATGCAGAACCACTCCAGTACCTTCGTTTAACTTGTAGAAATCTGAAGCCCAAAACGAGTAATTTGCGAACGCCCTATGGCTAATAACAACACCCTTCGGCTTGCCTGTAGAGCCTGACGTATACAAGAGGTATGCTGGGTCGACTCCCTTACAAGTGGTTGGATAGGAGCTTGAACTACCCTCCTTAAGTGGTTTGGTCAGATCCGAGATCAGGTGTATTCGGGAATTTGTTGATTCCGAAAAAAACTCTTTTCTGATGGATTCATCTACCAGAATGACATGCGCGTTACTGTCTTCCTGTATCCACTGCGCTCGTTGCGCTGGTATTACCGGATCGACAGGAATAAACACCATCCCAGCACGCAACACCCCAACCATCGCGGCAACCAGTTCCATCGAATGCGCGGCACATACGATAATCCTTGCGGATGGCTCCATCGCCATCATTTTCAGGTTGCCTGCAATCTGAGCCGATTTTACATCCAGCTCGCAATATTTGAAGAAATTTCCGGCGTGCTCAATCGCTACACGCTGGGGGCTTGCCTTGAAGACTTCTTCGATCTTATCGAGGATAGTCTCTGGAAAAGGTTTCACATCTCCCTCGATAAAGTCTTCAGCCTGACGAAAGATATCGGCTGGCGATGCCGTAGGAAGGCATATTGCACTCCCCTGCCTGGAATCAAAAGTTGCTCTGATCATCGAAGCGAAGCCTTCTCCAAGGCTTTTTGCCAGGTCGGCACTGGTGCGATCAGACTGAAAGATGAATTCCAGATAGTATCCTCCGTCTGCGACAGTAAAATTACAGGTAAGTTCATATGCCGTATATCCCACCTGGGCCGGCAGCCAGCGTACTTTCGTTTCGGTCAGACCTTTAAGTTCACCAGGCTCATCAAAATTAAAAATGACCGACACTAACGGATCTTTCTCGAAGGCTCGCGACCGACTACCTAAGATATCCATTATTTCAGCGTAAGGTAACGCCTGGTGTTCATAGGACTCAAGAAGGACTCGACGAACGCTAGCGATGTGGTCGCTTAGATTGTTTCCTTGACAGTTGCCGATAAGAATTGGAAGCAGATGGGTGCAGTAACCTACTACTCCCATCGACTCCTTTGTTGGCCGACCAGCAACTGGAACTCCCACAGTGAGTTCACTTTCACCAACCAACTTGCCCAACCAAAAACTGAAAAGCGCAAAAACGTACATAAACTCAGTGCATCCGACCTCCACGGCCTGCCTCTTGATTTTTTTAACCTCGGCCTCGGTAAATTTCTCGATAAAACGCCGAGCTATATAACTAGGCTTGGCCGGTACGGGCAAATCTGCTGGAACAGAAACCGGCGTTCGAGCATTAGCCAATTTCGCCGCCCAAAACTCCTTTTCCGAAGAAAAGTCTTGGGATTTAATATGCTGGAGATATTCAGAAAACTGCATAGGATCGCGCGTGGGGAAGCGATCTGATTGCTGGTATCGCTCAAGGATCTCTCTAAACAGGAGGTTTAAAGAGATGCCATCCAGCGCAAAGTGATGGCCGACTAACCGCAAGACAGCTTTGTTATTTTCGATTATTGCCAGAAAACCAAAAAGCAAGGGGCCCTTCTTAAGGTCAAACTCAATATCCAGTGGCTGGTCAAGCCACTTAATGAATTCTTCATTATTGTCAGTATTCGAAAGCTCACCCACCATCTCAAATTTTGGAGTCTCCCCTTTATTACTCAACTCACCATTTTCTGCTCCCGGTACTAACGTCAGGGCATCATGCGCTGCCACTGTCTCTAGAAAAGCGATTTTCAGCCGTTCCTGACATATTGGTCCTGTAAGCTCGACTGCCCCTCCAACTTGGTAGGCCTTACTTCCCGTCGCACTAATTTTGGTAAGGGTTTGTAGTTGTCGTTGGGCCGCGCTCATCATCGTCATCGAAGCCCGGCTAATCATTTGCTCATTTTTTACGTTTTCTTTTCCCGTTTTTCTGAGAAAACCACCATTTCTCAGTTCAGTCGCACTGTCGGACACACGATCGATTATTTCACTAATGTCCTGATCCGAATGCGCCGTTGACAAAAAGTAGTTTCGCCACTCCCAGATAAATACACCTTTTTCCATCAGATGATAAAAAAGGAGTTCGAGGTTCTCTTTAAATTCAAAGCGGAACAGCGATCCAAAGTTGACCACCGAAATTGGCATCTGTTCGGTTTCAAAAAACTGATTCAGCTGGGTTTTTAGGTATTGTGTTCTATTGTTTAAATCCTCCTGCAATTTTGGACCACTCTTTTTTAGATGTTTGAGGGTAGCAAGAGTCGTCGCCATTACCAGAGGATGCTGGCAAAACGTACCGCCGAAAATAATTCGCTCAACAGCGGGGTAAGAGCTATCTTCGTAGGACCACGCACCTCCATCGATCGGGTCCATCAACCCGTTCCGTCCAGCGACTACGCCGATTGGCAGCCCGCCACCGATCACTTTTCCATAGGTCGCGATATCGGCTTCAACCCCAAACCAGCCTTGCGCTCCTTGCTGATGAACCCGAAATCCAGTGATCATCTCATCAAATACCAGTAATGCTCCGACCTCGCGAGTGAGGGTTCGCAGTTCCTGTAAAAATTTTCGAGGCTGCAAATCAGGCCGTCGACTTTGGACTGGCTCTACCAGTACAGCAGCAATATCGCTGCCAAACTTACGGATCTCCTCCAAGCTACCTTCCTCGCCGTATTCCAAAATGATGAGATCTTGAACGGCAGCCGTCGGAATGCCAGCCGAAGCGGGTCGAGTCGCGTTCGATCCCGCCGTTGCATAGGCCACACCCATCACATTATCGGCATGCCCATGATACGACCCCTGGAACATAACAATCTTTCCCCGCCCCGTCGCAGCGCGTGCCAGACGGATTGCGGCCATAACGGCCTCAGTTCCACTGTTGGTGAATGTAAATCGCTCCATCCCGGTAAGTTCCGCTAAAAGGGTGGCGACCTCAGTTACTTCCGGTGGCCGTGGCCCAAGTTCCATAGCATCGGGGAACCTTTTACGAATTACCTCATCAATGAAGGGTGGATGATGACCAAACAGAGTAACCCCTTGACCCATGGTGATGTCTATATACTCATTGTCGTCAATATCCCAAATACGCGAACCTGATGCGCGTGCCCCTACGATGGGATAGAGCATTTCCTTTGTCGTAAAACGGAACCCCACAGACGCCCGGCTATCGGCTAGAGTTTTCCTTGATTTGGCTGCAAGATTCTTTGACTGGGCAGTCCGGCGGGTATAACGCTCGATCAATGCCTCAAGATGCGCGTGCTGCTTTTCAGTCAAACCACGAGCTCTGATCTCAAGGGGCTGTAACATCATTTGCGGTCGGGTCGAACCAGAACTTTGTGGCTCAACCTTAGAAATGTCGCTATCGAGAGATTGGGTGTGATTCACCTTTTCAACCGCAGTCGATCTGGTAGGCGATGTATTGACTGTTACCGCCTGGAGATCCCCGGGCGCCATTGCAGCAAGAAAGGCAAGTTGTTTCTCGAGAAGGGTTGTAATGACTTGAGAGGCGCCGTCAATCTGAGCACTTAAAAGTTCTTTTAGCTCTTCTGAAATGCCCACCCCATCCAGTGGCGGTAACGCAACACCAAGCCCATTCTTCTTTTGTTCGCTAGCCGTGGTTAAATCAAGAGATGGCGACAGTCTCTTCGACTCCGGCGAGGGACTAAGTATGCTTTTCTCAATGTGGTCAACGAGCGAGCCCAGATTGGTCAGTTCCTCAAAAAACATTGGAAGTTTCAGCTGAAGACCCCATTTCTCCTCAACTGTCTTTTGAAGTTCCATGAGAACCAGTGAGTTGGCCCCCATCTCGAGGAAAGGTCTTGTCAACGCATCATGCTCAGGCACATTGGGTAGCACCTCCTCTATGAGAGCGCTTAGCTGATGAATGATTTTATCTCGCTCCTGCGAGCCCGGTTGACTTGTAATACTCATCGCCTCAAGGTACCTGTAAGTGAGTGGTTACCATGGCTGAACGCGAGCAACGCGTCCATGTCTCGAGCCTGGTGAATTTTCAAAGGGTGCCAAGTAAATCCAGCCCTCTGCAAAGACGCCACCCATGAATCCACCAGTTAACCTGTCTATTTCCCGAATATCCCGAAAGGACCAAGCGCGGGAAGAAATCGAATCTATTTCACTATCCATTTTGGTAAGCAGACCATGATAAACCTCCCCATCCAAACAGTGGGGGATGAAATAAACAGCTTCACCCACGGCTATAGCACCAAAGAATCCGCGGCTTTGAGGATGAAACACTTCTGCATCTACGAAGTGCCAGTCACTATTCGCTACATCGCCGCCAGAGAAAGCATGGCCAATAGCGACCAGACCCGAACGATCGCGGCCATCAAAATATGGTGCCAGGTATATCGAATCGCCCAATGATGTACCGCCGACAAAACCGCGGGCGCGAGGATTAATTCCTTCTAGATCAATAAAGCTCCATGAATCAGAGTCAGCAAACAACCCAGAGGTTTGATATCGAACCAAATTGCCATGAAAAGTCCGGTCTTCCCTTGCGTAGGGTACAAAAATTATAAAGCCTTTATGAAAGATTGCACCATGAAATCCTCGTAAAGACGACCCAAGTTCAGACACGTCAAAAAATTCCCAGGACCCTGGCTCGGAAAATCCACCGGCTACGTCATATCTCGTAACCAGTCCACTGTAGTCGTCTAAGGCGGTGCGGTAGGGAGCAAAGTAAAGATACTTCCCGTCGAAGGCTCCACTAACGAAACCCCTACTGCCACCGTTAAACTGTTGTGTATCTTGGAAATCCCAAGAACTAGGATCTGTGAATGCACTGGTTGTATCGTACCTTGCAACGACCCCGTGAAAATCACGATTGCAGTGCGGAATTAAATACAAGCATCGTCCATCAAAGAGAGCACCAATATACCCCCCACTTCTGGGATCTAGTGCTTGGGTATCGAAAAAACTCCAGCTGCCTGGGTCGCAAAAGTCTTTTTTGAGATCAAACCGTGCAACTTCGCCAAAGAAACTATCATTATTTAGGGGTATCAAATAAAGATAGTTACCGTCGGAAACCACGGATGAATAACCACGGGCACCGTTCTTAATGCCCTCAAGATCGAAAACTTCAATCGACATTCTTCAGCCACCTTTTCAGAGCTTGATAGCTTGTTCGAGGGGCACGGAAACCGGGAGCGCAAGGTTAGAAATATCCAATTCCAGATAACCCGGTGGCGGGTTCACATCACGAAGATCGTTTTCCAAGGTAAGAAGGTTGCCCTCCTTTGAAATTTCGACAAAACGGCTGAACTTATATGTCATGTACATCATCCGATTGCGGTCGGTTTCAACGAACCCCGCCTGAAGACGAACTCCCGCCTGTTTTGCATAATCCCGTACTAAATTTATCAACACATTACCAATTCCACGGGCCATGACACGACAGGACATTAACAGGAGCTTTATTTGCCAGACCTCGTCCGTAAATTCAATCAAGACCAAGCCGATTTTTCCATAACTACCATAGCGGTCCTCGAGGCCCGCTATCCAGAAGAGATGATTGTCTGAGTCTAAAAGTTGACTTAATTCCCCGTAAGAAAAGGTCAGGCCGGTGGTATTCAACTGATTAGTTCGAACGGTAAGCTCTTCTGCCCGCTGGAGATCACCAACAGTCGCATTTGCAACCCGCAAACGCATTCGAAGTGAGGCTAGAAATTCCTCTTTCGGGCCCTCAAATCTTTCTTCGTTTTCGTTCCTCTTCGCATCACTCATGTACATCTGGCGGCGCGCCGCAGAGTCTTCGGTAATAAAACGCGGACGAATTGCCCTCAGGCTCTCAATGGACTTTTTGTCACGTGAATCCACACACGTAACATCCGGACAGTTAAATTTCACCTCATCTCTTTCGAATTCCTGATCATCAACAAACGCAAGTGCATCCAAGCCGATATTCAGCTTCTCAGCGATAACACCCAGGGCATCAGATTTAGCACCCCACCCAATCTGAGGATACAAAAAGTATTCTTCAAGTCCTGACGCTTTCAAGCGATCCATCGCCATTTCAAAAGAATTACGGCTGGCAATCGAATGCAATATGCCCACTTGATCCAATTCAATAATCGCCGCCTTTATTTCAGGTCTAACTGCGACGCTTGAATCCTCCAGTAGGGTTCCATCCCAGACCGTATCATCCAGATCCCAGACCACACACTTCACCACATTCTTCAACCTACTTTTCTCCGTATTGGCAACCAAACGATCTCACTTGAAGGCTTTGGTTTTTCGAATCCGTCTTGGACGTCTATTTGATGTTGGTGCGGGAATTCTTCCGATATTGCATAGTCGCATGTCGCGCGATGATTATCTGTTGAATCTGATTAGATCCCTCAATGATCTCCATGACCTTTGCATCACGGAAAAATCGTTCAACGTGTCCGCTGCTTGAGCAGCCGAGGCCGCCGAGAATCTGAACCGCATCACGTGATGCGCTTGCGGCATGTTGAGACGCGAAATACTTTGCAATAGAGGTCTCCATGATGACTTGTGGATCCTGCTTTTGTTTCAAGTCCGCCGCCTGAAGACACAGTCCCCGAGCTGCTCGATTGCCCACAAGCATGTTCGCTAGCATTTGCTGGATCAATTGGTGCTCGCTCAGAGTCTTCCCGAACTGCTTGCGTTCTAAAGAATGCTTCATCGCAATCTGCAGACATCCTTCTGCCAGACCAACACAGCCCCACGCAATACAAAACCGTCCATGATCCAACGCAGTTCCAGCTACATGCGAAAAGCCAAAACCTGGCTGCCCCAACATGCGTTCAATCGGAACCTCGCAATCATCGAAATGCAAATTGGCGAGTTCCGCCGCGCGAAACCCCAGCATATCCTTGACTGGCCGAATTTGCAGGCCACGAGTGTTACGCGGTACTAAAAAAGCGGTCGGCTTATCCTCTAGGCGTGCAACTACCACAAAAAGATCTGCGATCTGGCCATAAGTAATCCACTGTTTCTGACCATTGATTCTTATATTAGTTCCCGACTGTACGGCCTGACACTGGATACTTCCAGCATCGCTACCGACCTCAGGTTCTGTAAGTGCAAATGCCCCTAATGTTTGGCCAGAGGCCAAGCCTGGCAATAGCTGAGTTTTCTGCTCCGAAGTTCCCCACCGGGCCACAGACTGGATCGCCATTCCATGCACCGTCGGCAGGCCTAGCAACGAACTGCTGGCCGAACCAATCTCTTCGCAGAAGGCCCCCCAAAGGAATGGATCCATATTCTGCCCGCCGTACTCCCTCGGTGCGAGCGCACCCAACCAGCCTTTGTCCGCCAGTTCGGCTATCACTCCCCTGTCCATTGCTTGACTCTCGTCCCAAGCAACAGCATTCGGCCTGACATTAATGCGGACAAAATCCCGAAATTGATCGACGACAGCTCTTTGCCCGTCATCTAATGGATCAAACACTCGATTCCCCATTTTTCCGCTCAATGAATCCCGCGATCGCTTCGAGCGATTTGAAATTATCGAAATCAAGATCCTCATTGGAGATGGATAGCCCATATTCGGACTCAATGTGGAGGACCAACTGCATAGCAAATAACGAATTTACCAAGCCCGATCCAAATAAATCTTGATCGACCGGCACATCGGAATCTGAAACAAACTGACCTAAAAACTCCCTTATATCGGAAACAACGTTCTCTTGATTTATCAATTTACTTTTCTACCATAGTTATAAAAACCTGCATTGCTCTTTCTTCCTAGAAGACCCGCATCAACCATTCGTTTCAATAAGGGAGCGGGTCGATACTTACTATCAGCGAATGATTCGTGCAACACTTCTATTGAATAAAGGATTGTGTCTAAACCAATAAGGTCCGCGGTTTCAAGCGGGCCCATCTTATGGCCAAAGCAACTCTTAAATATCTCGTCCACATCCCCAGCAGTTGACACCCCATCTTGCAAGACCAGCACTGCCTCGTTGATAGTCAGCATGAGTACCCGATTAGATACAAACCCAGGAGAATCGTTAACCAAAATACCCTGTTTGCCGAGTTGTGCGAGAAACTCCCGGGCCGTAGTGATAGTTTGTTCAGTCGTCCAGTGTCCCCGAATCATTTCTACCGTTTTTTTCATAGGAACTGGATTCATGAAGTGTATTCCTAGTAATCGCTCTGGCACTGGGATTAATGAGCCCAGTCTCGTAATCGAGAAACAAGAGGTATTCGCTGCGATCACAGTTGTAGCCGCCAGATTTTCCCCCACGCAACGATAGACCTCCTTTTTAATTTCAATTTTCTCGGTTGCGTTCTCCACTAGAAAATCCACTTTACTTATCTCGGCGTAATCTGTAGTAAAGAGGATTTTCTCGATAATCTCGTCCGGTGGGCTGGCAGATTTCGACTCTGATTGCTTATTAAACATGCCTTTAAATCTCAGACTTTGCTGAATACCGGTTTTGCAGGACTTTAGAATTTCCTCGCTGATGTCAACCAGTACAACCTCTAGCCCTTTCGCTGCCGCATTCTCTGCGAGACCGGCACCCATAACTCCAGCCCCGATCACACCTAATCTTCCTATTCGGCTCATGACCTAAGACTCCCCTGGAACGCTGTTATGGCCAAGAAGATGGAAAACGCCCCGGCTATCGAGGAATACCCTTTCGTCGCTCAAGTTTTCCCATTTTCCACTAATTGTGCTCAGCATATTGTGAATTCCTGTCTTATTATAAAGTGGGTGCTGCATTGCAAAACTACCTAAACTTCTACCCGGGCCTACCTCAAGCAGATCCATGTCACCTGACTGCAAAAGGAAACTGAGACCTTCATAGAATCGAACGGTGGAGCAAGTGTGCTGCGACCAATAATCAGGCCTGGTTGCTTCGGATTCCAAAAGGGGCTTTCCGGTCAGGTTTGAAATGACAGGAATAGATGCCTTCTTAAGTTTAACTAAATTTAAATGCCGCACAAGGTGCTCAGATACTGGTGAGAGCATAGGGGAGTGATAAGCGTGCGAACCTGGCAAGGCACGAGCCACAATCCCTCTCGCCTTTAAACTTAACTGCACTTCCTCTAGCGACGTTGGCGTCCCTGCCAGAATTGTCTGTTTTGGGCTGCTTGTTATCGCAACATGCACCGATTCCCCAAGCAGTGGTTGACAGTCTTTTTCACTCAACGGTACAGCCATCAACCCGCCTCGGGGCATTTTTGCAATTAATTTGGCACGCGTTGCAACTATGGCGAGCGCATCGGGCAAGGAAAATACACCGGCAAGGCACGCGGCTACATATTCGCCAACGCTGTAGCCAATCAGCGCATCAGGTTTCAGACCAACTTTCTGCCACATAGTGGCAAGGGAGTAAACAAACGAAAACATTAAGGGCTGAACAATCTCGGTTGCCTCCAAACCCTCGACCTCTGGTTGCGTAGACTTCAGGCTCCCGCGTCGCAACATTGCGCGAAAGTCTGGTGCACTTGAGGAGTTGCTGGTAGATCCGTCCGCTTGCTCACGGAATAGGTCTTGACGAATGTCCCGAGTCAGAAGCGATTGAAGATGCTCGGCACAAAGGTCAAACGCCTGCCTAAAATCCGTTTGGCTGCGATAAAGACCACTACCCATATTCAGATACTGATCTCCGACTCCCGCAAGCATCATGGTTAAAGAGGCCCTCGATTTCAGGTTCAGCACCCGAGGCCCCGGTTTTTGATCATTAAGCTCCGCTCGGGGTGTCTGGGGTTTCTCATGATTCCAAACAAGAACTGTGCCGACGGTGTCCCCAAAGCTGGGTCCCGACCCTTCAGCCTCCGCTGGGCTAAGAGGGGCTCTCAAGGAATTGTCATGAGGGTTAGCGGTCTTTTTAGCCAGAAGATTGGAGTCGGATGCGGTCACTACTCTAAGTCGCCAATCTCCACAGGAGATCTCGGCTGGGTACTCGTTCACTCTTACGTTCTTTATTCTTGTTTTTGAATAATTGCCTAGTTGAGAGTGGGCAAGTGAGAGGGTTTTCTCGGTAAGATCAGCCCATTGTTTAGAGAAAATGTGTTTTACATCCAGGTTTTCTGCCACAGACTTATCTGAGTCCTGAGGCGTTCGTGAGCGTTTCTCAGATATCTGATTTAGATCGACCCAATATGATTCCCGACTGAATGGATATAGTGGCAAGCGAACTCGAGACGGGTTCGATACCTGTATCTTCGACCAAGATAGTTCAAAACCCTTCTCGTATAAATTCGCAATCGATGTCGACAGACTCACCCACGGGTCTGTCCCTGACGGGGCGGAAATCACGTTGAGTTTTTCAAAATATTCTGAAAATTCTCCACTACCAGAAAGCATCACCACGTTCTCAACTCCTTGACTTTTCAATTGTTCCGCCAAGGTCAATCCCCTGGTTTTATGTTGGCTCGACTCTGGGCAATACTGCTCCCATGCCAGCACTAACTCTGAATCGATCAATACATCGGGTGCCTGGTTATTGGATGATTTCCCGTCCGACCTAACAATTTCGTTAAGGGGTAGGCTTTCGAGAATCACCGACGCTATCGTTCGGGCATGTGCTGATGCGACGCACAGATCAGGACTAACGCCCCAACTTTTCCAAAGACCGGCCAGGGCGTACCAAGAAACTAAATCAGCCTGCCGTCCAAGACAGGTCTTTGGATCGACCACCGCCTTTGATGCGTCAAAGCCAATCGCCTCACAACACTGATTCCAGGCATCCCGGTATTGGCCATGATATTTGTACAGATGCTCGGAAAATTCGGGTTCGCCGGTAAGCACAAATGCAGTGGATTTCGGTTTCCGAGGCGCCAGGCACTCAGGGGTGAGGCTCCAGGTTGCACATTTTTCTAATTGTACTAAGGCATCACTCTTATCCACCGCCATAATCAAGCGACGAATTTCCAAATGATCTCGGGCCAGATTGTTTGTGTCGCAATACCTGCGAAAACTCTCCCCATCACCTATAGCGTTAATTAACTCCGAATGCTTACTCACTAACAAACCAAAAGCACGAGAATCTCTTGCCGAAATCGCGAGAAATGCAGGTTGGCTCTGTGTTGAGTCCTTAGAGCAGGAAACAGTTGCCGTGGCTCGTTTAAACAGAGCATGAGCATTTGTGCCACTCAGGCCAAAGCTGCTAACACCCACTACTGGTGTTTCGCCTCCCGATGAAAATTTTGCGATTGAGGTTGGAACCTCGACGTTAAACCCATCCCATGGAATTTTAGAATTCGGGCGGCGAAAATGAATTTGTGGAAAAACCTGATCTGTCTCAAGCATCAGCACAGACTTGATAATTGAAGCCATGCCGGCAGCAGCACTAAGATGACCAATGTTGCTTTTCACTGAACCGATAAGTAAAGGTCGATCTATATCTCGCGAAGCAAACACATTACGTAATGCCCCAATTTCGATAGGATCCCCGAGCGGGGTCCCAGTGCCATGCGTCTCGATATAACCGATCATGTTAGGCGATACCTGCGACAGTTCGAGCAATCCGCGAATAAGGTCTTCCTGCGCTTTCTGATTGGGAACTGTCAGACCGCTTGCTGGGCCATCATGATTAACCCCGCAATTTAGCAACATAGCCCGAGGTGGGCTTCCACCAATCGAATCGTCAGATTCCCGACGTAAAACAAGCACGCCCACACCCTCACCCAGGATAAAACCGTCTGAATCTGCATCGAACGCACGACATCGGCCGGTCGGCGAGAAGCTTTGGGTCCTGGAAAGAAAGATCTGCATTGGCGGTGTTAAGTTAAGTTGCGTTCCAATTACCACAGCAAAATCACATTCACGGGCGCGAAGAGCGCCGCAAGCCTGATGCAGCGCTACCAGCGAAGATGAACAAGCGGTATCAACCGCCACCGCTGGGCCATTAAAGCCAAACTGAAAAGCTATACGGCCAGCAGTGAAGCAAAAGCCATTCCCCGTCCCGGAAAAAGCCCTAATGTCATTTCTTGGCCCAGCAAACTGGGCAACCCCGTAATCGTTTTGCGTCACTCCTACAAAAACACCGGTTCGTGAACCACGCAGGCCACTTGGTCTTAGCCCGCTATCTTCCAGTGCATGCCAGACGAGTTCGAGACTCAAGCGGTGCTGCGGGTCCATCAATCGCGCTTCAAGCGGAGAGAGTCCAAAGAAACGTGCATCAAACTTGTCGACATCACTGATAAATCCACCATAACGGGTATTTATCTTGCCAGCCGCGTTTGGATTGACATCATAAAGTTCGTCGAGATCCCATCGTTCTTTGGGTGCTTCTGTGATGGCATCGGTACCATCGCACAGGAGTTGGTAATAGTCGTCAACAGATGGTGCGCCGGGGAAACGGCATGACATACCGACTATCGCAATCGGTTCAGTTTTTGCATGCTCAAGCGCTCGAATTCGTTTTTCTGCATTCCGCAACGCAAGCGCCGCCTTCTGCAAAGGTGAGAGACCTTCACGTTTTACGGATATTTTTTCTGCTGCAGAAACGTTATCAGTCATCGCCGGATATTGCCTTATTACTTAAAGAGATTGCTTCAGCGACTTGTCACGCTCACCCGTCAAGGTGGCTGTCAAAATACTCAGATAGTTCCGCGTCCGTCATGTTGGTAATATCGTCTTGGTCGAACATAGATTCATGCTGAACGTCGCCGGACAAAGTCTTTTCATCACCGCTCTCTTGTTTTAACTCAGAATCCAGACCATGATCTACTCTTACAAGTGTCACAAGATAACCGGAAAGAGAGCGGATCGTAGGGTACTTAAAGATGCTGGTGGAGTCGAGTGGCAACAATAACTTATTTTCAATCGCCTCTCGAAGCTCGACAGATGTTAGTGAATCCAATCCGAGATCAAAGAACCCGAGGTCCACATCAACTTGGTCTTGGTCATTAATTCCAAGAACAGGAGCGACAAGTTCAGTTAATTTCCCAATCATCAGATTTTCCGCCTGACGGGAGGGGAGGCGCTGAATGCGTTCGGCTAGGCTGGAGTCAAATGGGTCCGAAACAGAAGAGGCTGAGTTTTCCGGTTGCGAAAGATCTCCACCTCTAGCTGATGCTTCACTAACTGCAATCTCATCCAATAATCTCCGGCGCGGCCAATGAGCAATGAACCTCCCCCAATCGACATTGATAATCGAGATGCAATTAGGGCCAAGCCCCAGCAGTCTTTCTAGAACATCAACCCCTTCAGAGGGTTTGAAGGGTGTTATACCCAGTTTCAACAGGCCTTCTTGCATCTCTCTCTCAGAGGCTGCGCCGACCTGATCCCACGGGCCCCATTGGAAATGTGTCAACGGCTGGTCAATCGCTGATTTGTAATAAAACATTCCATCCAAGAATGCGTTGGCTGCCGCATGGCTTGCTTGCCCCTTAGGAGAAAAGACGCTGGCGATCGAGCCAAAGGTCACAAAAAAGTCAAGCTTTGCCTTAGATAACAATTGATCAAGATTCCAAACACCCCTTATTTTCGGGCTAAGTGTTGCTTCAAATGTGGTCCAGTCCGCCTCACAAAGTAGCTGATCATTCAGAACCCCTGCCGCATGCACTACACCTGAAAGACTTGAAACGGTGTCCAACGGAATTACTGTTCGCAATGAATCCAGATCGGTCACATCGACTCGTCGGTATTCGACAGCCGCAGAAGAGGTGCTACATTGCGAAAGCCAGTGGCGCTCTTCCTCATTTGGGTCTGAGCGACCCAATAACACAATATGCAAGGCGGTTGCCTTCGTCAAAAGCCACTCTGTAACGGAACGACCTAACCCGCCGAGCCCTCCAGTAATGAGGTAAACACCTTTCTCATGGATGGGGAGCACAGAAGTTTCTACATCGCGACTAAAACGACCTAGACGGGGTTCCAAGATCGCACCGTCGGAACGTACCCAGGCTTGTTCCAATTGCTCTGGACCCAGAACCATGCGCCTCAGCGACTCCTTCATACCTATCGAAGGTTGGCTTACTCCGACTGGATCGAGATCAATACATTGGACTGATAACAATGGATACTCTATCTCGGCAGTTCGTGCCATCGCTAGGACTGCCTGATTCAGTCGGTTGATTGCAATGTTGTTCGCCCCACCGGCAGAGACTGCGGCGACAGTGATCACGGTCAACTGGATTGGGCTTTCGTTCGTTGCTGCACCAATTTGCTGGAGCGTGCCCAGCATTGTCTTAGTATTGGCAAGCACCTGAGTGACCGGGTCCGGTTTGCCCAACGCCGATAGTTCAATTTGGTCCGGTATTACAATAATTTTTCTCGGTGAAGGCGTAGCACTTTGCTCCCAAACAGGTAACACGCTTTCAAGCAATACTGGCGCCACATACTGAAATACTCCTCGTTCGATTCCAGTGATAGCCTCCATTTGTTCTATGCTTTTCCGTTCAGTCGCAATCACCAGGATGCGCTCTAAGGGGGTCACCAACTTTGAAACAGACTGGTCTTTCTGGGCTAACAGAATGGTTTGATTTGCGATGTTCAAAGTCCCACCATCGCCCGCTACTTGCTTGACCCGGTCGAATCCGGCGGCCTTCAGGGTCTCGTACCATTCCGGAGCATCTAGTAACGGCGTGCTTCGCCCAAGCCTCTCATCCGAGAAACTCCACCAACCAGTTATGTTTCCGAATACGAGTTCAAGCCAATCCTGACCTGGCTGGGCCTCCAAGAGGACTAGCACCCCCCCGGGAGCAAGAAGGGATTGGATATTTGTTAGACTTGCCTGCACCGATTCGGTGGCATGAACTACGTTGGCCGCAATGACAATATCGAACTCGCCCGCAACTGCACCGAACTCTTCAGACCGAGCACTGATATCCAAAATGCGGGTTGAAAATCCATCTTGCGAACCAAACCGTTCTTCAGCTTGTCGGGTGAACAACGGAGAAATATCAGAAAAACAATATTCGGCGTAGTTGCCATTAAGACCCTCCAATGCGCTTGCCGTGGTCGCACCGGTGCCGGCTCCCACTTCAAGTACACGTAATTTCCCTCTCGTTTGCGTTATCTCGATGACCTCTGCCATCAATCGGCACACGACTTGATTTAACGCTTTGGCTGCGGGAGACTCTTGATAAAACTTAAGGCCATCAGACAAATTTCCTTTTGGAAAGAGCAAATCCAAAGGGTTTACTTTGGTCAGCAGGATCTCGCTCAACTGCGACCCAAAGCGAGCAACAATGTCAATCTCCGGGCAAACAAATGAAGTTCGATCTGACAATTCCCTTGCCTCACTCGAGAGCTTCTTCAACTCGTCCTTAATCGCAGCGGCTTTGCCGGTTTTATTCTGATCTGCAGCCAATGTGGAATTGGCAAGAGCATCTTCTTTCAAGAGCATCTGTAGGCATCGGTAGAACTGCTGTCGTTGCTCTTGAGGCAATTGGGTGCAAGGTTGGATATCCGAAAGGGTCGCCCCAGATAAGTTACTGGAAAAATCACCCAAGCTCATAATCGCAACAACTGCATAACGTCTGGCCAGTACATCCAGATCTGGCAGCAAACTGGCGTAATGGTCGGCAATCTCGGCAAACTTTCGCGCCTCTCGCTCACCTCGTCCAGAAAGCACATCCAAATTAAGCGCCTTGTCCAACCGAATTCTTGGGGGGTATGTCTCTATCCAGGTTGTGCCATAACACCATGCCGAAGGATTGTGGTGCTGACGCATTTTAGTTAGGTCAGCACGGGTAAAAACCAAATCCACAATTTTCGCTGCACATCGTCCACCACTGAAGATATCTACCGAAGCGATCAACTCACGATCCCCCAACTGGAGTGCGCTGTTTAATTTGACGCGTACGGTATCGGGACTCATTCCGATCCCGGTAAATTCTATTCGTCTTGCTGCGACAGGCAGGAAAGCCATCTCTTGATGACGCAACGCTACCGCTGCGACCTGTATCGCCGCATCCAACGAAGCCGGATGTATTAAGAATTCCGTGGCTTCGTTAGCGGACTCTTGCGTATGCAATTTAGCGATGATTTCATTAGGCATCTCCCAAATTTGTTTAATTGCGCGGAATTCTTCATCATGCAATACGCCGGCCAGACGCATTCGGTTGTAAAATTTATCCGGATCAATGGCTTTTGCGTCTGACCGATCTGACAAATCGGGGTTCGGGGTTTCCTCAAGGCCAGAGTCAAGCAAACTGGCGGAAGCATGGAGCCGCCAGCCCGTGGTTATTGAGTGACTGTAGACCCTGACAGCCTCTTTTGACCCGCTAACAAGCTCTATCACTGTTTGAAGTTCAACGGCCTCTTTGAGGGGAACCTCTAACGCCTGTGATATATGAAAATCTCCAATGCTCAGGGGACGTCCAATAACCTGAGAAGCAGCCATCATGATCTCAAGAAATGCAGCTGCAGGCAGGATAGGTGTCCCAAAAACCTGATGGTGGGCAAGCCATGGCATCTCTGAAACACTCAATGACCGAGAAAAAACACGAGTCTGCAGGTCAAGTGCCGGCGACAGAAACTCCATACCAAGTAAAGGGTGAGCCCCGGCTTCATTGACGGTCTTTCGGTCCGTCTCGGCAATCCAGTAGGTTTTCCGTTGGAACGGATAATTTGGTAACAGTCTCTTGGCAGATAGTGGGCCGGGGCATATCGTTGACCAGTCAAAATCGACGCCGGCGCAAAAAAGACTCCCTACCACGTTGAATATTTCTTCTGTCTCTGACCGTTTGGGATGCAAACTGCACGCCCAGACCGAATCACTTGCTCTTTCTTGCACGGCAGCGATCTCTTTACCATGGGTTATCAAAACGGGACGCGGCCCAATTTCCAGAAATAGTGCGGGGGTCTGCTGCAGAAGTGTCGACATACACAGGTCGAACCTTACGGGAGCTGTGAGCTGTTTGACCCAATAGGCCGCATTTGGCTGATCGTGACCCGCCCAGTCGCCAGATACATTAAGCGCTATTGGGATGTGGGGCGCTCGAAACTCCTGAGTCGAAAGAAAGGATTTAAATGGTTCAACCACAGGATGCATAGCGGTTGTATGGAAGGCCCGGTCGACCGGCAGCAATCTGTGGCCGATCTCCTGGGTTGTTAACTCCTCGGCGAAAGCGTCAATCGCATCCACCGGACCACCGAAAACGAGCCTTTCCGCCCCGTTTACGGCAGATAGCTCAATATCAACATGGTTTTCCAAAATCGGGTCCAGAAATTGGTAGGTAGACCGTACCGCGATCATTGCCCCAGGTGAGCAGACTTCCTGCATCAAGCGCCCTCGTTCTATAACGATTCCCAAAGCCTCGTGCAAATCGAAGACACCTGCGATGCCTGCCGCTGCAAATTCACCGACACTATGACCCAGAACTTGCGATGGACGAAGGCCGAAGTTTTCCCATAACCTGAATAGGCTAATCTGCAATGCAAACAGAATCGGCTGCGCGATTGATGTATCTCTTAAGAAATTTAGTGGCTGTTTATCATCAGCTTCACGGAGCTGGGCAATAATGCTCCAGCCCGTAATCGCTTTTCCCACCTCGTCTAACTCTTGAAGAGAAGATCTAAACGTTTCGAACCGGTTATAAAGAGATAAGCCCATCCCCGGATACTGAGACCCCTGTCCGGTAAAAAGGTAGTTGATGTTCGTGAATCCTGCTTCGATTACACGGCCGCTATATCCAGTCCGGTTTGGCAAAAATGGTGTACGGTCATTCTCCTCCCGCCAGTTTAATGCCCGCCGAAATCTGAGATGACTACGACCCCGCGCCAAAGTAGCAAGCATTCTTTTCCTGTTTTCAAGAGTTGTCCGATCGAAATGCGATCCGAGCTTACCCTCCAACTCAACCAGGGCCGCCTCGCTCTGAGCTGAAAAAAGAATGACCCCCGAATCCGATAAAGGGTCGGTGGGGGCCGGATCAGTATTCTGTGGTGACGGCGACACCACTACGTGGGCGTTGGTACCACAGAAACTGAAGGAGCTCACGCCCGCATGCGGCTGCATGGAGTTCCAAGATCGGGTAACTTTGGGGATCGAAAGCATTGACGCGAAATCCCAGTCAATCTTGTCGCTCGGTGTTTCAAAATTGCACTGCTTTGGAATTCTCTGATTTACGACCATCAGAATTACCTTGATTAGTCCCGCAATTCCTGCGGCTGACTCAAGATGACCCACATTGGCTTTAACTGAACCTACAAAAAGCGGAGTTTCGCGCTTTTTAAAGGTGCGAGCTAACGCGGCTACTTCAATCGGATCTCCTAATGGCGTGCCGGTCCCATGCGCCTCGACATAACCAATTTCCTCAGGATCGATCCTGGATTGAGCGATTGCCGATTTGATTACCCGCTCTTGAGCAGGCCCATTTGGAACTGTGATCCCCCCACTTGGGCCGTCCTGATTGATCGCGCTACCAGAAATCATTGCGAGTATATGATCCTGGTCTTCAAGGGCCGCCGAGAGACGCTTAAGCAAGACTACTCCACAGCCCTCACCCCTCCCATACCCATCCGCCCTGGCATCAAAGGTCTTGCAACGACCATCGCGGGAGAGCATGCGTGCCTGGCTAAAGTTGATGTGGGTCTGCGGGCCGAAAAATAGATTTACACCCGCACTGAGAGCCATATCGCACTCCCCCGCTCGGATCGCTTGGCAGGCAAGATGGGTGCTGACCAACGATGAAGAACAGGCGGTGTCAATACTCATGCTCGGGCCACAGAAACCAAACGTATAAGACAAGCGTCCCGCAGCTGCACAGAGCATTCCACCAATACCCGAGTGCTGTGTAATATCTTTAGGATCCGAAGGCCATAGCAAGCGGGCTCCATATTCGAAATTGGAGATTCCGACGTACACCCCGACACGCCCCCCTTCTAATGAAGAAGGAGCAATCGAAGCGTTTTCAAAGGTCTCCCAAGCGACCTCAAGCAATATCCTGTGTTGCGGATCGATACTGGCAGCTTCTTTCGGCGAAATGCCGAAAAACCCCGAATCAAAGTCTTTAACATCGGAGAGAAAACCGGCTTGGTCGGTCGTCATCTTTCCCCGTATTCCTGCTCGAGGATCGAAATATTTAGCCGAATCCCAGCGCTCGGGCGGGATTGGCGCGATACCATCGCTGCCTTGCTCTAAAAAGTCCCAGTATTGATCTGGAGTTCGAACGTCACCGGGAAATCGGCACCCGACTCCGATGACAGCGACCGGTTCAACAGGCCCATCTTTGAGGCTGTCTACCTGTCGTCTCAGACCTTCAATTTCTTCGATTGCTCTGGCGACAATCTGTGGATCAACAGCCATAAAAGTTGTTTTCCAGCCTAATTGAGGCTCGCCTTGAGTTGTTCAAGGGCCGCCGTAAGCTCAGCTGTATTAATCTTTTCCTCAGGATTACTATCCTCTTTTTTCTTTTGACTTGTTGCGGCAACATCTTCATTGACATAGTGATCCAAAATATGGGCTGCAAGCTTTTCAAGCGTGGGGTAATCAAATAGCAGAGTCGATTCAAGCTTAGTCGAAAGATCCAATTGCAGTGCGCTACGCAGTTGCATGGCGGTTAGCGAATCTATTCCAAGATCAAATAATCGAGCTCGAGGGCTAATCGATTCCCGGTCAAGATGCAGTGCACCCGCGACCATCTCGGTAAGTTTTTTGAGGAGCAAACTTCGGCGCTGAGCTTTTGGTCGTTGCTGCAATTGAGTCCGCAATGCCCCACCGGTTGTTGTTGTATCCGGCGGACCTTGGACAAGGCGGTCGAATACCTCTCCTTTGTCAGGCCATCGGGCCCAATCAACCGTAGCAACAGCGCAGTGCCCCCCGGAATCCAACTCAATGTCGCCAAGAACCGCAAGAGCCGCTTCGGGAGCCAAAAAGCCAACACCGCCGTCCATCAATGTTGCTTTTAAATTCGGTGGAATTCGATCCGCCATTCCTGGCCCATCCCAGGGACCCCAATTGATTGAAAAAACATTGGGTTTCCCTGAGGCAGCTAACCCGTCAAGAAAGGCATTCGCCGCTGCGTAGTTTGACTGACCTGGGCTTCCGATTAAAGAAGCGAGGGAAGAAAACATCACCAATGGGACGTCGGGAATTCTCGAAATATATTTAACTAAGTTAACGGCTACGTCGACCTTAGCAGGGAACGGGCTGAAGAACTCACTCCATGCCATAGTTTCGATATTCTGATCCGATAAGGTTCCAGCAAGATGAAAGACTCCGCCAAGCGGGCGCTCGAGGGTATCGAGTTGTAGAGTTGACACATCAAAATCAACATTTTCTGAGAAAATTAAGTTATGGATCTTCAACCGCTTTTCTCCAATACTGGTCAGGAATTTGACCGCGAGAGAATCGGTATGAGGACGCCTCCCAACCATTACCAACTCCTGTGCGCCTTGATTTACGAGCCATTTCAACACCGAGGCCCCTAGCCCCCCATGCGCACCAACCACCATGTACGCCCGGTCCGGTCTAATCAAAAGGCCGCGGCCCTCAGGGCGTGACACCGCAGTAAGCCGAGGAGTCAAAACCTTACCCCCTCGTATGCCAATCTGACGCTCTGTTGCTGAGCACAACAGCGCGGAAGAAATCGTCTCTACTGGATCAGACTCGCTGCCCCCTTCCAAATCTACAATCTGTATCGGGAAGTCAGGAAGCTCTCGGACAATAGTGCGCACCAAACCCCATGCTGACGCTTGGTGAGGGTGCAATACCAGGTCTTTTGATTTCGTGCTCACGGCCCCCTGGGTAAGAACATAGTACGATGAACTGCTGGATCGAGCCCGCAACGCTTGCACAGTTGCCAGAATGCTTCCGCAGATAACACGCTGAGCTTTTTCGGTTCCCCATTCGATGGAATTAATAACACCAAGGGGCCAACAGTTGACGATTCCTGCCCAGCTCTTTGCATGTGACGGCAAATTTCGCCAAAGTGACTTTTCGACAACCTGATCGACTCTCTCCGATCCCTGGTATCCTGGGTCGACTTGATCAAAAGGTTCACAATGAACCACGTTGCCCTTTTCTCGAAGAAACTCCGCGATCGACTCACCCACGCCGAAAGGGTCGGTAAATACAAGCCACGCGCCATTCGGCAATGATTTGGTAGCGGCCCTGATTTCGGGCCATTCCATTTTCAGAAAATCTTCGCCACTGACGAGTTCCTCGCCCAGTAACGCTTCCCTAGTGGTGCGTCGCGCCTTGATTCCTTGCAGAACCAATACCACACCTCCATCTTGATCCTTAATTATAATTTTACCGCCCAACTCCCCTGCTTCAAGGTCCACATGAGTTAGAGCGATATCGGCACTGAAGGATACCGTCGAAGAAGTCTTACGATGCTCGATGCTGTCAAAACCTACAGGTACGAAAGTCTCGTTTTCCGCTGCTCCTGAGAGAAAAACAAATATTCCAAAACATGAATCGACTAGGCCAGGAGGCAGAAACCAGCCCGGGCCTTCTTCCACGATTTCTGGTCGCTGCAACACGGTCCGGGCCTGCCATGCTCCCACTTCGACCTCTTTCAACCAGTGATAACTTGGTCCAACGTCTATATTTCTTGCCCGCTGTGCTAAATAGATGGCGTCTGGCGACGCAGGCTCCAGGGACGCATGCCAATCAGCGCCTAATGCTGGTTGTCGAATACTCCGCTGGAAATTCTCAAGCTCCCCACTGACGTGCTGGCGCTCTGGGGAATCAGTATCAACAAAGCTGATAAGTTGGAAGCGCCGGCTTTCTGCGCCTTCTTTCTCGAACCCAACCTGAATGTGCCGGCTCGCATCTCCGGGCAGGCTCATTGCAAGGGGAAAGTTAACGTTACTCAATTTGAATTCTGTTCTGCCTAGATTCGCGTAAATACATTCCGCCAGAATTGCTAAATGAAACGCGCCGGCAACCACTCGACGACCAAAGACCCGATGATCATCCAACTCCGGGTATCGCCGCATTGAGACTTCGCTTTGAAAAACTTCCCAATTGACTAAAGGGGAAGCGAGCTGCTTTACCCAACTCTGAGCGGTGAGTCCGGGCGGGGAATATCCCGAGACCACGCCGACCGACTCTACCTGGTACCGCTTTCTTTGAAAGGGGTACTTCGGTAAATCGACGTCCCTTTTTAAGTTGTATCTCAAGTCGATTTTGTTACCCCTTACCCAAAGTCGCGCGCATGCTTCAGAGAAGGTTCTTGAATCCGGTGATTGGTGCTTTAAGCTTGGTATCAAACTATTATCAATCTCCAGATCTTCCGGATCCTTACCCTCGACACTCTCCCGAACCATTGGTAATAGAGTTGGATGCGGGCCTATTTCTACCCAGGGCCCAGGGGACATCGCTAAAAGACTATTGACACAGTCGTAGAAACGGACGGGCGAAATCATCTGTTGAGCCCAATATCCGGGGCTTATGGCGAAACCCGGTCGGTATTCACCCAGGACGTTGAGAGCGATGGGACAACTAGGCTTGTCAAACTCAAGATCGTGAAGCTCTGAAGCCAGGCTTTTGGCTGCAGTTGAAAATATGGGCGAATGAAACGCATGGGAGACCTTCAGCCGTCGGGCTTTGGCACCCATGTCTCGCAATTTCGCCTCAAGCCTGGTCAAATTAGGCAACGGCCCCGCTATAACCGTTGAACTCGGACCATTTATCGCCGCCACGGTTAGATCATTGTCATCCAGTAACCGAACTGCAACATCTTCTGCTAAAGACACGGCCAATAATCCTCCGTGCTCGCTGACCTCTCCCATGAGCCTGGCCCGACACAAAACCAGTCTCACTGCGTTGTGGAGGCTTAGAACCCCTGCCGCACACGCAGCTGCAATCTCTCCAACGCTATGGCCTACCACCATTGCCGGAACCACGCCGTGCGATTTCCATAACTGGGATAGTGCGTATTGGACAAGGAAAATCGCTGGCTGCGCATATTGAGTTTTATCTATCTTCCCTTCATCATCTCGTATCACATCAAGAATAGACAGACCACTGAGGTCGCCAATGAGTTGCGCACAGTGATCGGCAGCGTTCCGAAATTCCACATTACTTTCATAAAGGCCTAGCGCCATTCCCGAATACTGGGAGCCTTGGCCTGAAAAAACGAAAACAACCTTGTCGGGCCCACTTCCTGTTACACCTTTTACGACGCCTGGTTCCTGAACTCCATTGACAACAGAGCCGAGCTTTGCAGATAGTTTCTCTCTATCATCTTCAACGACTGCTATCCGATGGTCGTGCTTTGCTCGTGAATGCCACGCTGCTGCGGCAATAGCCCCCGGATCAACTGAACCATCAGTGAAAACTTCTTCGTACCGCCTCGCTAATGAGGTCAGTGCAAAGTCGCTTCGCGCAGAAATGGGTAGAACAACTGGACCAGTCGATGGGGGACTTTTTGATGAAACAGGATCGTCATCGCATGTTGAGAAAACTACATGGGCGTTTGTGCCGCTAAACCCGAATGAGCTAACCCCTGCATTGACCCGTCCACTTTCAGGAAGTTCTATCGGCTTTCCCTTGGCCACTCTGATAGGTAATTCATCCCAGCTGATCAATGGATTCGGTGTGACCAAGTTCAGGTGAGGCGGTATCTCTCGCTTTTGAAGTGTGAGGATCGTTTTGATGGCCCCAGCAATACCGGCGGCCGCCTCGAGGTGGCCAAAATTAGTCTTCAGCGAGCCAATAATCAATGGATGATCTTCGGGCCGCCCACCCCCAAATACTTCACCAAGGGCGCCAACCTCAATAGGGTCTCCTAGGGCGGTACCTGTCCCATGAGCCTCTATATATGATATATCGTTAGGTGAAAGTCCTGCACTTTTCAGCGAATCACGGATGACTCTCACCTGCGCTGGTCCACTAGGAACGGTCAGCCCTCCACTGGGCCCATCCTGATTTACTGCGGAACCCCGCATGAGCGCCATTATTGTGTCCCCATCCGCTCGGGCATCACTTACTCTTTTGAGAATAATTACGCCACATCCCTCGCCGCGAACATACCCATTTGCCTCCTTATCAAACGTTTTGCAACGTCCATCCGGGGACAACATTTTTGCTTTCGAGAACGTAACTGAAAAACCGGGGTGTGAATTAAGTTGTACGCCACCGGCAAGCGCGATATCGGACTCGCCTTTCTGAAGGCTATCAAGGGCCAAATGAAGCGAAACCAACGAAGATGAACAGGCCGTATCGACCACAAAACTTGGGCCAAGTAGGCCATATTGATAAGAAACCCTGCCGGCGAGTGGTGCGAATGCGCAGCCACTTCCATGATAAGCATCGACACGATCTAAAGGCCCGCCCATCAGCCGCACAGCATTATCTGGACTGCTCGCACCAATAAACACACCCGTCTTGGTATTGTAGGCTGTACTTGGGTCAATGTTCGCCTGTTCAAACGCCTGCCAAACCACTTCCAATAGGAGAGCCTGCTGGGGATCGAGACTCTGCGCCTCTACTGGGGCGATTCCAAAAAACCCTGCGTCGAAACTCAGGCCATCGGCGATAAACCCCCCCCGAGAACTACAGATCTTCCCGGGCGCTTCAAGATTAGAATCAAACAGGCGGCGCTTATCCCAACGATGCGCGGGGGTTTCTGTTAATCCATCACGGCCATCACGCAGCAATTGCCACAGTTGGTCCACGTCGTCCGCCCCACCGGGAAAACGACAACCCACGCCTATAACTGCAACAGGTTCAACTTGCCGACTACGGAGCTGTCCAACCTCCTTGCGCAGGCGCCTGATCTCTTCCAAGGCGCGGGACAGTAGTTCACGCCGACTCGATTCCTCATTCGCCTCTTCGGGGTTAGTCAAAACTGCTGAGCTCCTTTCTCAGCAATTCCTCGATATCATCATCTACTTTGCTACTTTGAGACTTTTCATTCGAGGTGTCTGGCGGCAGCTCAGAGCTCCAACCTGGCTCACCCACCCCGTTGTCTTGCCGTCGATCATCCGAGACCGTCTTCACATCGTCCGATATAGTGAAGCGTTCCGCCAAATAGTTTGAAAGGGCATTAATGTTAGGGTAGTCAAAAAGTACCGTGCTCCTAAGTTTGAGGCCGAGCGCACTGGCGACCCTGTTCCGTAATTCGACTGCACCGAGCGAATCCAGACCAATGTCAAAAAGTGGCGTATATTCCCCAATCTGGTCTTTACCGCTTCCCTCAAGCGCGGCATTTATTTCTGTATAAAGATACTCACTGAGCTTCTGAGCCCTGTCACTGGTTGAAAGGCCAGCTAATTCTTTCAGAAAAGGCGAACCTTTCTCCTGTTCATGTTGACTGACTTCACTAAGCCCCGCCCTGCTCCCGTTTGCGCCTTTCACAGCAAACCCCTCTCCCAAGGACGCAGCTATTACTTCAATCCTGTTACCTACTAATGCTTTCCCAAGCAGTTCGCTGCCTTCGGCGGTTGAAAGCGCTTGGTAGCCTTGCTTGGCAAGCTGATCTAATAGCACCTGGCCCTGTCGTGCGGCCATTCCTATGTCTCTCCAAGGGCCCCACTCCATCACCAGCGCTGGAACTCCTCGCCGAACGCGGCTCACGGCCACCGACGCCATGGACTCGTTCGCTGCTCCGTAGCCCGCCTGCCCAATGTTACCGAAGACCGCAGTAATCGAAGAAAATATTACAAATTCAGTTATCGGCTCGTTGATTGTCATTTGATCTAGCAGCAGCGCGCCTAGCAATTTAGGCCGGAGCGTAGCGCTCAATGCAGACCGGGAGTAATGACCTGCAGCGCGATCTTCAAGAACACCCGCACAATGATAAACACCCCTGAGGGGAACGCCAGTTTGATGGATCTCCTTGATCAGTGAGGCAACTGCGGCAGGCTCTTCAATGTTGGCCTGGCGTACAAAGACATTTGCACCAGACGCTTCGATTCCAGAAATTAGCGCTCGCGTATCAGCATCTGGCTTGCTCCTGCCTATCAGCCAGATATCCTTCACACCTCTATCGGCCAGTTGACCGGCAACCGCAAGTCCAAGGCCTCCAAGGCCGCCTGTTATCAGGCAGCTCGCCTCTCCCTTGAAAGGCTCAGGCAAAGCCTGGTCGGTTGCAATCTTTACGATTTCCCTACGGTACCTGCGATCTTGGCGACACGCGATCTCAACATCTGCCATCAGGTCTACCAATACCAGCTGGCTCAGTTGATCGGTTATTTGGTCCCGGGTCCAACGTGGATCAGTATCAATAATGCGCCATCCGCCACTCGTTGACTCTTTTCTCGCGCTTCTCGCATATCCCACCGCAGCACCGTAGGATGCTGTAGAGCTAATTGGTAGTCCATTTTCGACCCAAAGCGCGCCAGCAGTCACCAGAGTCACAGCTATAGAGGGGTTGGTTTGGGTGCATCGAAAAAGCTTATCAAGTGCACTTAGAAAGTCTAAGGTGCGGTCAGTAATCACGGCCGGGGAGACCTCATCTGGCGTTGGATCCACCAAGACTATCAAGGCAACACGCCCCCCATCGGGGAGAAAATTTGGCAGTTCGACAGGCAACCCGTCGAGATCGCTCTTGTAGCCCGTCTCGCAAAACTCATGTATCGACGAGTAATACGCAGCCGTGTCAGTTGGAGCCCCATCTAGCCGAAGACGATTAACCAGAGAAACACCCAACTTCTCGTCGTCCGAAACAACAACAAATTTATTAAATTGATTCTTGCCCTCACCCGAACCGTCGATTTGAACCCATTCCTGACCATAGAGTCCTTTACCCAATGTAGTTGCTTTGGTGCCAAGCAATTTTTTGCTGTTCACACGTTTAGCACGAAACCCGAGAATCTGCCCCACAACGCGGCCGTTTTCATCGAATATCTGAAAATCCGCGCGCGCGTCTGCCTCTCGAATCGGTACGTCTTCTATTCGAATTTTTACCCAATACAAATCTGCAATGTTGTCGAGATCGAAAAATATCTTGTCGATAGCAAAAGGTACCAGTGCATCCTCTGCTTGGAGGGAGACGCCAGCGACAATACCCTGCAATATAGAGTCGACCAGTCCTGGTAACGTTGTAAGCTCATTGTCACTGGGCTGGGGCCGCTTCAATTTGACCAATAATTCATTTTCGCCATGAAATACGGAATGAATCCATTGAAACCCCTTCCCCAACTCAATTGCTGATTGCCATATCTCGCCGTAAAAGTCTGCCTGTTCCCTCACGTTGCATCGTTGGAGTAAATCCTCGATCGAATCCGTTGCAAGTTTCAACTTAAGGGGATCTCGAACACGGGTGCCACGCATGTGCACAACGAACGACTCGCCCTGATGACTCGTTTCGAAACTAGATAATTCAAAATCAGACTGGCTCGAACTTTCGCCTAGCGGAAGCGTTAACTGTACATCCCGACTCTCATTTCGTTCAAAAATAAGTGGCTGGAGAAATGTAACGTCCTCGAGGTGTAAAAAATAACCGTGGCTACGTGATAGCTCAGGAAGTCGCCCCACCAGCGCGAGAAGTCCAGCACCTGGCACTACCGCCTGCTCAAATACTTTATGCTCGCGAAGTAATGGCGTAAGTCTTTCTGAGAATTGCGACCAAAATATTTGAATTCTGGATGATGGGGCGATCGTCCGATACCGCAATTGGAACGCCGTAGAAGTATGCGTTACACCATCAAGGCGATTCTGAGTAAACCAAAAAGGTGTTCGCGTAAAAGAATAGCCTGGTAATACGCATCGCTTATGGCAGCCTTCGCCAAAAATTTTTTCCCAGACGATAGGAGAGCCTTGCTCGAAGTGAAGCGCCAGCGCTTGACTGGTTACGTGATCGGTATCTCCTTGACGAGGCAGACCCGGAACACATTGCAACGAACTCTTATCGTCACTATCGTCGAGCGCTGATTCAGCTAATATGCTTAGCGTTGAGCCAGGCCCTACTTCAAGAAATCCCCCGCTCGACTTCAGCATCGCTTCGACACACTTGCCAAATAACACTGGATTACGCGCGTGCTTGACCCAATAATCGGCCGTAAGCTCCTCGCCTGCAATCGATCTGCCTGTAAGGTTGGAGTAAAGCGGGAACCGTAAATCACCCGGGCGAAATGACTGCGCAGCCGATCTTAATTCAGGCAATATTGGATCTATAGCCGCGCTATGGAATGCGTGGGATACGTTCAGGCGGCGGTTCCGAATATTTGCTTTTTTAAAAAATGCAGCCGCAGATTCGATATCAGTTTCATTGCCCGAAAAAACTATTGAGACAATGCCATTAACAGCCGCAATTTCAAGTCTTGGAAATTGCCGAATCAAAGAAAGTGCATCTTCGTAAGATGTTCGTGCTGCCAGCATAGCTCCACCAGATTCAATCTCCCCCATCAAACTCGCTCGTCGACAAACGTAAGGAAGGGCTTCCTCAAGGTCGAGTGCTCCAGCAATACACGCGGCAGTCACTTCCCCAAGGCTATGACCGGCTACAGCCACCGGCTGCATCCCCCAATCCAGGTAAAGTTGTGCCAATGAAAATTCAACCGCAAATAATGAAGGTTGGGCCAGGGCGGTCTGACGAAGTGCGTCGTCTGTACCGCTGATAACGGCATAGAGATCTACCCCATTTGCTTCGCGGACAAGGTTTGCACAACGCTCAAACGCTCCAGCAAAGGCGCTGTGCCGCATCAATGGAAGAGCCATTCCAGGGTATTGCGCCCCTTGCCCAGAAAAAAGCCATGACACCCCTTTTCTTGCGCTGGAATCTGGATTACCTTTCCTCGCCAAAAGAACACGATTCACATCATGAAGTAACGTTTCACGGCTGTCGCCAGTCGCCGTTGCACGGCACGGAAGCTGGGAACGACCCAAGGCCGCGGAATAACAGAGTTGCTGCACATTAATTTCATCACAAGCTAGACGATCCTGATAAGAGCGCAGCATTGAGGTCAGCGCAATCTCATTATGCGCAGACAACGGCAAAACTAGCCGGCCTGGCATCGACGGCAGATACTTGCCAGTGGCGTCATTAGCAGCGCTTTCAGGCGCCGATTTGATGATCACATGGGCATTGGTTCCTCCAAACCCGAAAGAACTCACCGCAGCCAAAACGGGGGTGGACTGAGATAAAGTCGCTTGGTGGGATGCAATCTTGACTCTGGCCCCAGCCCTAATGACTCTCGGGTTTAAGCGGGTAAGATTGGCTTGAGGTGGAACCACTCTTTTCTCAACCACTAAAATAGATTTGATGAGCCCAGCTATCCCCGCTGCCCCCTCAAGGTGGCCGATTGTACTCTTGACCGATCCGACGAAACATGCACCACTGGTACCATAAACCTCGTCAATTGAACTCATCTCGATCGGATCTCCCAGTGGCGTACCTGTCCCATGGGCTTCAACATAATTAACCTGACCGGCGTTGATTCCAGCTTTCTTTACCGCCTCGCGCATCACACTAATCTGTGCACTTGGATTTGGGGCAGTCAGTCCATTACTTCGGCCATCCTGATTAACACTACTGCCCACCAAGTGTGTTCTGATTGGATCACCAGCAGCCTCAGCATCTGCCAGTCTCTTTAAAACGACAATACCGACCCCCTCACCGCGTACATAGCCATCCGCATCCTCGTCAAAGACTCGAGGCACTCCGGTTTGTGACAGCATTCCTCCCGCATGGAGGGCGAGACCCAAAGTTGGATCCAAAAGCAGGTTTACTCCTCCCGCAATAGCCATGTCACACTCTCCAGCCTGCAGCGCAAGAACTGCTTGATGAACCGACACCAATGACGAGGAGCACGCCGTATCGATTGTCATGCTCGGCCCACGAAAATCGAACAGATAAGAAACCCTATTGGCTACAATGCTTGAGGCTTGTCCCGGACCAGTATAGGCCTCCACTGCGTCAGGGTGTCCCAGAAGCACCCGGCCATAGTCACTGGTCGCAACACCAAGAAAAACACCTACTCGGCGGCCCCTCCACTCCTCTGGAGGGATCGCAGCGCATTCCAGAGCATTGCGTACGGCTTCGAGGATCAGGCGCTGCTGGGGGTCCATGATTCTAGCCTCTCGTGCAGTAATACCGAAAAACTCTGCATCGAAATACTCCACCCTGTCGATAAACCCCGCCTTATCAGTCGGAGGTCGTTTTTCACCGGAACCAAGCCCGAGTTGTGACTGCAGAACTTGTCTTTCTCCTGGTGTCGCGCTGATCGCGTCCGAGCCACTTTGTAGCAATTGCCAAAAATCTTCGGGACTGTCAGCCCCAGGGAATCGGCAACTTAGGCCAACAATCGCCACCTCGTTTTGAAGCACATCTTGAGAAATAGACTCTTTTTCCTGATTCCCAGATGAGCCTTTAAGGAACTCGCGAACTGCCTTCGACATTTTATTGGGAGTCGAATGCTCCCATAGTATTGAAATCGGAAGCTCAATACTCGCTCCCAGAACATCCTCAAGCTCCCCAATAAGGCCGGTGGCTTCTTTCGAACCTAAGCCGAGCTCATTGAAATTGGCGTCAGGATCGATTGAGCCAACTGGCTTTTTAATTAACTCAGCAACCTTGTTCTTTATCCATAATTCGAGGCTTTCCTCAACAAGAGTTGGAGTCCCCACCAACAAAACGTCCTGGTTAGTCGACTCTTTATTCCACTCAAATAAAACACGCACTCTGCCATCCAACCACATCTGCCGACATAAGCTACGCTGAATTTTCCCACTCGAAGTTTTCTGAATTCCACCTTTTGCAATCAACACAATAGTTGCTGGTGGAAACTGCAGTTCCTGGGAAATTAACGAGCAAATCTTGGCTGCGGTCTCATTGTGCGCATGTTCCGGTCGAGAAACTTCAGCCATAAATACCAGTTCATCTGTATCCTCCCCACCATTGGTAAAAGCCGCCGTGGCGCCAAACCGAACCTCAGAGATCGATGTAGATATCAATTCCTCAATATCTTGGGGATAGATATTCGCCCCATTCAAAATCAATAAGTCTTTAATTCTTCCAGTTGGATACAGTTCCCCGTCCAGGAGAAAGCCTAAGTCGCCTGTTCGGAGGTATTCGTCTGAGCCCGCAGTCCCACTGATGCGCGCCTGAAAAATCTCCCGGGTCTCTTCAGGTCGGTTCCAATAACCGATCGCATTTGCGTTACTCCTTACCCAAATTTCCCCGATCTCACCGGCTTTTAGTTCTAGCAGTGCCTGAGGTTCGACAATCTTTACCTCTGTACCAGATAGAGGTTTCCCGCAACTTACGATATTTTTGCCTTTTCCAGACTTGACAATGTTGATCTGGCCATCTCGATCAAAGGTCGCTTTGTCTACTGATATCGCCCTTGGATTCTGCAGGCGACGTTTGGTACTTACTACCAAGGTCGCCTCCGCTAATCCATAGGCCGGAAACAATGCTGTGCGACGTAAGCCAGAATCTTTAAATGTCTCAAAAAACACTCTTAGAGTCGTGTCCCGGACCGGTTCAGCCCCATTGCTAAACACCTCAACCTTCGAAAGGTCAAGACCCGCCACTTGTCCGGGCTTAATCTTGTTTGAACAATAGGCATACGCGAAATTGGGCGCCTGGGTATGGGTTCCACCAAGTCCCGAAAGGGCCTGTAGCCATCTATGTGGGCGTTTGATAAATCCGACGGGGGAGAGGATGTAACATGGCGTTCTATTAAAGAAAGGCATCAACAGTCCATCAATCAGTCCGTAATCATGGAAGTGCGGCATCCAGGTAACACTGATACTATTTTCAGTATATCCCCACGCATCCGTCAAAGCCTTGCAATGATGGATTAAGCAGTCATGCGTAATTTCCACACCTTTCGGGCTACCCGTCGAGCCTGAGGTATATTGCAAATAAGCCACTTTGGCCGTCCGAAGTGACAAATTACCTTCCGCAGTCGACCCCCGAGGTGGGGGAATTGAGATAGAGGAGGTTGAAATTACAGAAACTGAAGAAAAGGCCTCGATCGAGTAGGAACTAAAAGCTTTCGCGATGAGACTTTTCTGGCAATCACTCGTCAGAATCAGACGAGCCTTCGAATCTGCGATGATCGCCCGAAGTCTTGGTATTGAACGCTTAAGCCTAGATGGATCCAAGGCTGGAACAGGGATAGCAGTCACGCCAGCCTTGAGGCACGCTAGGAAGGCCGCCAGGAAGTCGACGCCGGGTGGGTAAACTAAAAGTGCGGAATCATCAGTTGTTGTTTCGGAACGAAGGGACTGCGCGATCTGCTCAACGTAGGCGTCCAGTTCACGGCGACTTAATTGGCGGTGAACCTCGCCACGGCCATCAATTTGCGCAAACGCTACGGTGTCTTGCCGCTCAAGCCGGCCTGCCTCTAGGATAAAATTCAATTTTCTTCAAAACTCTACAGGCGGCCAACACCGAGTTCGCGACACGATGGGTAAAAAGTACTGCGACAAAGCAGACTTTTTGATAGGATAGCCAAAACCGAAGGATATCACGCATCTGTTACCTTATAAAGTAGCATATGGCCAAACCACTTTTCTGGATCGACTAATTGAATTTTCCTTGGGCGCTTAGCGGCCTCATTGAATCGCAACCTGATATGCTCCGATAACCAAATATGTGCCGAAGTGCAGCAGACTAGCCGTTGTCTTTAAAATGAAAATGAAACACGCACTCAATAAATTTGCCTACTGGTTCAAAGATAATCTGCCCATCTTTATTGTCTCAACCTTGGTGCTGGCGATACTTGTAGTGTTTCTTTGGAGCAGGATTTTCATCATCGTTCGTCCGGGTGAAGCTGGGGTAATGTATCGAACATTTACCACCGGCACCGAAACAGATGTGGTTTATTCTGAAGGGCTGCACATCATCTGGCCTTTCAATCAGTTGGCCCGATACAGCACACGTACTCAAATTTTATTGCACCAGTTCACAGTACTAACAGATCGTGGCCTACCCATTGATCTGGATCTTGCTATCCGCTATCACCCTATCTATGAATTTGTTGGACTCCTACATCAACAGGTAGGGCCGGAATACCCTGAACGAGTAATCCTCCCGCAGATAGAATCGGTCCTTCGCCGACAGATTGGCCAGCACTCACCTGAGGATATTTATACCAACAAGGCAGGTGTTCTGAGCAGCATCATAACCCTTGCAATTGAAGAAGTCGGCAGACGCTTTGTTAATGTTGAGGACATCATTATTCGCTCGTTAAGCCTGCCGGAATCCGTTCGTTCTGCAATCGAAGAAAAATTGGTCTACGAGCAGGAAAGTCTCTCATATAAGTTCCGAATCGAATTGGAAGCGCGGGAGGCTGAAAGAAAACGGATCGAGGCTCTCGGAATAATGGTCTATCAGGACATTATCTCGGCCACTTTGAACGAAACGCTTGTCCGCTGGCAAGGGGTACAAGCAACCCAACAGCTGGCCGCCTCCGACAACGCGAAGGTAGTGATCATCGGATCTGGCAAGGAAGGTCTTCCCGTAATACTAGGCAACCAGTAAAGGGTTCGGCAACTCCTATCGTGTCACCCTTCGTTTTTAAGAGAGCTGATCAGCCCAGAATACGTATCTCACTCTTCCTTCCGATGCTATTCCTTGTTGGAGTACTCTTGGGTGGCTGCTCTGATGAGCCGCCTTCTAAACGCCGTGGCGATCAATTTTCCATGTATGACGCTGGCGATAATGCCGCTGGTGGTGCGCGGGGCGCTCCGCTCCGGCACTATATGGAAAGTGGCAAGCCTATAGAGGTTGCGGTCGTCTGGAACTCCTCCGTCGAAATGGAAGGGACCAATTTCTGGGAAGGCGCGGATCTCGCGGCCGAAGAAATAAACAGCGTCCGGAATCCCTCTTTCCCCAAGTTGAAAATAAATCGGGTCGACTCCGCCCCCTACTTGAAACGGTACGGTGCGGCTGAAAATGCGAACGGACGCTTCCGCAATGCCTTTCAGATTGCGGCCTCTGCACTTGCGGAAGATGTGCTAGAGAACCGCAATAACGTCGCTGTGATCGGCCATGCTTTTGGAGAGAATACCGCAACGAGCGCCTTATTGAAATACGAACGCAAAGGTATCCTCTTCTTGTCATCTGTATCGGTGGATAAAAGATTCTCCGGTTTAAGGGCGCCACTTGCATTCCAACTTTTCCCCAACCTTGATGTTATTGCTATGCGTGCGGCCGAATTTGGTAAAGAGGCGAAAATTCGTCGCCTGATTATTATCCACCAGCGCGGGATGTATCAGAGCCAGGAGGACCCAATCCCGGCGTTCAAAAAGCAACTGGCGGCCCATTCTATTGATCAAGTTGACGTTGTCTCATTCAAGGGTGTAAACAACAATACGCAGACGGTCGCAAAAATAACCCAGGAACTCGTTGCTAAAATGGGGCCAGCGGCGTCCAATGTAGGACTATTGCTATTGGTTGAACATCAACTTGCAGGCCTTATCTTCGAGCAATTATCAGTCCTGAGGCTCACTCCGCCGATGCTTGCTGCAGGTCGTATGGATATCTTTGAGGAAAAAAATAAAGATATGTATCCTGGCTTCACATACCTAGATATCTACTCTAAAGACCGCTCCTTTCTCGCTCAGAGATTTTACCAATCCTTCAAAACGCGCTATCCCGACCTTACACCAACGAACTATGCGGCGCTGGGCTACGACCACATACGCCTACTTTACCAGGCACTGCTCTGCGCAGGTACCACAGATCCTGGCTCGGTCGCGCTAACCATGAGATACAATCTTCCAAAATGGCACGGAGCCTCTGGCGCTTATAGTTTTGATCAGGCGTTCTCTAATCAAGGCGGAAACTTAATCTTTAGGCAATTTAAGCAAACTAAAGGGGAACTCGAGATCGTTACTTTAGACTTTTAACTGAGACAATTCTTATGGCACACACAATTATCACCATAGACCTGCTTCTCAGCCTGATACTGGGCTATTTTGGACGACATCAAACGATGGGATTCTGGGGTCTATTTTTTGCTTCGGTTCTGTTGACCCCTATTATCGGGTTCATTTTACTGCTGGTAACACGGCGAAACGAAGCGCCAAAATCGATCAGTCCTTAGTACTCATAGGCGTTATTTTCCTCACATGACCAAGCCGGGAAAATTGCCTCTTATACGTCGGGATCTTCAATTCATAACTTTTATAGATTAGCGCCACCGTGCCATCGTCGAACATATTTTCGACTAACTTTTCAATTTTCATGGCCTCTTCTTTTTTGAAGCTTTTTCTCGATAGCCCGAGATAACTCTTACTAGTAAAGGGATAACGATAGGTCGCCACCGTTAACTGGGTCGCTCTACTAGTGACCCTCATCTCAAGAAGTCGTTCGAGGTTTGTATCTATCAAAACATCGGCTTCTCGACTTTTTACAGCAGTTAACGCCTTGAGTCGAGATCCAAACCGGTCTATTCTAATTTTTGGATTATTGTCAATCCCAGGTCCACTCGCAGAATTAATCTCGTTTGCCAAAATCAGGTCAAAAAGATCTTCCACCTTCGTTATGTCCCCATGGATTTCCTTGTTCAAAAGGAAGTTTACATAGCCATCCTCAACTTCTATAGGCCCAACAAACCACACGCGTTGACTGCGCGCCTCAGTAAAGAAGAGATTAGGAATAACGTCAATATCCCCTTTCGTAACAGCATCGAATGCCTCGCCAAAAGGGATTCTTTTCCATTTGACCTCCTGGCCGAACTGCTTAAATACATTCTGGATTAAATCTCGCCATGGGCCAGAGAAAACAAAGTCAAGCTCAGGCCCGCTTATCCAGTTAGAAGAATACTCTTCGACCACCCCGCAACAGTTACTAAGGCCGGGTGGGTAGTGCCAGAAGGCCGCCTTTACCGCTTGGTTTTCAGACGAGGCGAAGGACGCGTGGTTAATTAAACCAAAGACTACGAAAGAAACGAGTGTCGCGATAATTAGTTTCAAAGACTTAGTCATTGGCACCGTACGTCCCGGACGACTCTCCTCCCCCTTGTATTCCGCTAATGACGCCCGCTATTTGCGGAATATGATCCAGGAAAAAGAAATGATTCCCGGGAAAGGAAAAAAATCGGGCCTGTTGGCTGCCGGTCTCGCGCCAGGCCGCGACATCCGCGTCATTAACTTCCGGATCATTTTTACCGGAGAACACTGTAATGGGCGTATGAATACGTTCAACCGGAGATGGCCTGTATCGGTCTACAGCACTGAAATCAGCACGCAATATTGGTTCGAAAAAGCCCATTAGATCCGCGTCTTCCCTAATTTCCCGAGGCAAACCACCCAGACTATCAATCGCTGATATCAGTTCTGCGCGGGAGAGAGACGCTCTTACCGCTTTCAGTCTTTGAAGTCCAGGAGCTCTGCAACCACTGATAAAGAGGTGGTCAATTGACAGATAATTTTGGTGTCGCTCCTCAATAATCTGGACTGCGCGATGTGCCACTAGCCCACCCATGCTGTGTCCAAAGATCTTGAACACCTCACAGCCCCGACTATAGATTTGCTTAACAACGTCCGATGCCATCGCTTCGATGCTTTCGAGTAGGGGTTCTTTAGGACGTTTGCCGCGACCGGGTAACTCGAGAGTTTCCCATGCGCACCCGAGACTGCTCGCCTTGGCGAGGTCACGGTAGCAATAGGAATTTCCCCCAGCGTACGGAATAGCAAAAATATTCATCTAGTTATTGATTGAAAGGTCGAAGTTGACCCTCCTCCATCATTACCACCCGGTCCGCGCATTTAAAATATCGATCGTCGTGGGTAACAGCGATTACAGTCGCCCCTTGATCTCGAATTTTTGGCAGAATCTCCTCGTAAAAACGTCGTCGAAATTCCGGATCTTGATCAGCCGCAATCTCATCGAAAACATAAACTGCTCGTTCCTCTAGGAGCGCCGCAACCAGTGCGAGTCTTTTTCGTTGGCCGGTAGAAAGGTTTCGGTTGGTAAACCCACCATTATCAAATGTAGTTTTTCGCGAAATGTCTAACCACTTTAAAAGATCATCAGCCCTACCGTAAACAGCTGGGGAGACACCATACAGTCTGTCAAACAGGAAAAAATCAGTGAATATCGCCGAAAAACTCTGGCGATATTGCGGATAGTCACTTCTCTCAAGCCGGCTGCCGTCGACAAGAACTTCGCCGTCAGTCGGGTAATATAGGCCCGTAAGTATCTTTAACAAGGTGGACTTGCCACTGCCATTGCCGCCAACGATAAACAGGATCTCACCCGGCGTTACCTCAAGATTTATCGGGCCCAGTGTGAACTCGGTTTCGTCATAATCGCCGGGGTAGCGATATTTGACATCCTTGATTTGAAGACCAACAAAAGGTGCAGCCGGGTCCAATGGTTTAGCCGGCGCCTTCATCACCCCAGCCTCCAGTCTTCTTTCGAGTTCCTTAAGGTTTTCAACTGCGACGTCTGCTTCCATAAAAAGTGGCATGGAGCCCACGACAAGATCAATTGGCCCAATAATAAACAATATCGTTGCGGTGACTTTGATGACGGTCTCGGTAGACTCGTCCATAACGACAGGCCAAACGAACACCACCACCCCTAATAACGCGTAGAAAAAGGCCTGTGAAAACATCATGACAAATGTTTGGCTGCGTCCCGCTCGCTTCTTTGCCCGCTCCAGTGTCCCGCCAATTGCGGCTTGGGACCGCAGAAGATCATCTGCCTTGCCTCGGTGGAGTTTAATCTCTTTGAATCCGTTCAAACTTTGCTCAACCGATGCAAGAAACTCCACTTCATTACTAGTAGCAGAACGGACAGCCCCGATAATGGCGCGGCGTTGGCTTAAGAAGGTAATCACTCCGAGGCTAATAGCGCTCAAAGTCATAATAAAACCTTCCAACGAAATGATAGCGATATATATCGTTGAAAATACCAACATTATTAATGCACCGAAGGATGCAAAAATCACATGAGCGCTATCTGATATGAGAATCGTATCTTGCGACAAACGATTGAAAACATACGAAGGTCCGATTCGCTCCATCGCCTCCAATTCAGAGTCAGCTATTTTTCCCGCTACCCGGTTTCTTACGGCCTGCAGCATCTCCTCCACCGCCATCACAGCGTTAATCAATGAGTAGCGTTTGGAGTAAAGAAACAGGGCCAAAACGCCTGAAAAAAGCAATAACGGTTGGATAGTTAGCGACCCGGCGGCCATCTGCGCCCCTTGATTGATCGCTGCGAGAATGCCACCTCCTGCAATCCCGGAGATGATGCCGAAGGTGACTACTCTAGATAGAGGCCGACTAGATTCTTCAAAGACGAAGCGAACAAGTTTTGCACCAGGGATCAGCGGGTAAAGTGTCATTTTTCGTAGCTGGCTCTACCCGCACATTGGCTCCCCCGGCCTTCGAGAGGAATTTTAGGTGAACTGACGACCTTTTGTTCGTTTATTGACTACTTGAAACACCGCGAGGAAGTTCGCCGAGGAAGCGTCGCTGCGTCGGCACCCTGTGGGCCCAGGCTCCAAAACGGACTCTCAAAGGCCCTGCCCTACCGTGCCCAACAAGTCGCTGTCGAATAACTGAAAACTCCGTGGCCCTCTCAAACAGTCAAGCCACACTGCTGAGTGCCACGGAGAAGAATGTGAAATTCTCGATTAGGCGGCTTGTGCTTGAGCGCCTCCTTCAGACAGCATCTCGTTATAGTATGCCCGTACTTTGTTCGGATCAAAAGTTAAGAATGTGCCGCCTGACTCGAAATGCTGAATAAAGACCTTTCCAATTGCAAAGCCAACGGCGCCACCGAGGGCCGGCTGCGCGAGAACCGCTATGTAAGGGCCCAGCAACGGCACCGCCTTAAGAGCACTGGCCACGGTTGCTGCCGAGAGAAATGGTATTCCGCCACCAACCAGCGCGGCCGCTGCATTTCGTGCCAGTGACTTTGTGAACTTGACGTCATAAAGCGATGACAATTTATGTAACATAGCCAACTGAACCGATGTCATGCCGACAAGATCGATTCCCGGTGCTGGAATGACACCGAATGCAGCAGTTCCTACCGCGTAATTTCTGACCACCTCGTTCGCCTTTGCAAGGCGCTCGTCCGTCGACATTTCTGTGTTTTCCGAACTTACTTCAGTGGCTTTATCTTCAGTGGCTTTAACAACCATCGTATTTCTCCAGGGTTGATATCATATTAACTGTGCCAAATTCTATAGTATCTGGCCGCAAAAACCAAGCGGATCTAAATCCCATAACATATTCGATAAGATCATTTCAGTTTAACCTAAATTTAAAAATCCAGTGACATTAAAAGTACGCCCCTTTGATCGGATTCCTGAGACATTGCCTCTCCGATTATGGCGAATTTTGTGGTTATCGGATACTGGTAGTCGACAATTATCCGCGCTACGTTGTCCTGATCTTCTGAATAGTCAAACCACCAATCTCCAAACTGCAGATTTACATCCCAACCCGTTCCAGTAATTTCGTTACTGACGTATCCGCCTGCCAAAATAGCCTTGTATTCTCCCGCTTTTTTTCGCGCGATACCGACCTTTGCGCTTTCCACACTTATTCCAGAGCCATATCCGAAAACTCTTATCGGAATCTGGAAAGATACACCTGAAAAATCATCGTCGCCATGATCCTGGTACGCCGCACCAAGTACGAGATTACCTATTTGCCAGTTTCCACCGACCGTTGCACGATCAATATTGCTGTAATCGCCGCCTTCCATCTGGACATCAGTAAATAGCGCTTTATAGCAATTCTGGTCCCAGCATCTTTGGTATGAAACCGAATGGGACATACGATACTGCCCGTTTACAAACCCGTGTCCCCCGTAATAATGTGATTTATCGACGTAGTTGCCGATTGCGCCAGCAAGCGGTGCCCACTGTGAACCAAGGGTCATCGCGCCCCAACTGCCCTTTAATCCGACGTAGGCAAACTTTGTTGGATTACTCGTATACCAAAGCGCTGGCGTAACGATTGACCCTGCCGAAGTCCAAACGCTGTTTTCGTAAACCGCGTACGCACCTAAATCATCTCCAAGCTTCGTCGTTGCTGCGAACCCAAGAGAAGAATCGCCGTCGACCACCGCCAAATCGGCATTATTTTTTTGGACTCCTGTTCGAGCATATCCGTAAACAAAAACCTTGGTATCAGCTGGTGGGGTAAGAGGTACCCACTGAGCTGGACCGGCAATAGCCTGTGGGGATACTCCTGCTAGCGAAATCGCTGCGCCCAAAACAACATTCCTGACAGAGTCAGTGACTTTTCCAGACATTCTTTTTAGCTCCAAGACAAAATTATTTGCACCATTTGGCCACCCAAGGTTATAAATGTCAATATATTAAATTGAACGATCATAAGAATTAACACTGGCCCAAGGTCGATCGATACAAAGTTGTATATTTGATCATACCGCTGGTTATACTGAGTGAAATCGATTAACTGAATCGTTTACGCCTACCATATGCTTGGAAACTACTCAAAACCTAGTAAGAAACTCGGGCTTGCTATGCCATTGGTTATCGCCGTACTTCTGCCTGCTGGATTGGCCCATTCGATTGAGGAAGGCAAAATAACTTACTCAGGTTCACAGGTAAACAACGATGCCCTACAGGCCGCTTTAAAGCCGTGTAGAACATTGTTGGCAGATTGGCTGAAGATGAGCAGTGTCACCCGCTCATCTGACAGCCGGAAGCAAGTTGATGAGTGCTATCAAAAATTTCTTGATGACCTAATCAGTCAATCGAGCGTTCAAAAGGCCGATGGATCTCTAGATACCGTGGGCTCTTTTTAACGATGCCTCATGGTATACGTGGATTGGCAAGGCCGACGTCGACGTAAACCCTGTAGGAAACCCTTTTGGATTGAACAATGTTAAGGCTAGCCGAACTTGCAAACATACTTGGCGAATCACCGGAAACTCTTTCTCTTCAGTTATCGCGCGTGATGCCAACTCAAGCCGATTATGCAAAACCAACTTCCGCAGTTCCTTCAGCACTAGTGCGCGAGACGCTCAAACAAGGAAATCTTTTGCCACCTGGCCAGGTCGTGGCATTTATCAATCTCAAGGGCGGCACCGGCAAGACAACTTCAGCCGTCACTACCGCCTGGCGCTGCGGGGACTATGGGCTTCGGTGCTGTCTGATCGATATTGATGCGCAGGCATCTGCAAGCTTCCTTATGGCAAAAGAACACTTGGAGCAGGCACGCCCATTCATAGAGATCTGGGATAAGCCTGATGACGTAAACTCATCCCTAATCCAGGTTAACCCACAACTGAGTTTGCTTCCATCCTCTCTAGACAATAGCCTTTTAGATCTCCAGTTAGCTAAACCCCTGCATCAAAAGACTGCGATTCGAAATACTTGTGATCAACTTTTTAACCAGGGTCATGATTTGATCATCATTGACTGCCCGCCATCTCTTGGCGCTGGCGTCATTTCTGCCATCTGCGCCGCAGATATACTAGTGATTCCGACCACGGCAGACAGCTTTGCCGTAAGAGGAATCGACCTGACTCTAAATGAAGCTGCATCAATCTCTACTACATTTGGACTTAATCTTCCAGATGCCCTCATCCTGCTAACCCATCATGACAGAAGGGTTCGAATGTGCGAAGAGGTATTTGAACAATTAAAAGGCAATTACGGCACAAGATTAGTCGGGCAGCCGATTCGTACTAGTTCGTCTTTTGCCCGAGCACAACAACGAGGAATATCGGTTTTTGATATTTCTAGGGCCAAAAATGTCCAAGGAGACTACAATTTCTTTATACGAACACTCCTTAAACTTAATCCTGAAAACCATCAGCACAAACCAACATGAACGATGATGCTAAATCGCAATCAGAAGGGTCACCTAAACCCCGACGCCGCCGACGATTATACGAAACCGAGGAAAGTAACGACTCAACGGACCATTCTACCGACCCAGAACAAGCCCGCGTTGAAACAGGCGCCCCTGAAAATGGTCGAGACCAGACCGAACATGAATTAAGAATAAGCGCGGCGGATAATACGATAAAATATTACTGCTTCTGGTCTTTCTCCACGGCGCTTATCCCTGTGCCGCTAGTCGACCTTGCCGCAATGTCTGCGATTCAGACTAAGATGATTAGTGAACTCTCTGAACTGTATGACGTACCGTTTTCTCAAGGTTTGGCCAAAAAGGCAATAGCAGCACTGGTCGCGAGCGCTTCCTCATCGTCTTTTGCAAGCCTCATCAAATTGGTGCCAGGTATTGGATACTTTGGGCTGGCAATCCCCCTTGCTACGCTTAACGTGAGTTATACCTATGCCGTTGGAAAAATTTTTGCACAGCATTTTCAATCAGGAGCTGACCTGGCCTCCTTTGATCCCGATGCACAGAAAACAAACTTTAAGGAAAAACTCGAAGAAGGTAAGGAGTACGCCCGCAAAACAAAACAGGCCTTTAAACAAAAGTTCCGTGAAACACGAGACAAGAACTGAAGCTGATCTAGCCTTTTTGCACTTAGTACTCAGGAAACAAATTCGCGCGCATTCTGAAAGAGTCGCAACCACGGACTATGCTCTCCCCAATCACTGGGATGCCATGAGTTGGTTACAGTCCTAAAGTTACGCTCAGGATGGGGCATCATGATAGTAACCCGACCCCTGGCCGCAGACAGGCCAGTAATGCCGTGATTAGAGCCATTCGGATTGAACGGATACTGATCGGTAGCATTGCCGTAGTTATCGACAAATCGCAGGCTGGCCTGGACAACGTCATCCGGCATTAACGCTATATCCGAACCAGAAAATACGGCCCGGCCTTCGCCGTGCGCCACCACAACGGGAAGGCGACTCCCCGTCATTCCCTCAAACAGGACCGACTCACTTTCCAGAACCTCAACCATCACAACACGTGATTCAAACTGTCCTGAGTGATTGTTTGCGAATTTGGGCCAATGCTGAGCCCCGGGAATCAGATCCTTCAATGCCGCCATCATCTGACATCCATTACACACTCCCAGCGCAAAAGCATTGTCGCGATGGAAGAATGCTTCAAACATGCCCCGCAGATGCCCCTGAAAAAGGATCGATTTAGCCCAACCCTGTCCGGCACCCAATACATCACCAAAAGAAAACCCGCCGCAGGCTACAAAGCCACTGAAGTCCGCCAGGTCGTGTCGGCGCTCGGCAAGATCAGACATGGTGACATCAACGGCAGCAAATCCTGCCCGATCAAACGCAGCTGCCATCTCCATCTGCCCGTTTACCCCCTGCTCGCGCAAGATTGCAATCCTGGGGCGTTTGCCACTCAAAATCGCCTTTGTTGCGGGATTGTGCTCTGGATCAAACGCCGGCGAGGCGCTTAAGCCTGGATCGGATAGATCACGCAGGCGCGCGTATTCCTCGAGTGCACATTGCGGGTTATCTCGCAGCCCTTGCATGCGGGAACTCAGTTCTGACCAGGCACAATGCAAGTCGCTGCGCCGGGCTTCGAAGACTACCTCTGTGCCTGCCCGAATCCGCACGGTGTCAGGCGTGCCACCTGGTCTTCCGATAATCCGAACCCATTGGCGCAAACCAACGCGCTCAAATAGACGCCAGACGTGATCCAGCGCATCACGGGGTATCTGCAGGACGGCACCCGCTTCTTCGGCAAAAACTGCTGCCAGCGGGTCATCAACAACGCCCAGATCAATATCCAGCGAGCAACGACTGGCGAATGCCATTTCGGCAAGCGTTACCCCCAAGCCCCCATCGGAGCGATCGTGGTACGCCAGCAACAAGTCCTGCGCCAGCAGTTCTCGGGTCACCTCGAAAAATGCGACCAGATCCTGGGGATATTCAAGGTCCGGAACCTGATCACCCACTTGTCCGTATACCTGCGCCAATGCGGAGGCCCCAAGGCGCTGGCAGCCACGGCCAAGATCCACCAGCAAGAGATCGGTGTCGAGCTCCAAATTAAGTTCGGGGGTAACGCACTTGCGCACATCTCCAACCGATGCAAAAGCGGTAATCACCAGCGATAACGGAGAGGAGACGCTATGCTCGACCTCCCCAACCTTCCAACGGGTCGACATAGACATCGAATCCTTACCTACCGGAATCGAGATACCGAGTGCCGGGCAAAGTTCGCTCGCCACCGCACGCACCGTATCAAAAAGTGCCGCGTCTTCGCCGACCTCACCAGCGGCAGCCATCCAGTTGGCCGACAGATGGACGTCTGAAAGCGCGTGAACCCCGGCGCAGGCGATATTAGTAATTGCCTCGGCGACGGCCATCCGACCACTGGCTGGCCCACTCACGAGGGCCAGAGGCGTTCGCTCGCCCACCGCCATTGCCTCGCCAGTGTGGCCATGGAAACCGGCAGCCGTAACCCCGGCATCGGCGACTGGGACCTGCCAGGGGCCGACCATCTGATCACGCACCACTTGGCCTCCAACACTTCGGTCGCCGATCGTAATCAGAAAAGTCTTATCGGCCACGGCCGGCAGGCGTAGCACCCGATCAAAGGCCTCATCCATTGTGATGTCAGAAAGGTCCAGAGCCCGATAGTTGGCTGCCTGCCGCCGGACATCGCGCTGCATGAGTGGTACGTTGCCAAACAGAGTTGTCATAGGCAGATCCACCGGGTGCGGCCCGGCAACCCCGGTAACGCCGCAGACATGCAAATGCTCATCCGCGTTGGCGTTACCCACGATGCTAAAAAGACACCGCTCCCTCTCGCATAACGCCTTAAAATCTTCGATCCGTTCTGGTGCGACAGCCAAGACGTAACGCTCCTGCGCTTCATTACACCAAAGTTGCATCGGCGAAAGCCCCGGCTCATCACTCGGAATAGCGCCCAGGTTGAACACGGCGCCGATTCCCGCATCGTGCACAAGCTCAGGCAGCGCATTCGATAGCCCGCCGGCACCAACATCATGCAAGGACACAATAGGACTTTGGACACCCAGCGCAATACACCGGTCTAACACCTCCTGGCATCGCCTCTGCATCTCGGCATTGCCACGTTGCACTGATGCAAAATCTAGTGCCTCATCACTTTGTCCCGAATCGACACTGGAAGCCGCACCGCCGCCCAGCCCAATCAGCATCGCGGGTCCACCCAACACCACGATCAGGGCATCGGGTTCTATCGATTGCTTGGCGACATGTTCTGGTCGAATATTGCCCATTCCACCGGCCAACATAATCGGTTTGTGATAGCCCCGACGAAGCGCCCGATCCGGAGTATCACAAAGAACTTCCAGGGTTCTGAAATACCCACCGATATTGGGCCGACCGAACTCGTTATTGAACGATGCA
>Ga0209362_1000156_pt1 | contig 63528 bp, 56 predicted proteins | sample SaaInlV_165m_DNA_FD_184680 | JGI IMG/M metagenome (GOLD analysis project Ga0209362, IMG submission 184680) | Marine microbial communities from expanding oxygen minimum zones in the Saanich Inlet - Saanich Inlet SI037_S3LV_110m_DNA (SPAdes)... | ecosystem: Environmental > Aquatic > Marine >... | reverse complement strand
TTCAACGTGTTATTTAATTGAACCTATTATAGATAAATTAAAAATAGGTAAACATAATTTTCAAATTAATAATTTTTCTGGTAAATTTATAAATGCACATATTAGTTCCAATCGTTCAAATAAATTTAAAGATTGGGATGGAGAAATATTGAATATTACAGGCATCACACTTGATGATATATTTGATTATTACAATTTAGACCGTGTTCAAGTTTTACATACAGATATACAGGGCGCAGAAGTAGAAATGTTAGACAATTGTGAATGTTTAATAAAGGAGAAAATTGATTTTTTATTTATTGGAACACACGTACAAAATTATATTATTATAAATAAACTTGTAAAATATAATTATCATATTCTTGTAAATCTAGAAATAAATGAAACATATGCAGATGATGGTTTGGTAGTCGCTTGTTGTAATAAGTTTAAAAATATTAATTTGCCTAAAATATCAAGATACAATTAAATTTTTTGACATATAAATAATATTTTATAACTATTTATAGTTGCTTTTTCTTCGGTCCAATTATTAAGTATTTCTATTGTATTAAAACCATACTTTGTTAGTATGTTTTTTATAGTATGAATATTCCATAAAGTTTCATTGAGAATATATTTGGTTGTTTTATTTTTTGATTTTATGGTATAATTTAATATTAATTTAGAATTAAGTGCATCAAATTCTGGGTCTATTATAATATTCATATTTTCTATTTGTCTATTTTCTTTTTTAGGATTATCTAATATCATTGCTACAATATTAAAAATATCAAATATAACTAATGTTCTTTCATTTGATTTGTTTGATATATGATAAAATATTTTTTCTAAATCATCAATACTCGATATATGATTAACTACTTGAAAAAGTAATGTAATTATATCAAATTTTGTATAATCTGTAATATTTTCTATAGTACATGCTTTAAATTCAATATTAGATAAGTTTTTAGAAATGGCTTCAGCAATCATTTTTTCACTTATATCTATACCTAATCCAAACTCTACAAATGTAGAAAAATATTTTAAATGACTTCCAGTTCCACATCCAATGTCAAGGATATTTTTTGGTAATATGCCATTAATTTGATTACATTTTTTTAATATAAAGGTAGTTTCCGTTTCATATTTTTTATTTTTATTTAAATTATCATATATATTATAAATATTTTCATACATTATAATTAATATATAAAAGTATTTAAGTATATTTAATATATATGAAAATATTCTCAAAAATAGAACCAAATGTACTATTACATATTATAACCAAGGAAAAAGATATTGTCCAAGAGAGACATAATATTACACCAGAGGATAAATTTTTACAAATAGGAGCTATGAAATTAAATAATTTAAAAACTTTTAAACCACATAAACATATAATAAATAATCGTAAAACTGATAGAACTCATGAGTCATGGATAGTAATTAGAGGAAAAATAAAAGCAATATTATATGATTTGGATAATAATATTATTCATGAAGAAATTCTTTATTCAGGGGATTGTACTGTAACATTTCAAGGTGGACATACATATGAATGTTTGGAAGATAATACATTAGCATATGAATTTAAAAATGGACCATACTATGGAATGGAAGCAGATAAAATATCTATCTAAAAAAATCAATATTTAATGTATTAAATTTTTATCTAGAAAATAATATATTAATCCTATTAATGTAAATGTAGGTTGCGCATGAGAATAAGAAGGAAATACTGATGTGCTTAATATATATATATTATCTGTATCAAAAACTTTGCAATTATTATCTACTACACCATCCTCTTTATCAGTACCAAATCTCGTCATACCCAAATGATGTGAAGCACCACAAGTCAAATCTTTAAGTTCATTAATTGTTGGTATTTGTGATACATAACCTATATTATTGTTTTTTAAATCTTTATCTAAATCTTCGTAACATTTAATTAATCTTTTAAAATCATCATCAAATGCTTTGTGAGTTAATATAATTTTTTTACAACCTAAATTATCTAAATCATTCATTAATTGGATTCCACTATCTTTATTAGGAATTTGGTCAGATTGACATATTATATCTAAAGAATCTTCTATGACAATCCGTGTTTTCAAATTATTATATGTATGAAGTAGATATTGAAGTCCTCTTTTATGATGATAAGACCTATTTTTAATGATATTTTTATCCAGAACACAACGTCCATAATGTGTTGATAAATGAGGGGAATAATATTTTCCTATATTTATATTTATAATATTGCTTTCCAATAAAATTCTTGGTGTTTCTAATCCACCACAACATAGTATACAATTTTTATAATTTAACTTTAATTCATTGTTATTTTTATTTTTTAATATTAAATGTGTTTTGGTAAATTTAACCAAAGTATAATTCATTAATGTTCGTTCAATTACTTCTTTTCTTTCATTATCTGTTTTAAATATATTATCTACAAATTTTTTACCAACTAAACCAGGATTTAAATTATGTGATTCTTTAATATTACAACTTATATATTTTTTATTAAATATTTTAATAGAGTTATCTTTATTTTCGTAATCACTAAAATCAATATTTAATATATTAGCTGCTTTATTATAATATTGTAAAAATGAATCATAATCTATAGGCCAATTATTAAAATCAGATTTTTCAAATAAAGTACATCCACACCCCCATATTTGTGATGTTCCTCCAAAACCTCGTTTTCTATAACTATCTAATGGTAGATGTTTCAAAGATTCTGAAGATATACATCCTGTGTTTAATTCATTATAATTGCTTTCTATTATATATACATCTATATTTTTCTTTCTTAATTCGTGAAATAATATTAATCCTACAATTCCCCCCCCAATAATATAATTGGGATTATTCATAATTTTATTATACCATATATCTTTAATATAAAAATATATTAAAGAAATATATTAAGTAAATATCATTATATTAATGGAAGATATTACTTTTTCCCAAAATAGAATTTTAATAAAAAATTTTAAAAATCCATGGAATAATCGAAATCTTTGGCATAGTTTCTTAGATATTGATATTATAAAAAAATATTGTGGTGATAATATAACAAATATTTTAGAATTTGGTTCATATGATGGAGGTGATGGAATTCGTTATAAATATTATTTTCCTAATGCAAATGTTTTTTCAATTGAAGCATCTCCGAATTGTTTTAATAATATTAAATTTCTAGAACAATATGATTTAAATGTATTTAATTATGCTATTAATGATTATGATGGGTTTATAGATTTTTATGAAACTTATGATATTGATAACAAAAATTATGCTCCTTGTGGTTCTATTAATAAAGATTTAATATCTTTTAAAGGTTCGTTCCCAGAACATGATTTAGTTATAAAAAAAAAATTTAAAATAGAATGTATTCGTATTGATACATTTTGTAATAAACTAAACATTGAATATATTGATTTAATCCATATTGATACTGAAGGTTCAGAATTAAATGTTTTAAATAGTTTTGGAAAAATTCGTCCAAAGTTAATATATATTGAAGTCAAAAGTGATACTCATGATTTTACATCTATTATTAAGAATAAATTAAACGAATTAAAATATGTATATGTTTCTTCTGTAGGTTCTGATCAGATATGGGTAGATTTATAATTTTAAATTAATATTTTTCATTTTTAATTTGTATATATGTTGAATGTTTATTTAATAATGTTGAATTAATAGAATATGAACTAGCAACATCTCCTATTATTGTATTACATTTAGATAATAAAAATAAATCAACAACTCCATTTAAATTTTTATAAATATTACCCACAGATTCATTTATATTGTTAGTATAATACATATCTTCTTGGTTATTTCCAAATCTATTTTTAAAATATATTATTCTTTCACCAAATAAATTTATTAACATTTTAATTATTATTAAATTGGTAGAACATATATAAAATTTTATATTATTGTTTTTCTCTATTGCTTCTTTCATTAATTTTATTCTTTGTTCCATATTACCTTCAATTAAATTTTTATTGTCACATTCCCAATTTGATGGCCAATGTCTTATATGAAAACCTATTATATTATCATATGAATCAGGAAATATACATAATACTTCATCAATTTTATTTTGAATATTTTTGACTGGTTTTAAATATTCAAAATATTTTTGTATATCTTTTAGATATGTTGATTTATTAATAATCCAATCGATAGAACTATAGTTTTCAATTATAATATTATCTTCTTTTATATATACAGGATGAGTATAATATGTAAAATAAATAACATCATATTTTAATATATCAGATACACTATATTTATATAAATCACTTTGCATATATCCAATTCGTAATGTTTTGTTTTGGTCAGATAAAAGTTTATATAATTCATTATTATCTAAATAATTGACACCATGTATTTTTTCAAACATATCATCATATGTTGTTGTTGTACCAATATATTTATAATCCATATCATTACATTTATCATCCCAGTGTAAATAGTATGGAATATTTAACTTCATTGCCAATCTATAACTTGTAATAAATGGTATTAATCTATTACACATTCCACTTGATACAGAGCATATTATATATTTTAAATTATGCATATTATAATACAATATATATTATATTATTTAAGTAAGTTTATCATATTTTCTACTTTCATTAACAGAATATTTAAGAAAATAATTTATATTCATCTAACCGAGTAATTATATAATAACGTATTTATACATAAAATATATTATTTTTATTTTTAATGATATTTTGTATAGTTCTACTTCCAATTTCATTGGTATGTTGTAATTTTGATGTTAAATAAATATTTGTATTCTCACAAAATAAACCATTTACCAAAAAACTTGAACCATAATCCAAAATTATATTTTTTGCACTTCGTATTATATTTATTTGGTCTATAATATCTGTAGTATCTTCAATATTATATATAATATGATTTTTATTTTTAAGTAATCTATATACATTTTCATAGAATGAATCTGGATAATTATTATTTCTAAAATTTTCTTTTTTTGCTCGAGGAAAAAAAACCCAATCATTTATTTTTTCATTTGTAATTTTTTTATTAGATAATATAATTTTTTGAAAATAAAAAATATTATTTTCAAAAATTTCAACATTTATATTATCATCTAAAAGACATATCATTTCTGGACTAATACATACATTATTTTTAGGTAAATTAAAATTTTTTCTACCCATCCATAAATTATCATAATCATTACTAATTAATTCTTCATTACATAATATTAAGTCATTCTCATTTATATCAAATAATTTTAAAAACAATTGTTTATAACTTCTCGTTGGTTTCGTAATTAATAATATCTTAATTTTTTTATTTAATTTTTGTTTTAATTCATTAAAATATGGTAAAAATAATGCTGACTCATAAATCCAATGTGCAAATGCACAATGCCAACAGTTTTCAAATACAAAAATATATTCAGCATCATTATCTATTTCATTATCTTCATAATATTCAAAATGCCATTGTGAATTATTTTCTTCTAATACACCAACATAATATTGGTATTATTTGGTTTAAAATATTTATCTATACATTCATTTTCTGATATTTCTTCCATTTCTAATTTATTAAATAACTCTTTCTTTACAAAAATTGCATTCCATCGTACTGTTGTAATAAACATATATCCTTTTTTTTTTGCTAATTTATAAAAAGCTAATAAATTTGCTCCAAAATATCCCATTGATATAATCGATGATTTTTCTTTTATTATACCCAAAGGTACATCATTAGGTAATCCAGGATGAGTTTCCACAATTACAACATTTGGTTCATAATTTAAAAATTTCCAAACATAATAATCATAACTATCTATGTCTATAGATAATAAATCAAATTTATATGGAACATTATATTTTATAAATAAATCATTTATATTATCATATGTTATCCATTCATGTTGTAAATTTATTATGTCTCTTTCAGTTTTATCTATAGATAATACCTTTTTTATATCTCCTTCCATTAATAACCCATTCCAATTTAATTTTTCTCTAAAATAATGTGAATTTGAGCCAGCTTTTCCATCCCATGCTCCAAATTCTACATAATATTTATTGAATGTTCCTATTTTTTTAAATATATAATCTAATACCCCATCTTCACCATTTTCTGACTCAGTTAATATTTTTTCATATTTATTTATATTTTTATATTCTCCAACTACACCAAATTCAATTGGTATTGAAGCAAATACTCTTTCAGAATTAATCTTAATTTTTTCATTACCTTTATATTTTAAAAATTTATTCACGAAAATTGTTTTTGTTTTATATTCACTTAACAAATTCATTATTTGTATAAATAAAATATATAAATAAACTTTTAAATAAGATTATTTTACATTTTACACAATGTAAATATTTGTATTTGTATTTGTTTAGTTATATGATTTAGTTATTAATAAATTAAATAAATACTTAAATAATAGTTTAATTAATAAATATAATGAAATTAAATATAATTATACCTATGGCGGGAGAATCATCACGATTCAATTATAAATTTAAACCATTTATGCTATTGGATAATAAAACATTTATAGAACATGTATTAGATAGTTTTATAGATTATGATGATATAATTAATAGTTATAATTTTATAGTAACAGAAAAGCAACAACAAGATAATAATGTATTATATATTTTAAAAAACAAATTATTTATAGATTTACAATATAAAATAAATGTTATTGTAATACCTAAAACAACTAATGGACCATATCAAACAGTATCAGAAGCATTTAGTATTATAAATAAGATGGAAAATATTGTCATATGTGATTCTGATCATTCTTTAAATATAAAACCAATAATAGAAAAAATAAATTTACATCCAGATATTATAATACCATTATGGAATATTAAATATGAAGAACATAAAAATTGGGGAAAAATTATACTAGAAGATGATAATATTAAAAGAATATGTGAAAAAGAAGTTATAGAGAAAAACTTAAATGAATGTGTATATGGTATGATTGGTTGCTATTATTTTAAATCAACTGACATTTTTATCAAAAATGATAAATATTTTAATATTTCTGATTTTTTAAATGAAAATTACAAAAATTTCAATATTAATTTAGTTTCAATTAAAAAAGCATATTTTTTTGGAACTCCACAAATGGTAAAAGAAACTATACAAAAAAGAAGAAAATTTGAAACAATACTATGCGATGTTGATGGAGTATTATTAAAACATAGTAATCATTCAAATGATATTATTGAAGATAATACATTGTTGGGAAATTGTACAGAACAATTGCAAAAGTGGAGAGAAAACAATAAAAAAATTATCTTAGTAACAGCAAGACCAAAAAAAACAAAATCAACATTTGAAAAATTATTAAAAGAGTTAAATATAATATATGATGATATTGTTATGGGTGTTAATTCAGGACCCCGATATCTAATCAATGATATAAAACCCTCTAATCCTTTTGTAAAACAAGCAATAACATACAATATATTACGAAATTCAGGAATAGATACTATAAAATGTAATGAAAGTGACAATTATGATATAGAAATTATAAAAAAATTTAAAGGTAATTCTTTTACATCTACTTATTTACTGAAAAAAAATGACCAATATTTTGTAAGAAAATATATTATAAAAAATAAAAAAAATATGGAACATTATGATAAATTAAAACGTCAATGTGAAGATTTAAAACGATTTTATTATTATAATTCAAATTTAGTTCCAAAAGTATTAAATGAAAATGATAATAATTTTGATTATTATATAGATTTAGAGTATTTAGAAAATCATAAACAGTTGGATGAATATGATAAATGTATTCAATATAAAGTATTAAATAAATTATTAAATGAATTATCAGAAAATGTATATTGTTATAAAAAAATAAATAATAATACAAAATTTATAGAAGAATTTTTTAACACAAAAATTTATCCAAAATTAAAGCAATTTGAGAGTGAATGTGAAGTAATGAATTATTTAATAAATAATGAAACAGTATCGATAAATGGTAAATCATATTATGGATTACGAAAAATTTTTGAGAGATTAGATATTAAAAATTTTAATACCGAATGGATAAATCCAATACATGGTGATTTAACATTAGAAAATGTATTATATGATGAAGTAACAGATGATATAAAATTAATTGATATGGATGGAAGTAGATATGTAGATAGTTGTTATTTTGATTTAGGTAAAATATTTCAATCAATTGTATCAAATTATAAAGAATGGAATAATATTGAAAAAGTTATTATAAATAATAATATAAATAATGACATAAATAATATACAATGTATTGATAAATATTTTGATTGTGATTTTAAAAACTATGAATCAATATGTAGAAAATATGGGGAAATAATGAATAATAATGATATGAAAAATGTTTTTTGTAAAGGAATATTTTATATGTCTACATATTTTATCCGATTTGTTCAATTTAGAAGACAAATAAGTAATGATCATGGAATATTTGCAATTATAATGGCAATCAATTGGTTAAATAGTATCGATTTATTTTAGTATTTATTTAGTATATAAATAATTTTATTATTTAACATACTTTAATATAATTTAATTTAATTTAATATTTCCATCCAGACCATCTTTTCTAAACTGTTTGACTTGTTCGATACTTGCGTCGTGTGGATTATCGCCAATTCTTGACATTCGTGAAATAACATTTCCTGGTACAGTTACTATATGAGCACCTTGTCTTTCAGCTTCAAAAATATTATAGACTGTTCTACAAGCAGCCCATAATATTTTTACATTAGGATATTGTGAGAATACATTACGAGCATACATAACCACATCCGTTGAATCTAAACCTGAATCGTTTATTCTTCCTGCGAATATTGATACTATAACATCATTTTCTTTATTAAAACAATTCTTTATCGAATCAACTTGTGATTTAGTAAAAATTGCAGTTACATTTATTTTTAATTTTTCATTATGTAATTTTTTAATAATATTTGAATTTGATTCACCAGTCGTTTTAATCACTGGAATTTTAACAAAAATATTACTATTATATATAATTTTAGTTGATGAATTTGTACCATATGAACAAATTTTTTTAGCGGTTTTTTCTATATCCACATCATTATCGTCATATAGTTGAAAAGAAATTGGACGATTATTAATATATTTTAAAGAATCTTGTATGAAATTTTCATAATCAGTGATACCTGCTGTTTTTAAAAATGAAATATTTGTTGTAAAACCATTTATTTTTTCACCACTATTATTTTTTATATCAACACCATCATAAAATATATCTATATTCATTATATCAAATATAATATATTTTTTAAGTAATTTATAATTATAATTATAACCAAATTTACTATAAAATATCACTATCAATTTAAAAACATATGATATACGTTCTAATATTCCAAATATTAGATTTCTAATATCTTTTAAAATTTTTGTGATAGCATATATCCTTCTATTCGTGCAAATTCTTTTTTAGCTAAGTCATCTAAATCATATTTTTCTTGTAAATCTACTAATTGTGTCACTTCAAAACCGTTTTCTTTCATTATTTCGATATTATTTACTTTAGCACGATTATAATTATTATTTGATAGCATATATCCACCTTTAATTATATTTTTAGCAGCCCATTTTTGAGCGTATTCTTTTAATATTGGAGTTGTTGCATAATTTCCTAAATCATTATGACAAAATGCAATGTCCATTTTATCTTTTTCAGTTAATTCCATACAGTCTTTTATAATTACATTTGGATGATTATTAGGATTATGTAAATCATAACCTATACATCTATCATATCCAAAATATTTACATAATTTATCAAATGAATAACAATTATGAGTTCCCAAAATAAGTATTTTTCCCTCTTTTGGTATATCATCTAACTGCATTATAATATTTTCATAAAATGTATTTACATAATAATTTTCTCCCCCCTGGTCCCAACTATCGTGTTCTGGATTATTAAACCAATAATCAAATGAATAATAATTCTTTTCAGTATATATTGGATATATAGATAAATCTTTACATGTTCCACTACTTTCCTGGTCAGGATTATTATCACCAATTCTTTCAAATAATTCTAATCCTCGGGCAGCTTGTTCAGGTGTCATATACATATTCCATCCTATCATATCAAATTTGTCATCTTTATATGATACTCCGTCAGCAATATGTCGACCTTCATACCGAGCTGAACGAAACCATTTATATGCGTCATAATCATCACATAAAATCATACCACCTTTTCCGATAGGTAAGTGTTTTCTGATATGAAATGACAAACAATGAAATGTATCTTCTTTATACATTCCTCTTTTAAATCGCACTGCACCATCATAAATATTTGTCGGTTTTAACTGATATGCTCCTGACCAATTTATATCTTCAAAATTTACATTACATCCAGCATTTATTATAGTACACGGAACAGAACAATATGTTCTAGATGGAATTGTTATTTCTCCTACATAGTTTTTATATTTTAAACATAAGAACAATGCATTTGTACAATTATCTACTGATACAGCATATTTACTACCGGAATATTCTGCAATCTTTCTTTCAAATAAATCTACTATATCCCACGCATCTTTAACATCATATTTTATCATAGTTGAATTAAAACGTTCTTTTTCCTTATCCCATATATCTCTAGCAACATATCCTTCATTTATTGGATTGGATTGATTGATTTTATTTGACTTTGAAAAAACACGTTTATAATATCCACCTTCAATATATTGTTTATTTGTAGTTACACTCGTAACATTACAATTAGGATTATAAAAGTTAAGTGGAAGTATTCTAAAATCAAAACTTACTCGTGTTTGTCCAGTTTTGTTGATATTATTATAATGTTCGCAACAATTTCCATTAAATGATATACACTCACCACTTTTAAGATTTAATTGTATGAATTCTCCTAATCGTGGCATTTTTTCGACCATTACTGTATTGGTGTCATACATATCTGTAAGTGCATAGATAAAATTAATTTCACCAATAGGATGTTTATGTAATCTATCAGAATCATAATGTTTTATAACAACTGCTACGTTATTTGGTAACTGAACTCTAAAATTTGGAGTTTCTTGGACGAGTGCTTCATCCAATTCTAGATATGGTAGTATAACTTCTTCAATAAAATTATAATATATATCTTTTAAATCATCCCATCCTTCATCAATTTTATTATAAAAATGTTTATGAAATTCAGTATGACTATCTTTACCAACTTCTGTAAATAATTCATATTCTTGTTGGGAATAATTATGAAGTTCGTTTAATTCACAATCAAATATATTACGAACAGATTTAACCATATTATATTTATTTTTATCATATGATAATTTATTGAGATGTTTTTTTCCATAAACCATTTCTTTTACAAAATCAAAATCAATTCGCATTTTGTTATAATTTTATTAAAAATATTGTTTTAAGTAATATTTGCACCAAATAAGTTTGATATATAGATTAAAATAATGTTTTTGATTTAAAAATCCACACTTATATTTTTTAATTTATATTTAACAGTTTTTTGTTGTATATCTGAAAATCCATCCATCTGTTTTGTAATATGTGGATAAACTGTATAACAATTAAATTTTGGTTGTAATTCGTGTGCATAAAAAACATCAATTTCTTTTGAATATCCTTCGATATTTTCTTTTAAAAATTTCATAGCATTTTCTTTTATACAATATGAACCAGTTGTATAAGTGCAATTTACTTTATGGACATTATTTGTAATAGGTGTAGTCGATTTCATATGTGAACCAGATAAATACAGCATATCATAATTATTATCTATTTGTTGACTATAAGTATATAATTTATCTAAATTATCAGTAAATTCTGTATCATCCTCCAATACAAGAATGTTTTTATAACCTCTCATCAATGCAGTTCGAATAACAGATACATGACTTACTAAACAACCTAAACAACCTATTCTATATAAATCCGTTGTATGATGAGAACAAAAATTTTTATTCCATATATTTACTTCGTCGATATTTGGTCGTATAGCTTCAAAAAATTCATAATCATTTTTATTAATATTTTGTTTTTCTAATTGATTAATTATAAATTCTTTCCTATCAGTACGATGTTTTAAATTAATTATAAAGATTTTATCAAAAATCATTATGATTATTAAATATAATTACTCAATATATTTTTATATTTAAATAATATTTTTGTACTCATCTAGTAATTTATATAAATCATCATAATTTTTCCCATAATCACATTGACCTCCATATTTATCGATAAATTCATCATATTCATCTAAAACTCGACCACAATAATCACCACAATAAATAGGAATTTCTATATGATTTGTAATAGAATCACTTGGAGATCTTGGAGCAGAATCATAATTATTTTTGTAATAAGGTAATATAATATTATTTAAAAATTTTTCATCACTATAAAAAGGTGTATTATATCTATCGATATATGCTGTTAATTCAAAAATATCTAATTTTTTATTATTTATGATTCTATTATCTTTATCTCCATTAAAATTTTTAAATGATGTCATCCCACCTCTTAGAGGACCCTCATTACTATTTCTAAAAGAATGAATTATATTATCACTTTTTAAAAATTCATCCAATATTCTTTTTTCATATGGTGATATTCTCGAATCAACATCTCGTGATAACCATATTTCTACATCATCATCATTAAATGGAAAAAATTTCCAAAACATTCCAAATTGTCCATTTTCTTTATATTTTATTGCTCCAGATTTTTCTTCAATATAAATTAATTCGGTATTATCTAAGTTCTTTAAATAATCTATTATTATTTTAGGAACAGTTACATCATAATAATACCTACAAATCCATCCTGGAAATATTTTTTTCGCCAATAAAGCATTTTTAATCGCACCAATACAATATAATCTAAATTCTCCCCATAATGCAAAAGATATAACTCTTTTTTTCATATTAATATATTATATTATATTCATTATTTAAATACTTTAAATTAATATAAAGTATATTTTTGAATATTCCATAAAAAATATCTTGTAATTGGTTCAGAAGTCATATATTTTATAGCATTTTCATAACATTCTTTTCTTTTCCTTTCAAATAGGTCATTGTTTTTTAGTAATAATTCGCACTTATTTAACATATCTTGATAATCATTATATTTAAATTCGGATATATCACATATTTCTTGAATAGGATATGAAGAATTATCAAACTCAGGTAGTATATGAAATAGTATAAGTGCTCCCTGACTTATAATTTCCCATGGTCTTTTTGAATCCCATCCTGGGGAATTGGGTTTATCAACTGATGGATATATAACTATTTTACAATCGTTTAGTTTATCAAAATAATCTTTACATACTCTCCATCTATGCCAACTATGTATATTAGTATCATTTATACAGTAATCCTTAATTGAATCTTCTACATTCATATCACCATATACTTTATCAACGAATATATTATACATATTTTGTTGTTTTTTACAATTTATAAGAATATTATCAACGATACTGCGATAATGTCCTGGTCCTGGAAAATGGGCTATATCAATATATCTTTTTTTGATATCATTAATGATATCATTGTTTTTGATATAATTAATATATGATTTATTTATCCCAAATGGCAAATATATTTCATTTGTATTTATTTTGTATTTTTGACCCATAAATACAATATCAGGATTATAATTACCTATATCTTCCATCCATCGATATGGTGATAATTCCATATTTTTAATTTCATCTGGTGGTTCAAATTTATATACGTTACAATAATTTTTATATTTATTTTTCCAATCACTTATATTATCATCATGCATTCTATCATCATTGTCTATTAATATAAATGGAACTTTATGGTTTAGATAATTATATAAACTCCATCGTGTTCCCCAATGTAAATTACTTAGTACAAAGTCAATATTTTCCTCAATATTATCTAAATTATCTATAATTTTGTTACAGAACCACGAGTTAATATTTGTTTTTTTGTATACATATATATCAAACCCTAATTGTGATAATCCTTCTATTATAGTTATAGTTCCACCATCATATGATTCTGAACCTATAAATAAAATTTTTTTGTTTTTATAATTATTTTCAATACCAAATGCTTTATTATATATATCTTCTAATATCATTAATGTAATTAATACTATTCCTTTTAAATTATATTGTGATTAAACAAACCCATTTAAGTTACAATGTAATTATTCGTAATTTCCGATAAATTTATCATATAAAATGGAATTGATAATATTTATTTAATGATTGTTTTAATTCCTTTGGGTGGAATAGGGTCTAGATTTAAACAGAAAGATTATAATATTCCGAAAGCATTAATTGATGTATGTGGAAAACCGATAATATTTCATCTTCTAGATAATTTAAATGTAAATTCAAATGTAAATTCAAAATCTGAAAGGGTGGAATATATTTATATAACCTATCATAGAGATTATTCCAAATATAATTTTGAGAAAATTATAAAAGATAGATATATTCATATTGCACACAAGTTTGTATTTTTATGTCTTTCAAAAGATACTAATGGTGCTGCAGAAACAATCCATATATCTCTAAATAATATGATTAATAATAAACTTATTGATTGTGATAAACCAATCTTATGTATTGATTCCGATAATTTTTATAAATGTGACATCATTTCAATGTGGAATACGAAGAATGGAGTATTTACGTTTGAAGATAAACTCGATGACCCTAAATTTTCGTATGTAAGAGGAGAAACCTATATTGAAGAAATTGTTGAAAAGAGAAAAATATCTAACAATGCTTGTACTGGAGCATATGGCTTTGAATCATATATTGAATTGAATGATTATTGCAAAAAAATAATTGAAAATAATATTACACAGAAGGGTGAATTTTATACATCTACCGTAATCCAAGAAATGTTAAATGATGACAAGCAATTCCGTATTTTTAATATTTTAAATAAGGATTATTTTTCACTTGGAACACCAGAACAAATAAAACAATATGAATATCCACTTTTAATGGATCTTGATGGGACATTAGTTAATACCGATAATATATATGTTGAAGTATGGGAAAAAATATTAGAGGGTTATGGTTTACATATATCGTCATCATTCTTTGATAACTTTATAAAGGGTAAAAGTGACATAACATTTTTAAATTATCTGATTCCTAAGTTAACCAAAGAAGATATTGAAACTATATCAAACTTAAAGGATACAATGTTCGTAGATAAACTAAATCATCAAGATTCCAATATATTATTAGATGGTGTAGCAGAGTTTTTTGAAATAAACAAAAATAGACAGATTGCAATAGTTACTAGTTGTAATAGAAAATCAGCAGAATTTATACTAAAAAAAACACGATTAGATAATTATATACAAATTCTTATAGCATCAGAGGATAGTGTAAATCATAAACCGAACGCAGAACCATATATAAATGCTATCAAAGCATTAAATACGAGAAACGACAAATGTATTATTTTTGAAGACAGTTGTTCAGGTTATTATAGTGCAAAAAATGCCGAAGTTTTTAAAATATGCTTGATAGAAAATAACAATTCAAGTATAGATATTAAAAATGCCGATGAATTCAAAATAAAAGATTTTAAAAATTTTGATATAGATGGATTATTAAATTCTAAAAACACAAATAATAATCAAAATAATTCAAATAATCCAAATAATATAAATAATCATATTGATAGTTTATACAAAGTATTAAAATATTTACCTATCAAAAACATTAAACAAAATAAAACAAATCTTAAAACAGGATATATATGTGATATCAAATCATATGAATTACAGTATAATAACAATACATTTGAAAATATTGTATTAAAGATAAGTAATTTTGATAACGAACTATCTAAAACTGCAGTAAAACTTAATATGTATAAAAATGAAACAAATTTCTATAATTCCATATCGCAGTCAATTAATGAAATAAATATACCCAAATTTTATGGAAAATTTGAATATAATGAAAAAGATGGTATTATACTAGAAAATTTACATAAATATGATGGTACATTCAACATCGATTTGAATAAAAATATTAATTTATTATTATCTGTTGTAAATAATATTTTTAAAGTTCATCACAAATTCCATTGTGAAACATCTAATGATATTATTGACAACATGAAAAACTTACCAACTATAAATAAGATATCCTACTATAGTGAATTAATAAATTCTAGATTTAACAAATTTATAGTTAAAAGTAATATATTATTAACACCAAATAATAAAAGAATTTTAACACATATTCATAACAACTTTCAACAAATTATCGATGAATCTTCAACTTTTCCATTAACATTTTGTCATGGAGATTTAAAAAGTCCTAATATATTTTATAAAGATAATACTGAACCATATTTTTTAGATTGGCAGTATGTTCATCTTAACAAAGGAGTAAGTGATATCGTATTTCTTTTAGTTGAAAGTATAAATTTTGAAGAAAGAATTGTAAATATTGTTATTAATTACTATTATAATTTACTGAAAGAAAAATTATCATATTCATATGATGACTATATGAAAGACCTTAAAAATGCACTTTGTATTTTCCCTTTTTTTGTATGTGTCTGGTTTAATAGTGAAGACAGTGATAAACTACTTGATAGTGTTTTTCCTATCCGATTTCTTAAAAATGTTTTAAAATATTATGATTACTTTCTAAAATAAGTTTAATATCTATTTATAAATAATCAATTTAAAATATCTATTTAAAAATAATAGTACAATAGTAAATAAATGCCTGATTATCATAGATACACAATTACTAAAAAAAAATCTGGATGGTCAGCATATTGTAAGAGTACCAGAAAAGAATTTGATGAAGAAACAAAAGATAGATTATGGACACTTGTTAAGAAAGAAACAAATGCAGTAGCACATATTCGTCGCAAAGGAAAATGGGTTGCGTTTTATAATGTTGATGACAATAAAAGTAAACTTACAGAAGAAACAGAAGTATAAAATTAATTATTTATTTGTATAAATAAAAAATATATGCATAATGTAGCAATGTTTGAGAATAGTACAGTAATTATATTAACTCCTAAAGCATTTAAAAAAAAAGATGACACTATAACAATATCTAATAACGACATTAAAGGCAAAAGTGGTATGGTATTAATGTATGCCGATTGGTGTGGTCATTGCCATAATATATCGGGTGATTGGGATGTTCTTGCAAATACTCTAAATAAATCAAGTGATATGCGAATAAGCGCATTTAATAGTAGCAAAAATGAAACTCATCAAAAATGTGTATCTGATATAGGTATTGAAGGGTTTCCAACAATATTTTATCATAACAAGAAAGGAGACGTTGTTGCAGAATATAACGGACCTAGAGATCCAAAATCACTACTACAATTTGCAGTAGAACAACAACAAAAAGAAACCCCAAAGAAAGGACCAAAGAAAGGACCAAAGAAAGGACCAAAGAAAGGACCAAAAGGAACAAAGAAAGATTAATGAAATAAATCCTACTGTTCTACAGCAAGTGGAATATCTTCACTTAATCCTTGGTTATTATTGTCAATTTCATTATCAATTCCACGTAAATTATCAAATGGAGATGGTTTATCGGTATTGGCAATACTAAGTATTTTTCTTGACGAAGAATTTAATAATTGAGCATTTTCAATTAATTGAGTTAAATTATCATTTATGTATTCTAAAAAATCAACAAATTCTCTTTTAGGTGTTTCTTGACCTCTTAATATAGATAATTCTAAGTCTCTTACAAGAAGATTGAATCCTCTATATGTTTGTCTATGACTTTCCTGTTTTTTCGAAAAATTAAAGTATGAATTTATTGTTGACATAAGTGTCATAAATATTGCTAAACTTGCGGAAACAGCAGCTGGTGCCGCATCTTTATCAAAACTAATAGTTGATAAAACTGCACCAATTAAAACAGAAGGTAAAGTAACAAAATTATGCCATTTATTATAGTAATTATGTGCTGAATAATGTGCATCTCGTCGTGCTTTTGCTAATTGCCATACGGGTTCTAACTGTTTACATTGTGCATCAGACCATGGAGATATTTGAACAACCATTTTATATATTTTTTTATTATGCTTATATAGTTTCTTATGAGTCATAAAACCAAAAAAAATAAAATTAAAATACTAAAATATTTATTTAAATATAATCGATATTATATATACACGTATATAATGAGTGATAAATCTTATATCGAAATACTTCAAAAATCTGATAATCCCAATATTACATTTTTATTAGAACAAAATAAATTGTTATATAAAAATATTGAAAATATGAATAATATGATAGTTTCTATCAGAAAAGTAATTGATGATAATAATAAATATATAATTAAAAATTGTAATCATAAATGGAATATAGACCATTCTGTATTAGATGAAAAAACTGTATATTATTGTTCATTGTGTAATTCACAAACATACAATACCCAATCTACTAATATCCAATAATTATCTCAAACAGATAAGAATTGTTGTATCTGATATTATTGCGGTATAATTTTTTGACAATATAACTTTATTTGACTTATCTCTTTCTATAATTTTAATTAGATTATTAATACTTTTATTTGATGGTCTATGTATTATATCTAATGCATGTAATAGTTTAATCCAGAAATCTATGTTTATAAAGTTTGTTTTAAAGAAGATATCCCTAGGTATTTTAATTTTATCCATTTCATTCATATCATTTTTATCGATTTTTATATTTGATAACCACTTATCAAATGATATTTTCCATTGCGATTCAAGAAATGCCGAATGTTTTACAAAGTTTTCAAGACCTATCAAGATTTTTGGGTCAAATTTGTCAATATGAGGTATAAGAACATCTCTCATTTTACCCCTTCGAGACCACTTAGGTGTCGAATCATTTAAATGTGGAATACCACTATTATCTGCATACGCAACAATATCTTTTTTAGGTATAGAAATCATAGGTCTAACTAACATAATTCCACTTTCAAAACCTATCATTTTCATACCAAACAAATTTTCAAAATGAATTTGCTTTGAAAGATTACTGAATATATTTTCAAAACAATCATCTCTATTATGACCAAGTATTATAGGACAATTAAAGTATGCGTAAAATGAGAATCTAATTCGTCGTGTTATTTCTTCATACACGCTACGGTAAAGAGTACTTCTTTCTCTTTTAATTTCATCAATTCTTCTAACATACAATTTAGCATTAAGTTTATTCGCCCAATCGTTTAATAGGTGAAGTTCATCGTCGCAACAATCACGATTATTATACATAACATGTAGAAGAATTAATTTCTTTCCATAATTATTACAAATCTCACTCATAATCCTACTTGCTACCATTGAATCTACACCACCACTAATACTTACAGCAATAGTATCAGAATCATTATTTTGAATTATATTCATAGTTTCTTCAAATGTGCGAATGAATTTCTTTTTGTGTGCAATTACATCATATCTAGAATTCTTGTGAATAGGATTTTCAAGAAGATATTTATAAGATTTCATATCCAATGTATCATATTCGTATTCATATTCGTATTCATATTCGTATTCATATTCGTATTCTTCACAAGGATAACCAATCGTTTTTTCTTTAAACATATGTATATCCCATATCGTTGCATTTAGAAATCGCAACCACAATTGATTCGTCGGTTCAATAGCAAGTTCCAGATATATTTTTTTTAGTACAAATTTTTTCATACGAAGATTATTATTGTGTCTAATTGCTAGTAATGTAAATATTTTTTGCCAACACTTCATTGAAGAATAATATTCCGAATGAAGTATTTTAAATGCGATCATCGTAGCAAATTTATATGCTAAATCTTTATCGTCAATTTTAATATATTTTGACGGATGTCTAAATATCTGGTCATATTGCAATAGCAATGAAATATTATAATACACATTGTTAATATATTTTTCACTACACATTTCTAGATTGTTATTTATATCATTAATGTCATTAACTCCATTATTTGAATGGTTTCTAAAAGTAATTTCTTTATGACTAAACCAGAAATCCTTATTACTTTCCCAGAAATCACATATCTTAGTCATTATATTTACATCGGTTTGTTGGGGTAGATAAACAATTTCATATAAATTTTGTAATTCACCATAATGCATAGAGAAGTGTATTTATAAATAGAATCACAAATTTCAATTTTATAATAATTTATTTCTGGTTATTATAAAATTTAAATAAAATATTTTTAAATATATTTACCAGTTCCACAAAAAAATCCAATCTTCAAATGAATATTGTTTAAATGAGGAAGAGGTGTTTCAAGTATATTATTGTTATTTGAATCAGTTGCAAAACCACCAATCTCTGTCATAATATACGCAAATGGAATACACTCATATAATAATCGTAATTTACCTTTTGTTCCATCTGAATCTGATGGATATGCAAATATTCCTCCATTAGTAATTAATCGATGACAATCTGAAACCATACAACCAGTCCATCGTTGTGTTATTTTAGTTGAACACATTATTTTCGAGTGTTCCATCCTATATGGATTATTTTTAATATTAGTCAATGCCTTGAAATTAGCACAATACACTACATTTCTTTTATTTAATGGACATTTAATACATGAAGTTGTAATATGCATAGGTTCTATTAAACTTTTAATTATCAATATTTTATTTGTAACATATACAAATTGTGGTTGGTATCCATATAAACAATATGCTGCTGCAACTATAGGTGGTTTATTATATGGAATATATTCTCCTTCATAAATACCAAATATAGAACCAACCGACAACCCCAATGATAAATTTTGAGAACCATCTAATGGGTCAAAACATACATAATACTTACCCTTTGAATGTTTTACTACTTTGGTAAAGTGTTCATCCTCTTCAGAACAATATGAATGGACAGAATCACATTTTAAAAGATGTTTCTTAATGATACTATTTGCAATTATATCTGCTCTTTTTTGTGTATCACCACTAAAATTTATATTGTGTCCACTATCACCATCAATATTAACATTTTCTGCAAGTTGATTTGGAGTATTCTTTTTTAAACATATAGATATTTCCATACAAGCGTTTTCTAATTCATAAATTAAGTGTTCTAAATCTTTGTCAACAGAATTTAATTTCATCATATTAGAGTAATCTGCCATAAATCTTTTAATATATAACAAATTAAATTAAATAAAAAGAGAAATAATAACGGAAATTTATAATATATTCATATTCTATTCATATTCTATAAATTATCTGGGTCAGCAACATCAATGACACCTAGTCGTACTATGTTTGTTTTTATATTAACGATTTTTTCTATATCTTCTTGAGTTTTAGAATTATATATCCATTTTTTAATCTTTTGTGTAATTGTTTTCTTTTTTAAAACTTGAAGTATAGTATTTGGAGGTAATAGTATTTCTGATTCTTCCATATCTACATAACCCAATTTATCATTTATATATATATATGGTATTTCTTTGGGAATGATTATTTCAAATACACAACAAGGATAACTTGTATCATTAAAACTTGAACTAGTTGCAACAAAAGGATTTAGTGAAGTAGATATAATAGGGAAATTTATAAATTCATCACCTTTATGTAATTTATCAAAGTATATATTAGACATATTTACACCTCTAAATACCCTAAGTTCTTTTTTAATTTTATTTGCTTTTTTAAATGCATTCTTGATTAAAAAATGCTCTTTTAATGATTTTGGATTTATCATTCCACCTATATCGATTGTTATAATTGAATCCATGTTTATTTTTGTATAATTACCTAAAGTATATGATTTAAAAGCATGTATATCATTTGATGATAATTTATTAGTAAATGTATCAGATTCTTTGTTAAATTTTTCATTTTTCATTTTAATATTTAAGTCAATATTTTTAAGATATTTTTTGTATTTCTTTTTATATTTTTCATTTATTGCTGAAAGACTAGTATAATTAATATAATTTTCTAAATATTTATCATTTTTTCTATTATAATATTTACTTTTGAAGTTATGTAATCCTTTTCTTTTAAATAAAAATGTATTATGAATATTAATTTTTAAATTAGGTTGTTTTACAGAGGTTGGGGTTATTGATGGTATCATATGTGGTTTAAATTGTAATTTTTTTATTATTTTATTTCTTCTTATTAAATTTTTTAATCTAGTATCTTTAATTTTATTAAACTCTATCAATTCTAGTTTTCTTCGTAATTTAAATAACTCTACACTTAATGTGTTATTTATATTCATATATTCTTCATATAATTCTCTTAATTCATCACTGTTTTCCTTACTAATATTTTTACCCTTTGTAATAGAAAGTATTTTATTTTTAATTGAATTGGATTTTCTTAAAATATTAGACATTTCTGATACCCAAACCAATAAAATAAATTTATTTATTTCAGCATCGTTGCTATAAAATAATTCTTTAATATCACTTATTTGAAGTTTTTTAAGATCAGATATAGAGTTAATATTATATGAGTTAAAAACTTTTTTAAAAGAATCAATAATATACGTATTGTAATTTTTTTTCATAAACTCATTTAATTTTTTCTCATCACTTTCACTTTTGCTTTTGCTTTCACTTTTGCTTTTGCTTTTGCTTTCACTTTCACTTTCACTTTCACTTTCACTTTCTGTGTCATCATTTTTTCCTCCATGTTGATTTATAAATTCCCATTCATCAAGCATATTATATTATATATATAATAAAAATAAATATAAATTTTTATAATAAAAATAATATCCATATTATTTTAAGTATTCAAACCACAAATATTACTTAGAAATTATAAATAAACAATGACAAGAACAATACAAATAGTGATAATAGACTATAAAGAACATACTCGGTTTCCCTACTAATTTGCTTTACCATATATGTTCCTTCGAGTTTGTATCCAAGTTTTCTATAATATTCACGAACACCAATACCAGATATAACTGCCATTTTTTCATAACCGTTTTTGATAGCAACATTTTCTGCGATTTTAATAAGTTCCTTTCCAATACCTTTGTGTTGAGACTTTCCATCATTCTTATTCTTATCACCAATAGCACTATAATAACCATATACGTGAACTTCACGGATAATTGCAGTATTTTCCAACTCGGGAATAAAATTCTTACATTTTTGGAGACGCAATCTTACAAGACCATACAACGTACTCATATCAGGTGATTCCTTTGTAATAAATATCTCTACACCATTTGATGCGTTATACTTTCTCATAACCGTCTTTGATTTGTTGATATCATATTTTTCATCCTTAACTTCTCTACAACGAATACAACGACAACGAATTGGTGGATCCATTCGATTCATTTTTGCAAGTACATTTTGACGGATATTTCCATATACACATCCTGATTCATAACCAAGGTAGTCATTTCTTTCAGATGCATGTTCAAAATCTCGTGGAACTCGAATAATGCGAACCCATTCTGGAACAATTGACTTTGCATGAACAAGGACATCAATTAGTTTTATCCCTCCACACTCTTCGGCATAATTTCTCCATCCACCTCTTTCTTTAAGATTCTTTAGAGCATCCGCATATTTTACAAGCATTGTTGGATAAATTTTAATCTGGTCAGGACAGATATTTTCTCCTAGAAATACTTCATTAAACATTTGAATATCAAGTTCAGGTGTTGAACCAGGAAGGTCAGGCATTACGTGAATAACAACCTTCAATCCAACTGCTTTCATAAGTTGAATAGCATCAATACTTTCCTGAATTCCGTGACCACGGTTCGATTGTGCAAGAACATCATCATTCGTATGTTGCACACCTATCTCTACAATTGTAACACCATATTTACGAAGTCTTTTAATAATTCGTCGATTAATCTGATCAGGGCGTGTTTCAATACTTAGACCTATAACTCTAAAATCAGCAGTTTCATTGATAATAATTTCAGTGTCAAGATCCAATCGTTCGCGGATGATTTCACAATTAAGTTTATCAGAAGCAACATTACACGCATAATAGAAATCGCGAACAACATTATCTTGATATTCATCGGAATAACACGTAAACGTATCACCAAGAAGTCTTCCATCAATCTTTGCGGATGGAATACCATCTTTTGTTTGAACGTGTCCATTTATACTATGTTGCTTCAAACGCAACCAAACTTGTTGAGCAATATCAAAATTTACATCAACTGCTCGAGCAACTGCAGGTTCATTACTGTGATAACTTTTCGGCATATCTGCCTTTGCACCATTTGCGATAGTTTCGTGAGGACAAAATACGCATTTGTAAGGACACATTTTCTCAAGAGTTACAACACTTACATTAAGAACTCCTGAGTGGGAACGTGCTTTTCTTTTAATCAGAAAACTTTTCAAATAAGAGCAATCAACATCATCTGAAATATAGTTATGTTTCATCAAATAACAATGAAGTGTAGATTTTCGAGGAAGATACTTTAGAACACGCGATATTTGAGTATAACATTTATCATATTCAGATTGTGTTTGTGGATTTTTGTTAATAATTTTATTTATAAATATTTTTGTCTTAGGGTTGTCTATATTAGGTGATTCGTAAAATCCCGAAATATTTCTCTTTCCCAGGTCTTCAAGTTCCATCTCCATTCAAATGAATATGTATTATAAAATATAAATCTCGAATTCAATTTTAAAAATTATAAATGTAAATCAAAATAATGTAAATTAAATAATGTAAATTAAATAATGTAAATTAAATAATGTAAATTAAATAATGTAAATTAAATAATGTAAATTAAATAATGTAAATTAAATAATGTAAATCAAATATATTTTTATATTCAATTTATAGTAGAATATGACAAGAAAAAGTATTCCATTAAAAAAAGATGGAAGTTGTCCTAATGGATATATAATAAGAAAAGGATATAAAACAAAAAAAGGCACTGTCGTAGACACACGATGTATTAAAAATCCTGGTATGGGTCCTGGTAAAAGAGCAGATTGGCAAAGAGAAGTTATGAAAAAAAAAAGATTAAGACAAACATTAGCAGAAAAGAAAATTAAAGGACCAAATAAATGTCCCAAAGGTATGATATTAAGGAGAGGTTATATTAAAGATTCGTATATTAGAAAAGGTTATTACAAAAAGACAGATAAAGGTGACAAAACAAAAAACAAAACATATATACCAACTATTCGAGTAAAGAAAACTATAGTAGGTGCTAAATGTATTAAAGATGTAGGCGAGAAAGGAAAAGGAAAATTTATTGTATATTTGAAACCAGGACGTCTCGGTAAATATGGATATAAAGATATTAAAAATATAACTCAAAAATCTCGTCAAAACGCATTAGCATTAGCAATAAACGAATATGGACCATTATCAGTTATGAGAAGAATAAATATTCTTTTTGTCATGAATAAAAACAGACCAGAATTAAGAAAAATATATGAATATGATAAAAAATGGATATATAAAAATTATGATGTAGTTGTTGGAGGTAAAAAGAAATGAATATCCCAAATAATTTATTAAATTACTTAAAAAGAACAACAAATATCAGTTATAATGACTACCCAAAAACACACAACTGAACAAGATAATACTTATTATAGAAGTAGAGATATAGGCACTGGACCAGTGAATGATTACACATACTGGCAAAATTATGAAAATCCTACATCACAAACAGAGCATATTTCTACGCGTGTTGCTGAATCTGTATTAGAGAATGATAATAAAAATAATGAAGGACAAAAATTAGTTTATAGTGCTAACAGAGCTTCTGATTGGGGAATTTTTTTACAAGAATGGGAATTTAAAAAATATAATGATAAATATTATATAATTGGTAAACGTGAGGATGACGGTTGTGACTGGGAAACATCATATGTTAAATATGTTCGTTTTCACTATGGACTTATGTATATAAGAACTGTATCTGGTGGTAAATATGTACTTCATTCAAAGGAAGGTGGTGGGATTGAACCGTCAATTAGATTATATTTATAGTAATTTACATGATGTCTATCGCTACTGCTACTGCAACCGCTATCGCTATCGCTATCATTAATTGGTATATATATATGATTTTCAATAATTTGAATGCATTTAGAATAATTTGTTATATTAATATTATCACAAATTATTTTACCTTTCATATTGGTATATTTTATAACCAAATCATTAATATAATGACTAACAATATTGTTTGAAGAATCACCTATTTTATATTTAAATATATGATCCTTATAATTATCAAGGGTCATAATCGGCGATTGCATTGATAGTGCAAGATACAGAATATACAAATCATCATTATGATGGTACGGAGTCCTAAACACATAATCATAATTAAGTATTTCATTAATAGCGGAAATAATATTTTTGTTCTTTGGTTTCGATTTGTAAGTTTTTTGCAAATGACGCGTATGTATGATAATAATAGGTGTATAGTTCTTTGATTTCAAGAATTGATACATTTCGATGAGTCCATTATAACTATTAACTGTTATATTGAATGGGTGACATACAGTTGAATACAATACATTACCTGCATCAATTAGTACTGGATTTTGTATTTGTTTACATTTGTTGGTAAAATGTACAAATTGTTTTGTAAAATTCATATCCTGTTTAATATTTTTAAGTACTGTATCGACGATATCTTCATTAAATTTTATTTGTTGAAATTTGCTATAATCATTTATATCGCATTTATTAAGACGAATAGTAGTCAAATCACTATTTTTGGTAATATTTTCGTCTAGAGAATAATACTTATTATCAAGCATTTGCAACAAATCAGTCATATTATTTTCGATTAGAAACATTATATTATCGGAATCAATAATATAATTTTTAATAAGATACTTAAATTGTTCTTTAACTTTAACATTATCAGTTTTATAGTAATACAAACAATATATCAAAATATCCCTACGCATCAGATTTTCAAAGTTTTGATTATATACCTTTTCAAGTTTGTCGTTATTTTTTTGCATTGTATAAAATTTAATCAATAGTGATATAAATGATTTTTTCGTTTTCTGATTCATATTACTAATAATTTCATCATTATTAGTAATTATATGTTCAAATGTATCAAAATCATTATTATCAAGAAGTTTGTGCAATCTAAAATTAAAATCGTTGCACATACGTTCAAGTTTTTTTGATGTAGACATCATATAAAATTTTATATGACGTATAAATTCAATTTTTAAAAAATATAATAATATCAATCAAATAATCCTGCAAATATATCGCTAGATTCTTCTAAGTTTTCACCTTCTTCTCCACCATCAAGTTCACCACCATCAAGTTCACCACCATCAAATTCACCATTAATTTCACCTTGATATCCTGCTTCTTCTTGTTCTTCTTGATCTATTTTTTCTTCGTGTTCTTGTTCTAATTCTTCAACTTGTGCTGAGGTATCTTGTGCCTTTCTTTCAAATTCTTCTCTATTTGCCATATATTCTTCTTCATTTCTACCAAATACACCTAGACCAAACTTTCCTTTTTGTTCTTGTAAGTATCTAATATCACCATCGGCAAAATAACTCTTTATTCCTTTATCCCATTTTGCTCTTTGTTTATTAAAATGTTCTGCTCTTTTTTCTGATATTATATCTTCATCTATAAATACATATTCATTCGAACTTGTTTCAAATGATTCACAATCTAATAAAATCATTTCTGTGAATTTAGATTTTATTTTATTACATAATTTAACTAAACTATTAAACATACTAATAAGTTCTCTCTTACTTATTATTGAAGAATAATCACCTAAATTATTAATATGTTTTAATATTGTTGGTAGTTCTGCAGTTTCTTTTACAATATTTAATATAGTTCTTCTTAATCGAGATATAGAATTGCGTAATCTAAATATATTCATTCCTTTTAATTCCTTTTTAATCAATTTATTAAAAATATATTTTTCAAAATCATTTTTAATTTTTAATTTCGGATTGTTTATTCTTAAATGCTCGATATAATCCAATTTTTCTTTTTCTAATGCAGATGAAATATACCTGCGAATATCTGCGTTATTTCGAAGTAAATGTTGTGCTTGTCCTTCACTAGATTGTCCTTCACTAGATTGTTCCCCAGATTGTTCACCAGATTGTTTTTCACCAGATTGTTTTTCACCAGATTGTTCCCCAGATTGTTCCCCAGATTGTCCTTCACTAGATTGTCCTTCACTAGATTGTTCTTCACTAGATTGTTCTTCACTAGATTGTTCTTCACTAGATTGTTCTTCACTAGATTGTTCTTCACTTTTTTCTTTTAGTTTATATAATTCTTGTGGTGTATATATTCTTTTATTAATTTCATCAACTGTAAATTTACATAATGAACAAATTATTTTATCTGTGGGTATTTTTGTAGTGTTTAATTGTCCTATTGGAATATATTCATTTACATTCATTTTAAAATAATCATTGTTTACAACAAATATGTGTTTTAATCCATTTTTATAAATTATTCTATAATCATCACTATCTTCTACATATCCATGACAATATATTAGTCTAAGATCTATTTCCGCGTATTCTTTATCAGTAATAATAGCATTACAAATACCAGTATTACTGGAAACATAATCTTGATAATCTTTATTTATGTATGTATTATAATATGTTTTTCTTATTGTGGTTGATAATTTATGAAGGTTATTAATTCTATCTCTATCATCATTTTTATTGTCTTCGATATTTAATAAACGTAATATTTTAGGTTCCGAATTCATATCATTTTTTATTTTATATACTAAACATCCAATTCTTCGTTGAATTATACTATGATAATCTTTCGAGTAATTTTTCCAATGTAATCTTCTCATTAAAATTGTATACGGTTCATATGCATTGATATGTTTTGAAATATCAATATCGTCATCAGTTAATACACACTCAACATAATTAGATTTTTTTTGTAACTCGAATTTATTTTCCGATTTTCCTATTTCTTTTTTTACTTCAGAAAGATATTTTTCACTGTATTCGGAAACAATTTCTTTAATTTTATCGCCAGATAAATACAAACGGAAATTAATAGGTTTAGTAAGTTGTTTATCTCCGGATAATACCTTTGTTATATATGGTAAACTATTTTTAATACAATTTTTTATAATTTTGTTTATGTCGCTTTGTTTTTTATCATTAAATTGTTCCTCACATACATATTTACACATATTAACTAATGAATAAATAACCTCTCTAATTGCCATATTTTTTTTAAGGTTATCTATGTATCTTTTATCACTCTTTTTACTATTAAAATCTGTCAAGTTTATTTCACCATATATACGATTTTTAACATCAACTTTATTTGCACGTAATAACGTAAGTTTAGAACCTATTTGTTGAATAAATTTTTTTATTTTATCATAATGTATATTGATATTGTCTAGTGTTTCTAATATAGAATTGAAAATTGGATATAAAATATATGTGTACATATTTTCTCCATTTAATTCTCCCAATACCTTTTCAATGGTATATGTTATAGGTTCACTATCTGGTAATACACTTAATGCTGTAGGATTATATGAATTAAATTCTACTTGACCTAAATCTCCATTACAATTTTTACATTTTCCTTTATCATTTTCATATAAATCTATCATTTTACTATATAAAGTATTTCGTTGGTATGTTCCACTTTCATTTTCTATATTTCTTTTATATAAATGATGACTACAAATAAGAATATCTTTACATTTAAAACATTCTATCATACCTGTATTTTTATATGGATATCTATCTAATGAAGATGGAAACATTGTTGCAAACTTAAGTTTTAAATAAGGTTCAGTATATTTTAAATGAGAACACATTGTATCATACTTGGGCATATCTAAATTACTGGGTTTTACAAATGACATCCAATAACCTCTTCCTGGTTTTCTCTTTGATTGTTCTTTCTGTACATCTTTAACATAATCAAAACCGATTTCTTTTAATTCATTATTCATTTGTTCCCAACTGATATAATCACCAAGAATATCATTTGTGTTTACAACTTCATTATATTTTTCCTGTGTTGCCATTATTAAATGAGATAATTGAAGTATTTCTGCATCAATAATTTCTTCTGCATTGTGATCTCTAATAATTAATACTCCACCTGGTTTTAAACAACGATATAAATCATAAAATAAAGATTTTCTATTACTTACGTGATGAATAACATTAAATAAAGTCATAAAACTTATACTATTATTTCCATACACAAAACCTTTATTGGCATCGTATGTTTCAAAATTACATTGTTCATCTTTTACTTTTCGACCTTTTAGTTGCCAATTTCCTTCATGAGAACCAATAGATATTTCATCAAGACATCGTGGGTTTTTTAAATTAAGTTTGTTTGCAATTGCAATTGATTTTTTCCCATCACCAGCACCAACATCTACATAGAAAAATTCATCATTATTGAATTTATGGTTTTTATCGTTAAAATTTATATTATTATTATTTTTTTTATATAATTTAATAAAAATTTTTGATACATGCTCAGCTTGAGTAATTATACGTCTTTGATTACTCTCTATTTTTTCATACTGAATTGGAACATTATTGATAATTTCTTTGTATTTATCATAAAAATTTCTATTATTATTGTATCTTTCTTCTAATTCTTCATCTGAATATTGTTGTGTTTTTTCAGCATCTTTATAAAATAAAGAAACTATATTTTTAATATAAATTCCAATAATATCTTCATTATATGTACTTTTTGAAATATCGATTATTCTTTTATAATTAATATTATTTTTATCTGTATCAATTAGATATTTTTTTGCTATTTTATATAATGGATTTATTTTTCTTCGTTCGGGCGGTTGTAATACTTCTCTATTCCTTTTTAAAACAGAATTTTCACCTTTATTTAACTTAAAACCACTTAAATCTAAACTTTTTATGTTTTCTATTATTGAATCATTAATTAATGATATTTCGTCATATGTTAAACTATTTGAATTTATATTATATTTTTTTAGATAATTGTTAATATCAGATATGTTATATATTTTATTATTTTTAACTATATTATTGATGATTTCAAAATTTGATGGAAGTGCATATGAAAGCAAATTATTGAAACTTTTATTATTTTCTAATAAATAAATTTTGTTTGTTTTATTAGTGATAATTGTATTACGAACATCTGAACCATATATCTTTATTGCAGTATTTATAATCAAATCTAATATATGGTCATTAATATTAGTATTTATAGTAACTATAAAACCAAGTACTGCATTTACTATATATATATCATACTCGATTTTATTAATTTTTAATTTATAATTATTAACATCATGATTTAATGTGAATTTTTTATTGTCAATATTTAAAATTTTTTTGATTAATTGTATTATTTTAGTATCAAAACCTTCTAAATTAATTCTAATTTCATTCGTGTTTTTTGTTTGTACAGTATATTTATCATTTATAAGTTTTAATAAACTATTTCTGTAATATTCTCTATTATATGTTGTTTTATCATAATTTACAAATAAATTCATATATTCTGGGATTGTTTTTCCTAACTCTTTTAATAAATTAATTAAGAAATCTTTATCTTGTTTAAGTAAAAAATCTATTAAATTATCTGTATTATTTATTTTAGATATAAATTCAATATCCTTTTTATTAATGTATTCGGCATCTAGATTTCCATCTTTATTATATGTATTTTTATATCGTATAATGTTTTTAGTATTATTATTTACGTAAATACCTAGACATTTATGTTTTTCGGGTTCAACTAAATATTTAGTCTCTGTTTCTTTCACCCAAACTTTTGATGGATTGTTTAGATATGGTAATTCATCATATTTACCTTCTATTAATGGTATATCAATATTATACTGAAACCCATCAAATGATTTTCTTAATTCATAATTGTTATAATTAAGATTAGAAGGCAAATTTTCAAATACACTAATAACACTTGTTCGATTGTTATGTATTTGAAAATCAAATGTATTTTCATCTTGTTCATCAGGATTATGATGTGGAATATAAATTTCAAAATTTTCCATATATTTATTCCAATAATGGTCTTTGTAACAATTAGCATCTCTTTCATAAAATTTATCTTCTTTACAGTTTAATGTTTTATCTATAAGTTTTAGATCATAATCATTTTGTAATATCGAACGTGTATATTCTAATTTATTTTTTTTCCCAATATTTTTCATAAAATCTATATTATTTATAATATCTTTATCTGTTCCATCTCTGGATTTCATATAAATAAATCTTTTCTTTTTATTCGATACAATTGGTAATACATTATACGGAAATAATTGATTATTATTTAAGTTAAATAATAATGTTTTTCTTTGTGTCGAAGGTTCTTGATTTAGAATTATATGATTTAAATTAGTATCATTACATATCAAATCAATTATATTATCACTTTTTATTTTGAAAAATGTATTGTTTTTAAATCCACGAGTATACCCTTTGATATATTTTTCAATATCTATTCTAGATTCACTTAAAACTACTTCATCGTTACAATAATTTTCATCTTCATAATCTTTTGGAATATATACTTCTCTTTGACCATATACTGTTTCATCAACGGGGAATATTTCTTTATCGTTACTGTCGACATTTTCAGCGAAACTTAATAATAACTCATATGCATTTCCTTGTCCTTTACCAGATTGTTCTTCACCAGATTGTCCTTCACCAGATTGTTCTTCACTAGATTGTTCTTCACTAGATTGTTCTTCACTAGATTGTTCTTCTTGTTCGTTTACTTCTGCACTTGGTTCTGCACTTGGTTCTGCTTGTTCTTGTTCGTTTGCTTCTGAATCTGCTTTTGCACTTGGTTCTGCTTGTTCTTGTTCGTTTGCTTCTGAATCTGCTTCTGAACCTGCTTCTGCGTGTTCTTGTTCGTTTGCTTCTGAATCTGCTTCTGAACCTGCTTCTGCACCTACTTCTGAACCTGCTTCTGCGTGTTCTTGTTCGTTTGCTTCTGAATCTGCTTCTGCACCTACTTCTGAATCTACTTCTGAACCTGCTTCTGAACCTGTTTCTGCTTGTTCGTTACTTTCTTGTTCTTGAATATGTTTAGTTTTAGATTCACTTAAAACGTTATTTCTCCAAATACCTAAATTTCCTAAATCTAAATTTAGATTTTTTGGAGTGGTAACTATACCAAATACACCTGGTATTTGTTTTATTATCTTACTTGCTTGACGACCACCAAAACCAGATAAATTTGTATGATTTACATCATAATTCCAATTATTTGAATTTGCCCCCCATACGTGTATATATTTGGGATTTGGTTCATCTCTAGGTACTTTACCATATCTATTACTTGTAATATTAAAACCAATTGAACCAAAATCAATTTGTTGTGGATATGTATCTAATAAATGTGTTATTTCAGTTGAAATATAATTTATCATTTCATTATATTTGTTCAAGTTTCTTTCAAAATCACTCCATTGGTCTTTTGCTAATCCAGTACCTAAATTATGTTGTTTTGTTGTATCATTACCAGGGAATCGTACATGTATATCTTCTGAACTATTTAAAATTGTATTTAACTCTATAAATCTTCTTTTAATATGTCTTATAATAGTATTACTTATTTTGTCTATATTTGTTTGTTCTTCTTGTTCTTCTTGTTCTTCTTGTTCTTCTTGTTCTTCTTGTTCTTCTTGTCCTTCACGAGATTTGTCAGAACCTCTTTGTACCGCCATTGATAAACCATCTTTTGAACCTCCACCTAATAAATCAATCTTTCCATCAAGATCATATTTAAAATATGTATTATTATAGTCATCAACATATTTAATAAGTTCTTGTGGTGTTACACCGCCCCCTTTAAATCTACCTAAGTAACCATATAATTCACCCATATCAATATTTTTAATAAAATTTTTTCCATTTTGGTTTAATTTAGCGTCTGTCCACATAACAAGATGATCATATTTTCCACCACCTAATAAATCGTAATTAAAAATATCTTTATAATTTTTATATTTTTTTAACCATACTGATTTTAAATTTGTAATAGAATTATCATAAAAAATAGTTTTTGAAGTAGTATTATTTAAATCAATCATTAGCAACTATAATTTATTCAAATATTTTATTATGAAATGTTGTCCATTTTTTATATTCATTTCATAATAAAAATTAATTTAAATACTTAATATCAAGTACCTTTATTAATTAAATTGAGCACTAAGTTCATCAAGTATACGATTTATTTTTTTACAAACATATATCATATGTTCTTTAACCGATAATATGTATGTTTCATCATCAGATATATTGTTTAAAAGTGAAGTTCGTATAATGTATTTATTATCCATTGGATGTGGTTGTTTATAAGCACAAGATTCGACATCCTTTTGAAGATACATATAATTAGAAATTATAGAACATATAGTATGACCGACATCTTCAATGATAAAATCTACATTAATTATATTACTATCTTTGTGTTCACTTGATTTACGGATAATTATATCATAAATATTTTTTATATCCCCAGTCAAATAATAATCACTAAAATGTTTTATTTTATCTTTTAAAATGTTAAAAGCACTATTAATAATATCTTGTGGATACATAAAACCATTTGCCGATACTTTAATATTTATATATTTTATAAAATCTTCATTAATATCTATACCATTTTTTGCTTTAATTAGTGTATACTTTCTTTCATTTTCAAAATCAGGAGGAATACTATTTTTATCTAATCCAAACCAATACATTAGTGTTGCTGGTGTATATCCAGTATGTACTTTTCCAGAACCATATGAAGGAACCAGTTTTGTTATTTTAATTGTTTCACCTAAACCATTCCCATACGGTTTAGGACGTAATCTAGTAAGTATAATATTTTTATCAACAATATTATATTTCAAATTATCTATTTCAGATTCATTATAGAATATTTTAAAATCACCACATTTAACATTTATGGAACTTTCCATTTCTGGTTTGGAATTTTGTATATCAAGAGTGAAGTTTAATTTAGATATATCAAATTCTTTCCCTTCGTTGGAAATAGCCTTCTTAAGAGATGCAATATGAATAGGAACAAGACTTATACGATGTGCAAGAAAATCATTATACATTGCCCCAGTATTCTCTTTAATCATTAAATTAGGATTATTTTTATTTCCACTTTCAATATCAAACCTTACTGTTTCAACATCGGCAATTATTGTTCTTCGTATACCATTTATCAAACTAACATCACAATCATTATTATTATTATTTTCAAATAGTAAATGAATTTCACCATATATTCCAGATTCACGTGATAAGACACTAAGACTCATTTACTTATTATACATAAATAAAGTAAATCAATTTTTAAATAGTTCTTCGTCCAATAAAATAAAACCTTATATAATCTATATTTAAATGCAATTTCCTGAAACATATAATCTTTTATATAGCAGTTCTTGTCGCTTATCAATGGATTGTGTAAATATATTAAAACAAACTGGAGCAAATATGAAATTATATAATATTGATACAATAAATTCAGCAGAATTAACAAAAATCGGAGTTACTCATATACCTTGTGTTTATGATACAAAGACAAGTAATAAATTTTCGGGAAAAAAAGTATTAGAATGGTTAATCGAGTCGAGTAATAGTATTAAAAATACATCATCAATTAAAAGTAAATCAATTAATGATACTCCTAGAAATGGAAGTAATAGTGTCTTAAACAATTCGAATGGACCATTAGATTACGATTCTACATCTGTATATGCAAGTATCGATGGTTCTTCATTAACAGGTAATTATTCAGACGTTGACTGGAAATCAGAACAAAATAATACTGAACAAAATAATAGACAAACATCTAATTCTGAATTTGAAAGAAAAATGAATGATTATATAAGCAACAGAAAATTATAAAGTTTTTAAAAAAATAAGGTTAATTTTAAATATATCATAAAATTTAATTAGTTTGTATCTGCTTAAAGAAGATATGTTATTAAAGTAAAAGATGTCACATCTACATGCATTTATAAATCAACTTGATGGATTTGTTAATGAAATATTAATGGTTTTTCCAAACGATACCGATTTTAAACTTTTATCTAATTCAATAAGTTTATTACGAAAAACAAATCCAAGAAGTATACTAACATTATTTATGACATCAATATTACCATATAAAACATTTATAGTAACAAAAGATGAAACCTTTTTTTTAGAGCATGAGTTTTCCAATGATGATATGAATATTGATGTAGAAAAAAATGATATTATAGATATGACAAATAAATTAAGGGGATTATGGACTAATCTTAATGATATAAATAAAGAAATGATATGGAAATATTTTCAAGTTCTTGTTATTTTAGGTGAAAGATGTATCAAATAATTTAAAAATATCTAAAAATAATTTTTCCTTATTTCTTATATTTATTTCTTCAATTATTTCTTCAATTATTTCTTCCATTTATTTCTTCAATTTAGAAATATAATCGCGACGATTTTTGATTAATATCATTGCTTCATCGATATTTATATCTTTTAATGTTTTGTTGGTTCCTTTTAAGGGAACAAAAAAAATATTTTTTCCATCACCAATTTTTAAAACAGGACCATATTTTGCTTGTATAGCGAATATATTATTACCATTATCATCTTTACCTATAAAGTTTCTATAATGGGTCTTTTTATTATTTATAAAACCTTTATTAGATATATCATTATTTATCTGCATATCGACTATTGGAGCAAATAATTTGTATAATTTATCGACACAATCAGTCCATTTTAATTTTCCTTCCATAATTAAATCAAGTTGATCTTCAATCTTTGCGGAAAGATTATAATCTACTATCATTCCAAAATGTTTATTCATATATTCATTAGTTTTAATACCAATTTCTGATGGAATTATATAACCATTACTATATATACTATTACCTTCTAATATCTTTGAATCAATATTACCATTATTATCAACATTTATTACAATATAATCCGGCATTTTAGTTGGGTTATATGATTTTGTAATATAACCATGTTTAAATAATTTGTTTATAACATCGGCATATGTAGATGGTCTTCCTATTCCTATACCATCGGGGGGAGGAGACATTGCTTTAACCAATAATGCTTCATTATATCTTTTTGGTGGTTTCTGATATATTTCTGTAGCATTAAAATTACATAATAAAACTTTGTTTCCTATTGATGGTATAGTTTTGTATTTATTTTGTTTTTCAATATAGTTTTCATTAGAATTTGCATTTGAATTTGCATTTGAATTTGCATTTGAATTTGCATTAGAATTTGCATTTGAATTTTCATTAGAATTTGCATTTGAATTTTCATTAGAATTTGCATAATTGTATGCCATTAAATATCCTTTTCTTTTTGTTTTTGATACTTTATCATACAGAGTATACTTTGAATCGATATTTGATGGTTTTAAAATTATTTCGGAAATATCATATTGTGCAGATACCATTTGACTTGCTATAGCACGACTAGAAATAAGATTATATAATTTATTTTCATCGTCATTCATATTTAAATCTTTATTGGATAAATATGTAGGTCTAATTGCTTCATGTGCATTTTGTGCTTTTCCTGAAGATTTAAAATTACGTACTTTAAGCATATTTTTCCCATATTTTTCAATTACAGTATTTTTAAGCATAGATATAGCTTGTGCTGAAAGGGTTGGACAATCTGTTCTCATATATGTAATTTTACCGGATTCATATAATTTTTGTGCAACATTCATAGTTTTTTTAGGTGTCATTTTTAGTTTTAATGAAGCTTCTTGTTGCAGTGTAGATGTTATAAATGGTTTTTGTGGGTATCTTTCTTCAATGGAATGTATTACATCAGAAACTTTATATTTCATATCTTTAATTTTTTCTATGTAATAAATTGCTTCTCTTTTGTCAATCGGTTTATATTTTGAATTAAAATTGTGAATTTCATTATTTATATTTACATTTGTTGTTATTTTGAATGAACAATTATTTTTAAACATCTCAATTTCATTTTCTTTATCAATTATTAATTTTAAAGTAGGTGTTTGAACTCTACCAGCTGAAATACCATTCGATACATTTTTCCATAAAATTGGAGATATACGGAATCCTATTAATCTATCAATAATTCTTCGAGCTATTTGTGCATTAACAATATTCATATTGATATTTGTAGGATTTGATATTGCATTTTCAAGTGCAGAACGAGTAATTTGATTAAATAAAACTCTTTTAACAGATTTATTTTTAAAATCTAAAATTTCATTTAAATGCCAACTTATTGCTTCACCTTCCATATCCATATCGGTTGCTAACCAAATATTACTCGCATTAGATACTTTATTTTTTAAATTATTTATAAGTTTAAATTTATCTGGTATTATATAAAATTTTGGAGTATAATTATTTTCAATATCAATTGATAAGTTCTTTTTTGATAAATCTCTAATGTGACCCATACTAGCAACCACGGTCATTTGTGGCAAATAATATTTAATAGTTTTACATTTTGATGGGGACTCAACAATAAAAATATCCATTTTATTTATAATTAGAATATATTTAAGTATTTGTGTTATATTAGTATATTATGAATTTAAATAATTATACGATAGAACCAGAATGGATGAGTAATGATTATCCTAATAATATTGATGATTATATTGGAAATTTTTATGCTAAAAATGTATTTGAAAAATGGATTAAACGTTTTGATAAAAATTTACCTGAATATAAAAAAATTAATAAAGCAATATTTATTTGGGGGAAAACTGGTGCTGGAAAATCATGTATTGTAAAATTAATGTTAAAAAAATATAATTATAATCCAACTGAATTAAATGTATCAAATATAAAATCGCCAAAATCTCTATCTGAAATAATTAAAAGTTTTAAAACAACTAGTAATGTTGGTATGTATTTTTTTAAAAATTACAAAAAACCATGTTTACTAATAGAAGAATTAGATGTTTTAATATCAGAAAGATGTTGTATGCAGGAAATAACAAAATTATTAACTAGTGATATAGTTAATACTCTTCCAATAATTATAGTATCTAATAATATTGATAAAAAATTAGGTGAATTAGTTAGAAAATATAAATGTGAACAAGCAAAAATTTTAGAACCTACAAAAGCAGATTTTTATATTAGAATTCAAAAATTTTGCGAAGATTATAATATTGAATTAAGTGAAGATGCTATAACTTTAATATTAAATATTCTATGTAATGATTATCGACATTTATTATCTTTATTACAAATAATTAAACTTACGATTAAAGATTATAAATTCAATGAGGAAAATTCGTGTAATATAATTAAAAATATTTTAGAAATATATGAAAATAAAAAGGTTGACTATAATGTGTTTGATTTAACAAAAAAAATCCTATATAATAAAAATAATATCAACGACATATATAGATTATATGAACGTGATAAATTATTATTACTATTAATGATTCATGAAAATTATAAACTCCCTATAATAGGGTCAAAATTATCTTTTAAAGATAAAATTAATAATTTAACGAAAATATCAGATAATTTATCAAAATCTGATTTATTTGAAAGAGTAGCATATACCCAACATCAATGGTTATTTTATCAATATTCTGGTTTATATAGTTGTGTTTTAACAAATAATATTTTAAAGGATATTGATTATAAAAAAAATTGTGATATATTATTTACAAATTATTTAAGTAAATCATCAACATTTTCTAGTAAAAATAAATTACTAAATTCTATGTATGATCTTAATAAAAATATTCAATTAAGTGCTGTAAATAATATTGATATAATTTCTTGTAAATTAAAATATACCAAAGAACAAAAAGACAAAAATAAATTACTTGAAAGTGTTAAAATAACACAAGATAATTATAATAAAATTTTAAGTATATCAACAATTATCGATGAATCTGATTATAAAGTAAAAAAAAAAGTACTAACTAAATAACTTCATAAATACAATAAATCAAATAAATACAATAAATCAAATAAATATTCATTTTAAAATTGATTTAAAATATGTCTGCGAATCTTACTAAGTAATGTCAATCGAAAATGAAATTTACTCGATGATTCGAGATAATCCTAAACAAGAATTTGAAATACGATTATGTTATGTTTTATCTCACGGTACTAAATATAATATATCGAAAAATAAATTTCAATCTATTATAAATGCAATTCATCATTCAGATACTTTTAAAATGAATTTTAATAAACAAATGGGATGTTATTATTCAGATGATATGGTATATCATTATAATATTAATGGGAATGTTGAATCAGTTATGAAAAAAACAGTAACAGAATATAGCGATTGGGCAACAAACGACCAATTACCTACAAATCTTCAAATTAATTTCAAATCATCACTTGGTATTAGATTAATACTAAGTAATGTTTCAAGAATGGAACATTGTAATTTTCCAATGACATCTCAATTACATCATACTGAAAATAAAAGTGTCGCACGATATTTATCGTGTGTAGATAAAATAAATGAAGGATATTATGTAGATTTTACCAGAACAAGAGATATGCTCGATAATACTGAATCACTGGGGATAAATATTGGTATTAGTAAAAATAAAAATACTTATAGATTAAAAAAAGAACATCATATACATTTATCAAATATTCTTTATCAAATATTAGAAGCGGTAGATGATGATATAGTATCTTTACAAAAAATTAGGACACAAACATTAATTTAAATATTAACACCAACAAGAAAATAATTTTCTTATATTTTTGAAACAAGATTTTACATTTAAAAGAAGTTGACCATTAGAAGCAGAAACAACAGTATCAATTACTGTTGGTAAACTGGAATTTACAATAAGACTAATATTGTTTCTGTCATCTTCATTTTCGAATGGTATTTCACCTACTAATTTAACAATAATTTTTATTGCTAAATCTTTCTTTTCTGAACCACGAATCGTTTTTACTTTATCTACACATTGCATTACTACAACAACAAGGTTTATCCAATTACTCACATTAAATGATTGCCCATTTATTAATGATTTTACTTTATTATAACAAGTATCAAAAACAGTTTCAGAACTAGCAGACATTATCTATATTATAGAATATTAAATTATTTTAATAAAATAACCGAATATTTAAAAATTATTTTACTTTATAGAAAATTTGACAAAGTAAGAATAATTTAAATGCGTAATCAATGCATATTTGTTTTAAAAGATATAATTAGATGATATTATTGCTAATAATAATTTTTATTATTTTATTTTTATATTTTAGATTTAAATTTCCCAAAGAAGTAAATATATTGATATTAAGATTAAAAAAATTAATTTTAGGAAAGAAAAAGAAGAAAAGAAAAAATAAAAACAATATGAACACAAGTAATATATCAGATAAATCTAAATTGGATATATTAAATAAAGAAAATTATGACACAAAATCAAATATTGAAAAAGCGAGGAGTGAATTAAGAAAATTAATTAATAAAAATGAAGAAAATCTAGAACAAACAAAAACAACACAGATTGAAGATTCACGACCACCGAGTCCAACATTAACCGAAGTATTCAGACTAGATAGCAATGAATTATTAAATCATGCAATGGAGTTAGAATAATCTAAAATATTTAAAAATATTTAAAAATTGATTTAAAAATAATTTTGTATTTTAAACAATCAATAGAATTTATGTATATTGATGATATCAAATTAAGACATTTTTGTGATAAAATTGGGTATGAACATACTTATAGTAAAAAACTCATTTCATATATAAGAGGAAAAATTTCGTCCTATATGAAAGAGTCTCTCTATAGAAATATTAATTCTGATTTAGTAGATAATCTAAAACAAACACCACATACTATATATGTTAAATCAAATGGTATACAGCATTATATATTAATGACTAAATTTAATAAAAAAAGAATTTGTGTAGTGTTCGATAAAAATTTTGCAAATGGAGTATATATAATACGAATGAGATTTAACCCATTTACATATAATGATACCCTTATAGATGGTGAATTGATAAAAGATAATAATTCAATGTGGATATTTCTGATATCAGATATGTATATTCTAAATGGTCAATTTACAGGAAAACACATATATGAAAGATATAATAAAATTTATCAGATGTTAACAACTTCATATAAAAAAGATAAAATATTAGATCCATTTGTTTTTCAAGTAAAACGTCTCTTCAAATATAGTGATATACCTAAATTAAATCAATTTATTGAAAAGTTGTCGTATCCCATTAAAACTATCATATTTAAATCATTATATATAAATAATCAATCATATGGAATTCCCTATACTTCAACTGATTATTCTAATATAAATGCCCCCTTATCAAATACCACCCAATATCCATCAAATACCAAATCATATTCATCATATCCATCAAATACCAAATCATATTCATCATATCCATCAAATACCAAATCATATTCATCATATCCATCAAATACCAAATCATATTCATCATATCCATCAAACACCAAATCATATCAGTCTAAACAAGAATATAATGATGATATAGCAAGTAAATTGTCTGAAGATGAAATGAGTGATGTACAATCAGTATCTGATATAACAGTAGAATCAGACGAGTTGGTTACAAGACAACCTGAATTGGTGGTTCAAATAAAAGAAGACCGTGATTTTAAGAAAGCATCGATTATGTTAAAGAAAACAATGCTACCAGATGTATATAGTATAATGGTAGTAAATGACGAAAGCAAAGAAAATGAGTTGAAACATCATTGTTATGCATGTATAAATACTATGAAAGTTAGTAAGTGGACTAATTCTCTATTTACAACAAATGATACAGCTAAGGTTATATGCAAATATCATACACGATTTAAGAAGTGGATACCAGATGAGAAATCATCTGATGACCTAGTTACTATGAAAATAATAAAGGAATTAGAAAATTAATCTTGTATTTGATAAACTTATTGAGCCCAAGGCATCCATTTTCTTTGTTGAGTTGGTTCTTCTTGTTGGGTTGATTGTTGGGTTGATTGTTGGGTTGATTGTTGGGTTGATTGTGTTGGTTGGGCTTGTTGTGTTGGTTGGGATTGTTGTGCTTGTTGTGTCGATTGTGTAGGTTGGGTAGTTTCAGCAGATTGGGTAGGTTGAGCAGATTCAGTTTGTTGGGTAGTTTCAGCAGATTCTGCTGGTTTTTCTGGAACAAATACTCTAACTGCTTGAAGAATTAAAGCAGATTCTTCCATCTTAAATGCTCCTCTTGATTGTGCTAAATTAGCTGCATTTACAAGTCTTTGAATAGCTTCAGTTTGAAGTCTAAGTCTATGTTGTCGTTCTTCATCATTCATTTTATAAAGTAAAACATTATTTCCTTAAGTGATTAACGCAACAACCAATTTTATATAATTATCAAATTTTATTTGTGATATAAATTATACATTTGGAAATTATTTTCTATTTATCTTATATAATAAGATGGTATTAGGATTTTCTAATTATAATTCAAATGATTCTAATTTAGGATGTAAACCTTTTTCTATTGAAAAAGAAGATTCTGGATGTTTAGTTTCAGGAGGTAAAGAAATCAGTGCTGAAAGATTAACAGGATGTCGAATGGGTGTGCAACAACCTGTATGGGGAGATGGAAGAAAACCACCACAAAAAACATATGAAAATTTTTCAGATGTTAAAGTAGAACAAAATAATAGACAACCAGGTGTATGGTATAATAATATAGATGAAATAAATGGTGATAGTTCTGGTACATTCTGTGATATGTTTGAACCATCCATAATACCATTAGATATTAGAAATTGTGCTGGAGTATCTCCACTTGATTCATCCCTTCCACCATATTCTATTAGATTACCAGGATGTAATATATATAATAAAGAAACTAAAAATAAATCATATGTTCATCCAGAAAATGATTGTGGAAATATTTAGATTAAAAAATTAATCAATTAAACAAACAGATGAATTAAATTCGGAATATTTCAAAATATTGTTTTGTATATCCATAGAACAATCAATCTTATTTTTTTTAGATTTTTGTTTTACATAATTTTCATTTTGTTCTAAAATCAATGATTTTGGAATATTTTTAATATTGTTAAGAGGAGTTTTAAAATCATAAATTTGATAATCGTTTTTGTTATAAAATGTTTTTCTCTTTTTTGATTGTGTTTCAAAAGATGAAAAATTATCAACAATATCAATTACAACTGGTGTAATTTCCGATGTCTCTTTTCGCAATATTCTACCTACAGCTTGTTCAATATCACCTTTAGGAGTTGATAAAATTACTGTATCTAAACCTGGAATATCCATTGCTTCTGCTGCCATCATAAAAGTACCAAGTATAATATTTTTACTTTCACTATTTTTAAGGTCTTTTTGTTTCATCCCACCAATATAAAATCCACAAGAACATATATGTGATAATTTTGCAGTATTTATACGATTTACAATTATTTCAGTAATTTTTTTATTAAGAGATGATGAATTCGTAATTAATTTAAATAGTGAATAATTAATCATCGATTTATAAATATAATCAAGATGTCCTCTACGATCACTTAATACTAATACCTTTCTATCAGAATTATATAAATGCCATAATATTTTCAAAATAAGTTTATTCCTTGGTTTGTAATCTACAATACTATTTATCATTTTTGGAAGATTGCTTTGACCTTTCATATTATAATATATTTTTGAATAATTACTATCATGACATTGTATTATAAGACGATTAACAACTACTGTTATTTGTTTTCTTTTAATTGAAAAAAATGTATCACCAATATGATATTCAAAAACTTTGCTTAATCCATCCTTTCTATTAGGAGTTGCTGATAATCCTAACATATATTTGCTAAATACAATGGGGAGTGCTCTCGAAAATACTCGTGCACCAATATGATGAACCTCATCTATAATTACTAGACCAAATTTTGAAAATATATCTTTAGAATAATCTTTTAATGAAATACTTTGCAACATACCAATAACAATATCATAACCATCAACATCTATTTTATTTTGTTGTATAATTCCTATTTTAGCATTTGTAAAGGTTGTTGCTCTTTCTTTCCATTGATTAAGGAGAAATTCTTTATGGACAATAACAAGTGTTTTAACATTTAATTTTGAAATTAAATTAAGAGAAATTACAGTTTTTCCATATCCACAAGGAAGACTTAAAATTCCCCCACCATGTGTTGAAAATGCTTTTAAAGACTTATCAATTGCTTCGATTTGATTATTTCTAATTTCTCCTTTGAAATCAATATCAATACTTTCACCTTCGTCGAGTTTATTTTTATCTGGTTGACCAAATTTAGATAAACCATAAAATTTTGGCAAATATAAATAATTTTCTGATTCACGATATATAGGGAATGAAACTGAATTATCATCATAATCAGATAAGATAAATGGTTTAACTGTTAATTCTTTTTTAATTTTATCTATAAATTTGTTATCAAAGTTATTTTTTTTTATACTGTATCCTTTCTTCGAAATGATAAATTCCTTTTTATTCGAAATAATACAATCCTTTTTATTCGAAATGATACCATCCTTTTGCAAAGTAATATCATTATATTTCATCAATCTTTAAAAGTAATATAAATATATTTTTAAATTAAATTAAATATAAATGAAGTTATTTATTGAAATAAAATGAAATTTAAATTCATTTAAAGAGATTCAACAAAATAAAAATCTTTAAGTAGTATATAATGGAACGTTTTAACGCAAATGCATCAAAAGTATTAGGATTTGCAACACAAAATGATTGGGCACGAACATTTGTAGTTGTTGTATTAATATGTTATAGTGGATTACTTGCTCCAAGTCTTCCACGAGCAGTAGCAGAATGTTTAGTAGGAAATCCTTTCTGTAAAGTATTATTTATGACATTATTAATATGGAGTGTTACTGGAAGAAACGGATTAGCAGTACCATTATTAGTTGCAATTGCGTTCTTAGTAACTGTAATGACATTAAACAGATATCAAATGAATGATTTAGCAGTTGCTGCAGCTTCTGCCGAAGTTCAAGCAGAACAAGAAAACGGAGAACAAGAAAACGGAGAACAAGAAAACGGAGAACAAGAAAACGGAGAACAAGAAAATGGAGAACAATTGGCGGAACAATTTGAAGAAAATGGTAATTCTTGCAGTGCAGTTTCCAATGGTTGCAGTGTTAAAACAAGTGGAGACCAATGTGGACCACAAGGGTTAGAATGTGAACCAAATGGTTTTGGAGGAAATGAATTAGCTGAATTTTAAATTATAAATTTTATTTAAAAGATTAATCATACTATATATATAAAAATATGTGTGGTATATTTCTTATATTATCTAAAAAAAATACAGATTGTGATAAACCAATATTTATAAGTAAATTAATGTCAAAATCATTTATTAAAACTAAACATCGTGGTCCTGATAATTCATCAATATCATTAATAGATTTACACGGAACATCTTATAATTTAACATTTGGTTTTCATCGTCTTAAAATAATGGACACCAGTGATAATGGAAACCAACCATTTAAATATGAAAAGGATTATGTAATGTGTAATGGTGAGATATATAACCACGACGTATTAAAGAAAAATTTTTCATTAAATGTCAAATCGGAATCAGATTGTGAAGTAATCTATCCTCTATTTAAACTTCTTGGAATGGAAAGAATGTTACCTATGCTTGATGGTGTATTTTCTTTTGCATTATTACACGGAGAAACATTATACTTGGCACGTGACCCAATTGGAATTAGACCTTTGTTTTATGGAAGAGATAACGAAAACAATTTATATATATGCTCAGAAGCAAAAGGATTATATGACCACTGTAAGAAAATAGAACCATTTCCCCCTGGATGTTTTGCTAAAATAAATTTAGAATCTACAGAAACATTAGAGAATAATATAGTATTCAAAAGATATTATCATTATACATATCCAATAATTAATATCCCATTTAATCTGGTTGGTGAAAAAATAAGAGATGTATTATATCGTTCCGTAAAAAAACGTTTGATGTCTGATAGAACAGTAGGAATGTTTTTATCGGGTGGTGTTGATTCAAGTCTTATTGCTGCAATTTCTCAAAAGATATCAAATAATAATAATATTACGTTAGAAACATTTGCCGTTGGTATGAAAGGTTCGCCAGATTTAGAAAATGCACGAATAGTTGCAAAACATATTGGTACAAAACATCATGAAGTATTAATTACAGTAGACGAAGCATTAACTGCATTGAATGATACTATTCGACATTTAGAATCGTATGATATCACAACTATACGTGCATCTGTACCTCAATATCTTCTATCAAAATATATTAAAGAAAAAACTAATGTTACTGTAGTTTTATCAGGAGAAGGTGCCGATGAAATATTAGGTGGTTACCTATATTTTCATTATGCACCAAATAGTACTGAATTTATGAAAGAAAGTGAACGATTATTAAGAAATTTATACCAATACGATGTGTTGAGAACTGATAGGACTACTGCAGCACATGGATTAGAGGTAAGAGTTCCATTTTTAGATAAAGAATTTTTGGAGTTAGTTTATTCATTGCCGTCATCGTATAAATTACCTATGATGCATAATGATGTTAATAAAGAAAAGTATATTCTTAGAAATGCATACTCGCAAACAGGATTACTCCCAGATAGTATCTTATGGAGAAAAAAGGACGCGTTTAGTGATGCGGTTGGATATAATTGGGTCGATTCTGTTAAAAAATATGCAGAAAGCAAAGTAAGTGATAGTATGATTTGTAATGCAAATCTTACATTTGCAAATAATCCACCACTAACAAAAGAGGCATATTTATATAGAAGTATATTTGAAAATCATTATTCTGGTTGTTCAAATCTTATTACAAACTTTTGGATGCCTAAATGGGTATCAAAAAATATTATAGATCCGTCTGCAACATATTTAAACGCACACGGTCATAGAACAAAATAATTTAAACACTATAATGTCTAAATCCAACACGTTTCATTCCAGTTGGAATACGACAATAACCATTTTTAATACATTTACCCTTAAAATTATTTTCTTTTTTTTCACCATAATTATTCACTGTGTCAATTATATTAGGACAATCTGAATCATTTTTACATTGGGGACTCCATACTCCTGCAGTTTTAGGTTTTCCATATAAATCAACTAATGAAATGCAATCATTTTCATTTTTAATATATGAATATTGACGGTCTGGAGAACCAAAACACGACTGACCTAATAATTCGGCAAAAGTTTTATTTCTTTGTTCAGCTTTACCAGATACTACTTTGTAACCCAAACATCTATATTTTGTATCATATGCGCCGTTTTGTTTATAATTGGAATATAGAGTAAGATTATCATAACCTTTTGCGATATAATTATTAGTCTGTGTTGTATTAAATATACCACTATTTTCAAAATTACCTTCATTAATTAGTAATTTTCTTACCATATTTCTTGCAATTTCTTTTTTTTCCGAATCATCTAAAGATTCATCGTTATCTAAACAAGACATAATACTATTAATAAGATTTAATAAACTATCAGAAGTGAATTTTTTACCCTTAACATATGGTTTTAATTTATTGTAACATGAATCAATGATTTGGGAATTTTCATTACTAAAATATTCTGAAATTTTTTTTGTAAAACAGAAACTATTTAAAACAGAATTTCTTACATATAAAAAAATCAATAGAATAAAAATAACAAACAATAATACAATAATTTTATTATGCATTTTAATATAAGCATTTAAAATTCTATAAAATTATTTAAATAAAAATATAATTAATTATCTAAATCACCATCAATTGATATTCTTCGTTGACTAATTCTCATTCGTAATTGTTCTTGAAAATTTCCAGAATTATCCAATGATTGAAGTGGAGGTGGTGGAGGTGGTGGAGGTCTTGAATTTATTTGTTGTGGTATATTTTGTTGAAGGGGTGGTGGAGGTGGTGGAGGTGGTTGTATAGGTTGTTGAACAGATTGTTGCATAGGTTGTTGAATAGGTTGCATAGATTGTTGCATAGGTTGTTGAACAGATTGTTGCATAGGTTGCATAGGTTGTTGAACAGATTGTTGCATAGGTTGCATAGGTTGTTGAATAGGTTGTTGAATAGATTGCATAGGTTGCATATTAAAATTTGTGTTAAATTCACAGTTTAATCTTTCGATATGATATTTTTTTTCCATTTCTTGTCTCATTATAGATAATTCAAGACGATTTTTAGTTTGCATAATATTATAATATTCTTCCATTACTTCATTATCTTTCTTCATTTGAATAACTACGTTTTTACAGTCTTCTAAATGATTGGTTTTTTCGATATATTGGTCTGTATTTTTAATAACTTTTTCTGTATTATCTATTATATTTGTAATATTATCTTTAAATTTTTCTATTGTTTGTATTACATCTTTCATATTTTTACTACAATTTACTAAATTTTGTAATTCATTCTTAATGCCAATATAATTTAAATCTTCTGTACTTGTTTCAATATCAGGCATAACTAATTTATAAATATAAATAAATTTATATAACTTATATAACTTATATAAATTTTTATTTAAAAATATATATCTCACTTATGTTAAGGATATGAAAACTTTTAGAACAGATATTGATAATATCATTATTTTAGGAGAAAATGATAAAGAAAATAGCGATATAATAAAAACAGCAAAACAAAATCAGTATTGGTTTCATTTAAAAAGTAATCCATCTCCTCACGCAATTCTTGAAACAGATGAACCTACACAAAATGAAATTAATTATGTTGCAAATATAGTTAAGAGTAAATCAAAACTTAAAAATTTAAAAAATGTTAAAATTATATATACACTAATCAAAAATATAAGATTAACAAACAAATTAGGATGTGTTCAAATAAAGAAAAAGTGTAAAATTGTTACTGTATAATTTTTTTTTTTCTGTGTCATCAATAAATGATAACTATCAAAACAATTTATGCCGATATAATTGGTTTTGTAACTGTATCAGTACTTTTAATTGCGATATGGTTATTAATGGAACGAGTTAAAACATTTAGTTCATTAGTTTATTTATATAAAAAACCCATATATTTAGCAATCGTGATAACAACTATAATTCCATTATATATTATTAGTAGAAATCATAGTTCTGCTTTAGCATCAATTATAGGAAAAGCAGTAACTGGACGTGGTGTTGATTCAAGAGCATTAAAACCATTAAAAAATGCAATGGGTGTTGACAGCAGAATGGTAATGCCTTCAGGTGATAATAATTATAATGTCAAACAATTACCCAATTATGATATAAAATCTACTAAATATCAAACATTGGAAAGAGATGATAGTGTTGTTGCTGATGTTTTAGATACAAATTATATTTATGGAACACCGGAAGATAGAAAATCACAATTTATATTTAAAGGAAAAGTATGTGAAAATCAAAACTTTGTACCAGAAAATAATGTAAGAGTTAGATGGGAACTTATCCAAAATAAATCTCCACGTTTTTGTGAACAACCTAAATGTACTGAAAGTACAACAAAAGAATTATATGGTGAAATGGATACATCCAGTTCTAATTTTCATATGAATGAATGTGATACTCCGTATAAAAAAATAGTAAATTCATCCGTTAATACACAATCATTTATAGGAGAATGGAAAGAAGTTTCTTCAGTTAAAGATGCATATAGAATGTCTGAAGGAGATAATCGAGCAGGAGGATTTGTTTATCAGATAGGAAGTATAACATCTGTCAGATTAATAAATAAAGATATCTATAACAGACGCGATATTTTAGAAATACAAGACAATACGTATACTACTTATGTTAAACCACCAGTTTCTTCAATTATTCCTAAAAAAGATTTATTAAAAACAACAGCATATCCATCAGATTGTGTTATTGATGGTGTAAAAGTACCTGGATGGAAAAAACAAGAAGGAAGACTTAAATATGTTAATCAATCTGTTAAGGGAAACGTACTCACACCTAATAATGATAAACAATGTTTTGCACCATTTGGACAACAATGCTGTAATCCTACAACAGATGGTGTTTGTAATGCGAACTTTACTGCTTATCAACGTTCTAATGTAAGAAACTGGATGAACCAATGTGGTATTGAAGAAGAAACGACTACTGTTAAAGGTCCTAAAACACTGGCTTTAAGAGATATTCATTGTCCTACTGGTTTTACTGGTTCAAATAACAATAATGAATGTGTAAAAGGATGGACTAGTCAATGTGGTAAAACGTGTGCTCAAAATTTATGTGAAACTGGAGGAGGACGATGGATTCCAAAAGATTATAGTATAAATCCATATACGTGCTCAATGTAACTGTAACTCCACGAACCAAAATATTTTAATAATCTTCATAAATGTAGTGGATGTATGTAAAATCAAACAAATCACAGTTGCACTAATCCACCTTGCTGGGTAAGTGTTTAAAATATAACTACATTCAATCTAAATATATAATTTCTAAATTTTAATTGTTAAATTAAGTATTAAATATCTTATTATACTTTATAAGGAAATATGAGTATTATGGAATTAATGGGGAGTCAAACAGTATTTGTAGCAAATGTTTTACTTATTTTAATATTTGCTGGATTTTATATGGCGGTAGATAATTTTAGTTTCTTATGGGATTATGGTCTTGCTAAGAAAACAACAATAAACAGAAAAACATTTATACATAGATTATATTTAAGTCTTTTCACTCAAATGGGACATCCACCTGAGGGAGTAGCACCATATGGTGCTTGGTCATATGCATTAATAATATTACAAGGTATGTTATCATTATTTGTTAATAAAATAAATTTACCTAGTTTATTAGGTGGTGCAGCTGGTGCTGGTGCTGGTGCCGTTGGTGCCGTTGGTGTTTAATGAATAAAATGTCTATTAAATTTTAAGAAATCCATTATTGATGAACACAAGTTGGTTCTTCAGTTGTATTTTTCCTTCCTCGATCATACCCTTTAGGTAAATTTGACATTTCAATCACATCTCCACATGTAATATTATCTTCGTTTATTCTTTCATTTATATCAATTTGTGATGTAGATGATAGAATTTCTCTAATTTTAAGAGCGTCATCTCTATTACAATTTATATTTGTTGGGTATCGTATTTTAATTCGTATAATTAAATTACCATAATTATCTGAATTTTCTATAGGCATTCCTTTACCATATATTATTTTAACGTGTCTATCTTTAACAATTCCTCGAATACCAATTAATATTTCTTCGTTATTAAGATGTTTAATATTTTTTTTAAAACCAAATATAGATTGAAATAAGGGGATCTCTAATTCTATAAATAAGTCATTACCATTTCTAATATAAGTATTATGATTTTCTGTATTTAATTTTACAATTAAATCACCTTTGTTATTTGATTTTTTACTTTTATGCCCCATACCCCTTGCAATAATATGCTCTTCATTAAAACCCGATGGTATACTCATATTTGCATTTTTATCAATATGAATCATACAATTACCATTACAATTTTTACACATAAATCTTTCTGGTATTGAAATACATTCTCCGCGACAAACGTGACATTGTCTTACAGATTGGGAAATCATAGGTCCTATTCTTTGGATAACTTTTACCATACCTGTTCCATTACATTCATTACAACTATAATTGTTACCATTATTGGACCCTATACCAGAACATTCACCGCATATATTCCTCTGTCTAAAATTTAATCTCGTAGTTTTTCCAAAATATATATCTTCTAATGAAACAGTTTTATTGATTACTATATTTAAATCTTCATTTTGTGTGTTATTGTTATTAAACATACCCTCCATACCAAAAATATTTCCAAAACCGCCCATACCACCCATACCGCCCATACCACCCATACCACCCATACCACCCATACCACCCATACCACCAAATAATTCATTAAACAATGATGTAGGATCCATTCCACCACCATTATCATTTATAGAGTTCATACCCATTGCATTATAACGTTCTCGTTTATCTTTATTACTAAGTATTCCATATGCTTCACTTACCTCTTTAAATTTTTTCTCTGCTTCATCTTTGTTTTCAGTACATTTATCAGGATGATATTTTAATGCTGATTTTTTATACGCTTTTTTAATTTCTGATTCAGTTGCGTTTTCGTTAATTCCTAATCTATTGTATAATGTTTTATCAACAACCATTGAATTTAATTATAATACCTAACTTATCTTTTAAGTTAATTATTTTTTGCATATAATTTTTAGTTCCCAAACAATTCAAATAATTATCTAGTTATATATATAGTATGGCAAGAGGAACTGAATATAAAAAATATAATAAAAAAAATTTACGTATTTGTGATGGTTACTGGATAGTTGCAGAAAAAAAACGTATTGTACCGCGTGAAGATAGAAATAAAACTCTTCAACTACCGATAAATACCTTTATTAGAGCTAGACCACATATAAATTTTAACGAATTAAATATAAAACCCAATACAATTTATAGTGGTGATGAACCAAAAGATTCTCCATATTGGAATGCAAATGAATTATATGAAGATAAATATTGCACAAATAAAGAAATGGATATGGAATGTATAAATTTTATAGGAAATGCTACATTATTTAAAAAATGTCGTAAAGGAGAAAGAATACGTTTTAGAAGATGTCGACATTTTGCAGTTAAACAAACTGATGATATATCCTTTTGTAAAATTCATGATGAAATAGATAAACAATATATTAAAGAAAATAAAGGAGGTTATTTCCATCTTAGTGGTTCCGAACCAATATATGAAATTGCAAAAGAAAGATTCAATAGTGATAGTTCAACACAAGAATCCCATAATTGTTATGATTATGCTTTAAATAATATTAAACACAGTAAATCAATGTGCAAAAGTTGTTATAATAATAATAATAGAGATGCAGTTGGATGCTGTGAATATGCTAAAAGTCAACCTGGGAAAAAAGGTGGTATGTCAGAAATTATTCATATTGACAACACAACATTAAATGATATATATGAACAAATAATCAGTCTTACACCAGAACAATATAAAAAATATGTTAAAGTATATGGAAAAAATACAACAGTTGGACAAATGATATTAAATAATACAAGTAAAAAAACTAATATTACAGAAATAGACTCATCTAGAGCATATACTTGTGAAAATTTAATTAAAAGAATTAAAAAAGATGTTCCAAAAATGTATACTCAAAAACAAACAAAACAAGGATTTATGAAACGATGTAAAGATGGATTCTATAAAATATTTTTAGGTGTTCAACCAGGTAAAACATATCATTTTTACAGACAGGATAGTAAAGGATGGTGGAGTCATAAAGATGGTTCAACGAAAGCAGGAAACTTAGACCATACTGGCGATTTTATATATAATCCAAAATACGCAAATAGATGTTATCCTAGAAGTGATAAAACAAAAAGACCATTAAATTATATTGATTCATGTCCATTTATGTGTATACCACTTAAAAAACCAGGCGAAGATGTACGTTCATATCCACCAAGAGAAACAATTAAAAGTCAAAAATATTTAAATAACAATTATGCTATTCAGAATAAAAGAAATGAATTATTTAAAGAACAAAAATATGAATATGAATCAATTATGAAAAAAAATAATAAATTAAATATAAAAAACAATAAAAAAATACCAAATGGAAATATTAAAAATTTACCAAATATAAAAAACAATAAAAAAATACCAAATGGAAATATTAAAAATTTACTAAATATAAAAAACAATAAAAAAATACCAAATGTAAATATTAATTTACAAAATATTAAATATAGTTTACCAAATATAAATTTTAAAAAAAATAATAATAGATTACTAAATATTAAAAATAATAATAGATTATCAAATGTAAATATGAATAAACTATTTAACGAAGATATTAACTTAAATCAAGGGTTACTAAATTTATTAAATTCACAAAAAAAAGTTCAAAATGCAAATGTTTTATTAAATAAATAAATTTATCTAACCTTTAATATCAAACTTTGATATATTTAAAACTCGCATTATACTATTTCTAACAGAAGGAGTAGGAATAGCTTTTCCATTTTCGTAACTTTGAATTATATCTACTCTTTGATTTATTTTCATTGCTAGTTCTTTTTGATTCATTTTCATTTGTAATCTTTTTTGTTGCATAACAACTGAAAATTTTCTACTTACAGTTTCCTGAGGAGGTGCATCTTCATCATCTATTTTTTTTGAATAATTTTCATTATTTTTATTTTTACCAGCACCATATTTTTCAACCGTCATTTTAGTATAACCTGGAGGACAATAATCCTTATTATTTTTATTTCCTCTTAATACAACAGTATCCCAGTCTTGAAAACTCGAACCATCTGGATTCATTTTACTAAATTCCTATTTTAGATTAGTAAATTAATTTTAAGTAAATGATTTAAATAAAAATTTAATATAATTCTATTATATTCTAATTGATATAAATTATTCATTATTATGTTTGAGATAATGAACATTCAATGGCGATGTTCTTCCTATTCTTTGTGCTCGTCCAATTGCCTGTTTCTCAATATCACTTACAAGTTTATGATATATAATTACATCGGTTGTACATTGAAGATTCATACCAGCACAATAAGAATATGAATTCATTAGAAGAACATTAATCGCTCCATTTTTAAATTCATTAATTCTTTTTTGAATTGTTGCGGAACTTCCCTTTAGGATACTGCATTTGATATCTCCCCAAAATTCAGTATCGTATTGACTATGAACACTTGAACCATCATCATCATTACTCAAGGAATTCAAAGTTTCTGGACTATGCGTAAATATGATATATTTACCATTTGGATTAGATTTAAATATTTTTTTCAATGCTTCATTTTTAGAAGGAAATTCAATACTGTTCTTATCAAGTTTGGTGCTATCTATATTTTTATTAATAGCAACAACTGCCTTCATATTAATATTTTCTCTGCACATAGGACATTTAGGAGTTGTTTGTATGCTCATACACAAACATTTCATACAATAAACACTTTTACATTCACAACTCAATATTACCGGATCATTAGGAGAATCTGCCAAACAAATAGGACACATTGATTTCATATTAGTCCTAATTCTATCAGTTAATTGTGTCTTTTTGTTTTCTATTTCCAAAATATCACTTTCTATTTTTTGTAGTGTTGCTATTTTATCTGATTCATTAGAATATGTCAAAGATTTTTTATAATCGTGTTTCTTTTTAAGATTTTCTATTTTGATATTGAATTTTTTTAATACAATATCAATAAGATTATCTTGTTCAGAAACAACAGTAAATCCCAATTTATTAATAGCACCACCTATATTCCCTGAATTAAGCATTGACATTACATTCTCGTCAACAAAACCTTGAAGGGTATTAATATACAATGGAGTATAACAATTAATTACATACTTATTAATATTTGGAAGAACAAATGATGATTCAATGAAATCATTACAACAATTAATTGTAATTCTTTGAGTATATTTTTTTATTTCATTTGTATTGTTATCAAACTTTGGAATGCAACTAAAATGTCCAAATGTTTGTGACATAATATTTCTAATAGCTCCATTATTTTTAGTATTTTTATAGTACATAACTTGTTCATAAGATGCTGAAATAAACCAAGTGAAATATGAACAAAGAATATGATTATTTGGAATATTAATTGTATCTACTTCATCAATAATCACTCTTGAGAATTTAATATTTTTACCGCTATTAAAATAGTATTCGTTAATAATATTATAAAACCCAGTATATGATGTGCTCTTGATAAGAATTACGTCATAATTATGTAGAAGATTTATAATATTTGTAATATAGTATTGGTAATCCGCATCCTCAGGAATCACTATTTTATTCGTATTACATTGAAATTTATATAGTGATTTTAGTGTATCATATATTTTTGTGGGTGATGATGTTATAGATAGAAATTTCAAATTACTGTGTTTAATAATAAATTCGCTCCATTGATGAAATATATTAAAAGGAACAACAATAATATTTGAACCAATATCCAAACATTCGTGTTGTTTATTTACCGTTGTAATATCAATAAAATTAGAAGTGTAATGTGTGTGTGATTTATAATCATTCTTAAGCTGTTTTTTATCAGATATAGCAGCAAGTATAGTCGTTGATTTACCTGAACCTACTTTAGAACACAAGTATCCAAAACGTGATGACATATTTGTCAATCCGTTATTTATAGTTACATTAATATTTGTCTCTCTTTCTCTGATTGCATATAGGAGTGCTTTTTGATGTTCCTTTAGCGTTATTTTCATATTAGTTGGTTCCATTTTTGGACTATCGGCATGTATATTTGGAAACGTCAATGTATTTACCATTCTATACATAAAATTTTTATGAAAATCAATTTTGCTCAAATTTTATAACCATGTATTTTAATAATTTTAATTTGAAATTTTGTTTACCTTCTTAAATATGCTACTGATATTAATCCTATTATAGCAATAAATAAACAAATAGTGGCAATTGTCATATTTGACCTCTCCTTTTTATATTTATTTTCTAATCTATCTTTATCATTTTTAATGTATGCCATTACTTTATCATCATTATCATCTTCTTCATTAATATAATATCTCCAACCCTTTACCTTAAGGTTTTTATCTTTATAACAATTTTCTGGAACAAGTGTTTTTGTATATATTGAGAATATATCATATGCCCATATAAAACAAGGAAACATTATTGAAGAACCTAAAGTAATTGGTGACATCATCAAAGAAAACACTGCTATCATTAATTTTAATGTTCCGGAATATTTTTTACCTATATATAATCTATCAGTTCCAAAAAACCCTAATGTTTTTGAAATTTTTAATGCGGTTTTATACTTATATGGACATCTTTCAATTTTAGCCATTTAGTCTGAATCTAATATAACATTAGGAAAAAATTGAAATAATATTTATTTTTATAAATATTCAAATGTTCAATTATGACGAAGAAAGTAAAATTGTGAATTGTTATGTATGTGAAACATATAGAAATAATTATATATTTGATAAAGTTGATTGTATTGAATCATTTGTAGATTCAATTGTTCTAAACAAAAATATGGATTCGAAATATTATATAAAATTATATAACGAATTTATTGGGAATCCATATCTCCGAACAATAAATCAACAAACAAAATTAAAAGATTTTAAAGGTTGTTTAGATAAAGATTTTGATAAAGAAAGTACTAAAAAAGATTGTCGTAATGTAGAAAGTACATCACTACTATCAAAAAATGAAGAATTCATACTAAATTGGAAGAAAAATATTTGTCGGATTGCTATAGATATTTATAAAAATAAGTATATTAAAAATATAGTTGACCATCACAATAAATATCTTAAAGTTATACACAATGACAAAATACTCGAAATATTTACAAATTATATATCAATCAATAATTATATTAAAAATATGGTGACAAATATTAAATCTGGTGTTGAATTTAAAATATACGAAAAATTAGATGAAAAATTTAATGATATAATGTTTCATACATTTGTCTGTAATAAAAAAATGATTTTGTCAGGAGATATCAAATATGATATTGATGATTTAAAAATAGATAAGTATAATGATGTATTTATTGCTATTATTGATAATTTGATTATTAATATTAAAAATGATATAGTTGAAAATAGTATTAAAAATACTTATATAATTAATAAAATTATAAAAAATATATCATATCTATACAGCACATCGCAGATTCTCAAATATGTCAATAGTAAAGTAATAAATTGTATACAGAATACAATAATAGAAATTCAAGTAAACTATAATCAAGAAAATAATGATGATGAAGAATATATTAAAAATATATTTAGATTTAAAAATTTTATAATTACATATATTCAACAAATATTTGATACACCCAATAATAAAGTAACACAGTTAGTTAATTTTATAGATATACATCTTTCAGACTCAAGAATAATAAACTTTGTTAAATATAATATTACAAATCTGATTAAACTTGAAAAAACATTAATAATTTCTAATATATTAGAATTGTGTAAAGTAAAATGGAATGATATCTCCCAGAACATTACAAATGAATTATCATTCTATATATTAAATATTGAATCTTCTAAAAATATTGATACAAGTGATTTTAATGTTGATGATATAGTTCAGAAATATAAATATGTTGATGATATCATAAATGACAATGAATACATGCGAAAAGATTTTAATAAATCATTTCAATTATATCTAAATAGTATTAAAAATATCGAAGCATTAGTGACAACTAAAATACATTCTTTAATGATTAACAAACTATCAAATTTAGACGGAATCATATATTATGTTAAATTATGTATCTTTATTATTAATAGAGATGTATTCTGTAATCAAACCGAAGAATATATGATACAAAGACTTATATTTAATAATAGTATTGACAATGAAAAAGAACTTGTTTCAATATTTAAACTTTATTTAGATATGTCTTATATAAGAAATTTGCAAAAAATTATAAATGTTGCTGATATTTGGAGTAATGATTCAGAAGAATGGAATAAAATTTCAGAAAATTCGAATTGTGAGAAAATTTGTAAAATAAAGGTTTTTCCAAAGTATATATGTAATTCACAATTACCTAATTGTAATATACCAATTATTATCCAACCTTTATTTGACGATTTTAATCTATATTATACTAAAAAATATAATTGTCGTAAACTAATGATTAATACAGAATTCAGTACATACGTATTAGAAAGAATATTTAATAATAAGAAATATATATTTGATGTTATAATGAATATTGGTTCAATATTACTAGAAATAGAAAATGGTGTTAATACTATTGACGATTTATATATATGTACCAAATTAGGAAAGACTCTTTTAAAATATTATTTAAATATACTTATAAAAAAATATAATTTGGTTAAGTGTGTAGATAATATACGTTACGAGATTAACGAGAATTTTAAAAGTAATAAAGTTAAAACAAAGATCCATCCACAAAGAAGTGTTGTAAAAAAGATAGATACAATCAAAGAAAAAACTATGCAAGATAGAAAATATCAAATCGAACCAACTATTGTCCGAATAATGAAATCAAGAAAAGAAATATCTCATATAGATTTAACTCAAGAAACAATAAAATTATTATCTAATTATTTCACTATTACAAATCAAGCAACAAAAGAAAGTATAGAATCTTTAATAAATAAAGAATATATTAAACGAGTCAATAAAAATACTTATGTTTACATTGCATAAATTTACATGATGTAAATCCAACTATGCAAATACAGTTATGCAAATACAGTTATGCAAATACAGTTATGTATTTAATTCAACATCTTATTCAACATCGGATTCAATATCATCGGATTCAATGTTATTATCTACGCTTGAATCATTTAAATTATTAAAAATATAATCTAATTTTTTTTTTGAATACATTCTTGCATAATTTAAAATAATATGCTCATTTCCAGTAGGATTTTTATTAAATTTATTTCGATAATTTTCTGACGATAAATATTCCCATATAATTTGTTTTATATATATTTTATTAAATTTGTTATTTGTTTTTTTAATAATATAATCTATTATATTTGGAAAACAATGAAAATCAACTGCTTCATTGAGTATATGTGTGTTTTTTATATTAACTAGTTTTAATCTTATTGGTATTACTTTAACATTACTATATGATATATTTTTGTATTTATTATTATTGAATATATTGATAATTTTTGTAATATACCAGTATAACATTTTCATATCTGATTCCAAACCACCATACTCTGAACGTATAATAATTGATAATACTATAGATATATCATCGATAAATAAATCATCTACATAATATTCGATATTTGTATTTAAATCAAATGATAATTTATCTTTTTTGTAAGGTTCTAAATGTAATGGATTTAAACAAATCATTTTTATAACACCCAATAACCATTTAATATGACATAATGTGGGAAACCATTTTCCATATGTTACCATCATCCAAACGATAGTATTTATAGTAATATGTGGATAACAGTCCTCTAACATTATAATAGGTAATCTTCTAAATAACAATATAGGATTATTCGCAAGTATATGAATTGCACTCTGTATTGCTAAATCATAATATCCTCTGCGTATACATTTTTGTAAATTTGATATTAATAAACTCGTATTAGTTATTGTTTTAACTCCTAATTTAAGTTCTGTATTATTATTATCCAAATTACCAACAACATAAACATTACCTATACTTTTTAAATTAAGATGTTTAAAAATGTTCATATTATCTGGTTTAGTATAAGACCAATAAGCATTTTTTAATGGAGTTTTTCCTTTCCATTCTAAACAAAAATAAAGTTTCGTAAGATTTTTATTATTAATCCAATCATTGATTGTAGATTGAATCATAAATCTAATATAGAAACAAAACTTATATTTAAATTATAATTTTTATTAAATAATTAATTTTTATACATAAAAATATCTATATAAAATTTTTTGCCAATATAAATTTACTATGGAAATAATTTCAATTGTAACTATTTCAAATGATATAACCAAATATTGTAATGAACGGATAAACATATCAAATATAGAAATAGACAAACCTAATGAACCTAATGAACCTAATGAACCTAATGAACCTAATGTACTTTTTGAACCTATTGAACCTGATATATCCGATAGTTCTCTATCAGATGTATATGAATCAGATTCTGAATTAAATGTAAAAGAAAATAGTAATTTTATATTGGATTATGATAATATTTTTTTTATAGAGAAAAATACTATAGGAATACAAACTGACTTGGGTATGAATGATATTTCTAAATCAAATAAAAAAAGTATTAAGATTAAAAAATCTAATATAACGGAAGTAAAAGAAGAAGTAAAAGAAGAAGTAAAAGAAGAAGTAAAAGAAGTAAAAGAAGTAAAAGAAGTAAAAATTAAAAATAAATGTAAATATATTAATTCAGATTCCAAAAAGAGAAATTGTTCAAGATATGAAATTAAATCATCAAAATTAGGATATTGTAAATTACACTCTAATAAATTTGAAATAAATATATAATAAAATTAAAATAATATCTTATAATATACTAAAATGACGGAACATGTAAATAATCTTATGAAAGTTGGAAACTTTAAAGATTTTGTAATAAAGTATACATTAGTTGCTACGGCAATTACATGGATTGTAGGAGATAGAATTCTTAATTTGGTAAATTCATTCATAAGAACATTTATTGAACCATTATTATCATTTGATTTAGACAAGGATGGTAAACCAGATTTACAACAAATTAAAACATTAATATTCGGTAAATTCCCAGTCGGAGAATTTTTACTTGAAGTTCTCAGAACAGTTTTAGCAATGGTATTGATTTATTTATTTATTTCATTCTTTGTAGTTAAGACAAATTTAGTATAATTTATAAATCATCATCATCACCGATTTGAAGTAATTCATCACTATTTATTTTTTTGTAATTTCCCTTGTTGTTTCTGCGAAACAATCGCGATAAACTAAATCGCGATAAGTTATTTTCATCATTATTTAATTTATATTCTTCATTTGTATCAGTGTTATATTCTCCATTTATATTTGAATTTTGTATATCATTTGCAATCATATCATTTGAATCCGAATTGTTTGTTTTATTTTTAATTGTATTATCGGTTGTATTTGATATTATATCATTTTGTTCTGCTAATTGAAGAAAAATATCAAGACATTCATCTACTCCATATTCATCAATAAGTGTATTAATAATTTGTTTTTCAATTGAAGGAAACATTTGATAGTATACATCGTTTTTAGAATCATTTATATCAGAATTGGTATGTAAAAAATTATCAATTTGATTACCATATATTATATCATTTTGGGTAAAAGAAATTTCATCACTCATTATAATTGATAATATTTATTTATTTATAAAATAACTTTAAATAAATAATAATAATCGTGTAATAAATGTAATAAACGTAATAAAAAATTTAATTTAACCTACATATTAGATAATCTAGATGATGTTCGCAATAATGAATCACTAATATTATTTGATATCGTATCTTCTAATGATTTTACCTTATATTTAAGACATTCGTGTTTAACTTGTAAATTTGTATTTTGATTAAATATCGAAGAAATTAATTCGATTGCTTTTATGTTAGATAACGTAACGCTATCTGATATCAAATTTTTGTCTTTTAATTCTTTATTAGATTGGTCTATTTCTTTATTTAACGATTCGATTTCTTTTTTATAACTTAAATGTAATTTATTTATATC
>Ga0209362_1000149_pt1 | contig 65762 bp, 46 predicted proteins | sample SaaInlV_165m_DNA_FD_184680 | JGI IMG/M metagenome (GOLD analysis project Ga0209362, IMG submission 184680) | Marine microbial communities from expanding oxygen minimum zones in the Saanich Inlet - Saanich Inlet SI037_S3LV_110m_DNA (SPAdes)... | ecosystem: Environmental > Aquatic > Marine >... | reverse complement strand
CTGCGTCCCAATGAATGAAGACGCCGCAGACAATGACGAGATTTTCGGCCTGATCCTTCGGGATCACACCTTCTTCAACGGATTCGGCAACAGCTTCTGCCACGCCCCGCTGAGCAGGACCGAACATCTGGACCGCTTGTGTGGCGCCTTTGATCGTGACTTTCGTGATCATGACCGTCGCCGGCTTGACTGCCAAGTTCGGCTCAAGAACGGCGAGTAAGTTGCTGTGTCCAGCATTCTGGTCAGCCAATGCATTGCAGAATGCCGTTCCGACAGGGCCTTCTTCTGGTCCGATCAACAAGTCAATGTGAGACACTTCATTGCCTTCACCGACCAACGCTTCACCTTTTCGAATCAACTGAGCCATTACACTACTCTCCATAACAAATTCTGCGCGTTCCCAAAGCCGTTCTCGAGATTACGGCCTTCGGGGGTGCTATAGGCGACTGTGTCGCCAAGAAATAGCAGCGTAGATACTACGTAAATATCCACACGGCTACTCTCGGCAACTCGTATAAAACCTGTGGCAACAAAGAACAAAATCCAAACCAGAGGTCTGAACTTTGCCTATTGTGGGAATTTTCGCCTATTTGTCAAGTTTAACAGGCATTGTCTGTACTAACCTCACCCCCCAACCCCTCTCCTTCCACGCCACCTGCCACCCAGGAGAGGGGAGCTTCGTCGTCCTGCCACATCTGTGGCAAAGATTTTTGGTTACTTTTCATCGGAAAAGCAACAAAGGATAATGATACAATCAAACTATGACTGATCCACTCCTCCTCGAACACGCAGATTACGGCCACTTGCTAGAGCCCGCTCACGGCCTTATAGAAGAACACACCGATGCTACTAAGGCACATTTACTAGCAACAGGAGCTGCTATGGAAGCACTGGCTAAGAGATTTGGTGGAGATACGCAGACATGGAAAGTTGCAGGAATGCTGCATGATCTCGATTGGGATCAGCTGGATAAAGACTACGAAGCACACTGCGGAGATACATTGGATAACTTGCTTAAGACTATTGATGCACCTGCAGAACTTCTTGGAGACATTCGCGCGCACTACCAAGAAAAATACGGTGCAGACTATCCGTTAGATTCTCAGCTTAGAAAATGTTTGTACTGCGTCGACGAACTCACAGGATTTATCATTGCCGTCACACTGGTGCGCCCAAGCAAAGCTATAGCCGATGTAGAAATAAAAAGTGTAAAGAAAAAACTCAAGGACAAAGGGTTTGCCGCTCAGGTAAGCCGCGAACAAATTCGTTCATGCGAAGAATTGCTCGACTTGCCTCTCGACGAACTCATCGAAATTACCTTGAACGCAATGAAAGAGATAAGTGGTGAACTGGGGCTATAAATTGTGCTACAGTATTTCCCTTATGACAGTCGCACAACACTCTATTATTGACGATATCCTGAAGATACAACCTATCATTTCGAATATGGTAATCGAAGAACAGGTTCGTACTATGCTCGAAGAGTTACAATCTATTTTGCAAGAAGGCATAGAAGGTGATGTTGTAGAAATGGGATGTCACATGGGTACGAGTTCTCTGTTTTTGCAGCGACTTCTAAAAATATACGAATCAGATAAAGCATTTCACGTGTACGATTCTTTCGAAGGATTACCAAAGCAAACACGAGAAGACACACCAGATTGCCCACCGAGCACTAGGCACAATTTTAAGGAAGGAAACTTGCAAGTATCTCGCGAAAAATTTGTAAAAAACTTTGTCGAAGCAAATGTGGACATTCCCATTTTGCACAAAGGATTTTTTAAAGATATTCCCAATAGTGAGTATCCAAAGACTGTATCTTTTGCTTTTTTTGATGGAGATTTCTACGGATCTATCATGGATAGTTTCACAAAAATTTACCCAAGAATGTCTGTCGGTGGAAAAATTTGCATTCACGATTACGAATGGCAAATGCTCCCGGGAGTCGCCAAAGCTTGTGAGGACTTTTTGGCAGATAAACCAGAAAAAGGGACCATTACTATTCGCAACTCGCTTGCGTGGATTACCAAACTCGAATGTTAAAGATTGATTGTATCCTCGACCGGTTTTCCTTCGATTGCTTTACGCCAGAGGTTGCTCTGCGTCAGGTGCCTATTGGAGGAAGCCCTTCGAAAGATGCTGATTTGTTCTTTGTAGAATCTTCATGGGATAGCGTATACGGAGGCTGGTACCTAGGAACCGATCAATATAGGACAGAGCTGGAGAAACTGATCGACGAATACAATGCTCTAGGCATTCCGACTGTATTCTGGGCAAAAGAAGATCCTGTACAGATACATCGTTTTAAATGGATTACTCCACGTTTTGATTTCCTCTGCACTACAGATGAAGAATGCGTCGATCGCCACAAAGAAATGATAGGACATGACCGCGTTATCACACTTCCCTTTGCTGCACAGCCCGATCTGCAATATTGCGATTCGTCCATACAGAGAGAAAACGTCCCCTGCTTTGCAGGAGTGAACTACGGAGACCAATTCCCACGCAGGCTCAAAGAAATTGGCTTTATCGTAGATCCTGCAATGCCCTTTGGTTTGCATCTGTATGACAGAGGACTCGCAGGAAACTTCTATCTCTTTCAGCCTACTTTTGGCCCTGAATATTCTGAAGCACTAAAGCCGAGTGTAACTTTTGATCAAATGGGGAGAATTTATAGGTCTTATTCAGTCTTTTTAAATATTGGTTGTGTGCAAGACTCGCCGACGATGTTTTCTCGCCGAGTATTTGAAGTATTGGCATCCGGTACTCCACTTATTTCTGCCTATTCCAAAGGAATAGATAATTTATTTGGCGATGAAGTGCACTTATCACGCAATGAACAAGAAACGACAGCACACCTCAACGAACTGCTAAACAACACAGAGTCTTGGAAAGAGTCTTCTCTTAAAGGACAGCGTGCCATATTTAGAAAACACACGTACGCCCATCGTCTGCGCACTATCTTAGAACACTGTGGACTAGAGGTACCGCAACGTACAAAAAATCGCATCCTCCATTACGAGCGTGCTTCCCATGCTGTTACACAAGAAAGTATCGACCTAGCGCTCCCGAAGCGAGAACATACTATTGAGCCACCATTCATGGTAGCCTAAGTACCCACTATGCAATCCACAGTAGTACTTGTTGTCGGCACACGTCCTAACTTCGTAAAAGCTGCTCCTGTATTACATGCGCTTTCTAAAGATCCTGATATCACACCAGTGCTTGTACACTCGGGACAACATTTTGATGCTGCACTATCAACAGAAATTTTGCAGGACCTATCGAATGTCACTCCTGATGTGCTATTTGATACTCGTGATAAAGATGGATGGAATACGGATGCATTTGCAGTGCAATTTGATCTGTTTCTTCGAAAGAACATGCCTTCTTTGGTTCTAGTCTTTGGAGATGTCGATACCACACGCATAGCTGCAGAAGTAACGAAAAAAAATGACATTGCTCTTGGGCACGTCGAATCTGGATTACGCAGTTTCGATGACCGCATGCCAGAAGAAGCAAATCGTATTCGCACAGATGGACTATCAGATCTTTTATTTGTTACAGAGCAATCTGGTTTAGAGAATATTCAGAAAGAATCTCTCGATGCAGATGTACATCTTGTAGGAAATACTATGATCGATAGCTTATATACCCTAGAAGAACGCATTGCAGACCGCGCATCGGTTATTCAAGATGACATGCCGACAATTGTCGTAACGCTGCACCGCAGAGAGACGATTACTGATAAAGCTGTTCTAGAACTTTTGCTAAAACAACTCACAGAATGCTCTGCGCAGTACCGTATTCTTTGGCCACTGCATCCTCACACTAAAAAGATGATTGAGTCGTTCGATTTATCGCACTATCTCGAAGCATTCACTATGAAAGAGCCTGCAGGTTATATCGATTTCTTGGCTACAGTAAAAAATGCCACAGCAGTCATAACCGATTCTGGTGGCATTCAAGAGGAAGCCACTTGTCTTGGCGTTCCATGTTTTACTGTTCGTAAATCTACAGAGAGACCTGTAACAGTAGAGGAAGGCACGAACACGCTTGTTCCTCCTGACACACTAGTACAAAAATCTCTTCTTACGCACATTCAAGGCTCTCGTGCCTGCGAGGCTCTACAACCTGATCTGTGGGACGGCAAAGCAGCAGATCGCATTGCAGCTATCGTACAGTCGTATCTTAGAGCTCAGAGTGAGCGCACTGGGATCTCTGCAATAGGCCAACGATCTTTGACTCGTTGATCCTCATCGAGATCTGGATGATAGTCTTTTAGTGTCATATTAATGCGCACTGTATCACCTGCTTCTACGACACCTTCTTTGTGTAGAGTAGTTATCACTCCTGCAAACCCTCGTTCACGAAGATCTTTGTTACCAATCATGGCAATCTCTTTCGAGATCCAACGGTGCCCTAGGTATTCCATCATTACAGCATCAAGATCGAGAGTTTCTTCTGTGCCATTTGGATAAATGCGCACTGCTTCTAGCTGTCGAATAACAGCAGTCTTTTTTACACCATGAAAACGCGGGTATACCGCAAACGGCCAACTGTTAATAATCGCAAACCCACAGAAGATATTTAGCACGATAAACGTCATCCCTACCATCCACACTGCACGTAATCGATGGGTGTTTTCTTCTGGAAGATCGTCTTGCACTTCTATAATTCCGAGAACATCTACTGTGCGCACAATAGCTATAATGCGCATGGTCATGCTTTTTTTAGGCTTCAGATGTATCCAGGGACATCGCAATATTTTACCAAGCCACAAAGCAATCCCTTTCCAATCAATAAATACTGCAAACAACATGAGTACTGCTGACTTAAACTTAATTTTGAGAAAATATCCAAATCCTTTATGCATTACATACATTCCAAATGCCCAAATTGTACGAATGCCGTAAACAAATACCGCTAAGATCATTCCCATTTCTGCAAATACCGTTGCGACATTTGCAGTCCACAGCAACCATGGATGGTAGTCTATTCTAAAAGCCGGTAAGACATCGAAGTTGTTGTACCACATGATGTGCAACTTGTGACTCGCATACTGAGCATCAAACCACGCTTTTCCTGCCCATAATTTCCAAAACCCAGGGAAAAAGTAGAGCACACCAAACAGTACCCACAACAAACGTACTGGCACTCCATACACTCTATGAGCTTTGGGAGGTGACGTGACCCCTCTTCCTCCTCTTTTCCATGCTGCAATTAACGCATCAACAGAAAGAGCATCTGCACATCTGCTTACTGATACCACAGCAGAAAACCAAATAATATGATGATTATGATCAATCTTTCCAAACATCTGCATAATTCCCATGAAATACAATGCAAACATAACAGCAATCGGAGCCGTATATCGTGTCCATAAACCAATAATCGCACACGTGGCAAATATCGATAGTCCGCTATGTGCAAAGGTAATTGCACTCTCTGAAAACGGAATGACATCAAAGAATAAGCTATATCCAGTAGGTGCGATTCGCATTTCAGCTGGCAAACTGGCCATGGTTAGCGTCTTCTCCAAGAAGACAGTCTGCTTCCAGACCAGATAGAAAATCACGATACGAACAACTGCGAGATTTTCTGGGTGACCTACTTCTTGAAAAAATTTCCAGTTCCAACACTTCAAAACAGATCGAACTTTTTGCATAGGAGTAGTATTCTCCTTTTTTTACAGCGTGGCAAAAAAGAAAGAATCTCCTACTTATAAATTGGAGAAACGGGATCTAAATGATCTTTTCCAATCAGACTTAGTGCGCGTCGTACAGCTTCTGTAGACATATCTCTATGTCCTTCCTGTCGCCAAAGTGCACGCTCATCATTTGCACCGGACAACTTCTCTACCTCTACAAGTAAAGAGGTGTGACGTCTGTTGAGTAAAATAGAGAAGATGCGGTCTGCTTCGCGAAACAACAGTTCGTCATAGCCATATTTTTCTATATACAGATTAAATACTTGAAGCCATTTTTTTTGATACAACGCACCCCATCCAACAAAAGACATCTGAGCTGTCTCGTAAATATTTCCTTGATTAATGGCGAATTGCATTTGGTGTAACCCATGAGTAATGCAATCAGGATTTTTTTGAAACGTTGTATATATTTTGAAAAGATCTTTGCTAATCCAATCATCATCTTGTGTATAAATAATGTCATTTTTTGCATGATATGCGCAGAGATACCTTCCATACACTTGCACATTGGTAGGACTATTGATTACTTTCACTCGGTCTCCTTTTACGATCGATGTATTGGTACTATCGTTGTTCCAAATAATTACCTCATCGATAAACGGGTGAGATAACACATGATCTGTAATATATTGCATATTTTCTGGTCGTTTCCACGACAGTAAGCACGCAGTAATTTTTTGAGATTTTGGCATAGAGTAATAAATCGTACTGTCGCAATCTACTTATTGCAATAGTGTGCGCTTCATTAATTTTGTGGTACCCTTTTCTCCTTATTATGAATGCAAAATTTTCTATTCTTGATTCTCTTCTCGACACTATTCGACCACATCGAATAGCAGAATTTGGTATGCAAGATTTGCAGCGATCTACATTTCTGCTTCGGTATTGCAAAGCACACAACTGCACACTCGATTCTGTTGATCTCTCACCTGCATATGAGGTGCAACCACTGCATTCTGAATATGAAAATGTATGGACTATCTCTAAGCAACTAGGGCTCAATGCCATTTCTGTTATACAACGCACTGACATAGTTATCTTGGATGAAGACCATAACTGGTATACGACTCATCACTGCTTATTGAATATTCAACGCCAATGGAACACGTTTCCTATTGTCCTCGTCCTTGGCTCTGGTAATCCCAATAGTAGAAAAGATGCCTACAGAGATATTTCGCGTATCCCAATGGCATATCGTCAGCCGCTATCAGAAAAAACAGATGACGCACTCTACGCAAATACACCACAAAACGGTGTAAAAACTGGAATAGAAGATTTCATAAAGCAACAACAAGATATCATCGCTTTTCATCTACCAGTTGCGGAAGGTTTCACTCTGCTCGCCTCTTCTACAATGCTCGCGAACACTCCAAGCTTGCGCAGCTACTGCGAAGGATGGGCTATCGGAAAAGTTGCAGAGGCATTTTTGGAACATGAGGCATATGACAAACAAGAACTTGAACGATTACAAAGTGACCATCAGCAATTACAAGAGTTAACCCAGAAGCTTCAAAAAGAACGTGACTTACTCCATGCTGATTTAGATAAATTGTATGGCATGCAAGGAAAACTGAAGTCCGTTGAGCATGCACTGGTGGCTTCTAATTCTTCTCGTATCTATCAAGGCAATCTTCTCTCAGAAAAACTACAAGAGGTACAAACTCTTCTTGTAGGAAAGCAAATGGCAGTTGACCATGTACTCAATACATTAAGCTGGAAGCTTACTGCTCCGTTGCGACAAATAGGGCACGTAAAAAGAATTCTTACTCCAAAAAAACTGATCAATCGATGCATGTACGCAGTGTTCGGGGCGCTAAAAGATTTGTGGACTGATTTTGGTAAACCATTTCCACGAGCAACACGCTTTGTACGCTACCGACTCCTAAGGAAATGGAAACCACATTCCTATGTCACAGGAGTAGTAATTTCCGAAGAAAAGCCACCTGCAAAAACTCCACTAAAAGAGATTCCGAAAGAATTATCTGATAGAAAAAATGCCTCAGAAAAATCTCCACCTACAGTCGTAGAACAAACCACCGCAGTTATTGTGTATGGCGAATCACACAGTGCTCTGCAGAACGTATTGCAAAGTATTACAGCACAGTCATTGCCAGTGCCGCACATCGCCGTACTGTACTCTGAGCCTACTGGAGATATCGATGCGTGCATGAAGGCGTACCAAGGAGTGTCCTTTCAGCGTCACGCAAAAAATAGCCTTTCCTACTCTGCAAGCAATGCTCCGAAGCTTCCATATGTATGTCTTATACCACAGGATATTTCTTTGCATCCTAATGCCATTCAATCTGGATCTGATTTTCTTGAAGAAAATAAAAACATCAATGCAGTCACATGGAATATAAACGACGACATACCTGCAACTCCTATCGCTGTACCACTTGATGAAGCGTTTTCACATTCGCAACCTGTCCTCATACGATCGAAGTATCTACGTTCCCCAGAAATTAAAAAACAAAGCGGGATGTTTATACCTGTATCTGGATCTACGCCTTCAACATTCTATCCTGCTCCGCAAATCACATGAAGACTCCTCGGATCCTCATGCTCATAGATGTCTATGGCTGGGCATTCCACACGCTTGCACGAGGAATGAGGCAATTTCTACCGGAGTATTCGATAGACATCGTAACCGCCGAGGAGAAACCTGATTTCTCAAGCTATGATCTTATTCACGCATTTGGCGCATATCAGCGCTGTGAAAGTGCTCGTTGTCCCGTTCTTAAGGGGGTATACAACACCAACGCTTCTATTCGTAGTGTTCCTATTCACACGTTTTTCGAAGAGCTATTACAAGATGCTACTGCCATTACTGTTCCCATTAACTCTATTGCGTTGCAATTGCAGTCCTATGAAATAAAAAAGCCAATCTTCCTCCTGCCAGAAGGAGTAAACACCTCTCTGTTTTCCTACACTCCTCCCCCTTCTGGGGAACTGCGCATCGGTTGGGCAGGAAATCCTGTTCGGTGCTACAAGAGATTTCATCTCGCTCAAAATGCCTGTAGAGAATTATGTCCACTGCAAGTTGCAGATGGAACGCTTACCGAAGAGCAAATGTTGCAGTTCTATAGTTCACTCGATGTTATCCTCTGTACTTCCGAAATTGGAGAAGGATGCCCTCGACCGCTTATAGAAGGCATGTCACGTGGATGTTTCCCTGTTTCTTTTCCTGTAGGTGTTGCCCCAGACATTATTACCTCTGAAAAAAATGGCCTCCTTGTAGAAAAAGAAACTGTGTGGGGAATGCGCCAAGCTATCAGATGGTGCAAAGAACACACCGATGCCATTCGATCGCAACGCAATGTAAATCATGAGTGGATACATAACAATCGAAGCTGGCAGAAAATTTCTCCACAGTTATCTACGATATATCAAACACTTCTTGGCTCATGAACATTCAACTCTTCTCTCATAACGGCAATTTAGAAGGTGCACCAATATTCCTGACCACTCTTGCTGAAAAACTGCAGCAAGATGGGCACGACTGCCACATTACTCTTTCGTCTGAAGGTATCTTAGAGAAACGCATTATTGATTCAAAAGTTGATCATACTGTTATAGAAAATGTGTTTTTCGATCCTTCTTTACTGAAGACTGATTCAAAACCCGATCTTGTCATCGTAAATACTATTTTGGGATTTCGTATTGTTAAACATTTTGCAAAATCCTCTGCACGAGTGATATGGATCATTCATGAATCTGATCTAGCCCTAATGGGATCTGACGTTACGGCTGAGCACTTCACAATGGCAGACGTTGTTGTATTTCCTTCTGAGTTTGCCAAAAAACGCTACGCATCATATGACCAAGGAAACTTTGTCGTCATACCAAATGGTATTGCAACGGATGCTATTGGATATTTTCGTTCAAAAAACACCAAGCAGCAGCTACGTCAGCAGTACAACATACCTGATGATGCAACGGTGTTTTTATCTGTTGGAATACATGATCCTCTCAAGGGATTTAGTACGTGTGTGCAATCTACTATTGCGCTTATAGAACAGAATCCTGATGCAAATATTCATTTGGTTATTGCCGGAGGAATTCGTAATCCAGAACAACAAATGAATGCTGATAAACTCTTGCAAGCAGCCTGGAAACATAATGTTCGCAACCGCATACATGTATATGCAGACTTCCCACAAATTAATGATTTGTTTGGACTTGCCGATTGTTATCTCTGCGCATCTGCTCTTGAGACATTCCCTTTGACCATACTGGAGGCAATGGCGTTTAATCTGCCCATTATTGCGAGTAATACTGGTGGAATCCCTGAGCAAATAACAGATAGGATCGATGGAATACTGATAAAACCTCAGAACAAAAAACAGCTCACTGCTGCCATGCAGAACATACTATCGAATCCAGAAGTTGCACTCTCTCTTGGAGATGCTGCACATAAAACCTGTACAAAAGCATTTACTGATGACCGAATGATGCGGGAATACACAAAGATATTTGATGTCCAATACAGAGCTCCGAAACTAGAAGTGCCAGCATCCACAGAACATTGTCACTTAAACCAAGATCATGACATCTCTCTTATGATGCGTGCATCCAAGCCAGATACGATTCGTGATGCAGTCAATTCTGCCATTGCATCGTTTCCGTACTACAAAGAATTTGTCATAGGAGTATCCCCTACGCTAGATAATGAGACTCTCGAATGGCTAAAAGCGATTCCCCATGTACGCATAGTTCCAGGTACTAACGAAAGAGAGAAGGCGGCAGCGCTGCACTTTACGCTTCTTAGTGCCTGTAAGCATACATGGATCGTAAATGTTGATGATGATGACCTATGGGTATTCGCCCCAAATCTTGATACGGTGACAGATGATATCGGCATTATTCATGGGACATATTTTTACCTCAACACCTATCTTCCCTACGAACATGCAAGAAGATATGTACTAGAAGTAGGTCACCCAGTTTCCTGTTCCGAGCACGTAAATGGTATTGCTGGATCCAACTGGATCATGCGAAGAGCTGCATGGAGATCTGTTTCTTCAAATCTTACAGAAGATACTCCATTCCAAAATAGTGACTGGAGCATGTATTACTACCTCCTAGAGAACAACTGGAAGGCAATCCACACACAACGCATTATGGGTTTTGAGCAGCGATTTTCCTATGACTTCACAAGCGGCCCCGGTTCTACTTGGGCTGATACCTTTGCACTGCTGCAATCAAGATCTTCTTGATACAGCATCGATTCAAACTGTGTACCTTTGAGAGCAGCTTCTACCTCCTCATAGTTTTCTATTACCTTAGATAAAGGTCCTGCATTCTGCTTTATCAAACTTGCACTCAGCCCCTCTTTGTATTCAGCCCCCAGAAATGTGCATATCTTCTCCATATATTTCTCTCTATTGGGCCCCATGACTTCTTCGTAATAGATTTCTACATACTCCTGACCAGAATCCTCTAATCGCTTAAGAAGTTGAGAATAATGATATTCCACATGTGATGCATATTCTTTAAATAATTCAGGATCGATAGTAATGTTTGCAGACTGTGTTTGCTCACCGTTGCGCACTCCCCATACCTTACTTTGTAGCGCTATTTGAAACGACACATACTGCCTCACTCTATTTTTTCTTCTGATAATTATCTTCTGTACATCTGTGTCATTTACTACAGCCTCTAATGCTTCTGGACTTTGGTCAAAAATTAACTTAAATCCAATGATGGACCTTGTGTGTGTGCTCTTCCATATGCCATTTAGAAACTCTACTGGGTGAGCATTACGCCACGCAATACTGCGCATCGTCTCAGCCGGATCGAGCCGTGTAAGCATAGGTGAACTATCTGTCGCTCCTTTGCTATACAACTCGGTATGACAACATATGTCTTTGTGTTTTCGTAGTGATTCAACGAGATAATTACTTCCCGTTCTTGCACTACCTATAATGACAAAATTTCCTTTTTTCTGCTCCAATTCATCCTCTTCGAGCATATTTTCGTAAGGAGTCCCTTTTAGGCAATCCGCAATCTCTTGGTAATTTTCTATAAGATCTATTAGCGGCTCTGGGTTTTGCCGAATGTATGGAGATACATGGGGCTCTATGACTTCTGCACCAAGAAACGCGGATATTTTTTTCAGACAATCTTGCCTCTTTAATCCCACAAGATCTTCGTAAAATATCTCTAGATAATCTTGATTTGATGCAGTCATTTTCTTTTCTGCTACTACGTACCGACGATTAATGCGTTTTATAAAGTTTAGTAAGGCAGCTCTATGTAGTGTGATCTTTGAGCTGTTGCGATTTTCTGGAGTAGTTATTGTCCGTGTTTTAAACAGTGCTGCCCGACAATTCGATGCAAATTGACGGACAATATTTCTTCGCTTTAGCAAAATCTTTTTTACAGACTTATCGGCGAGAAGCTCGCTATATACCTCTTCATCTTGACCAATAATAAACTTGAATCCTGTAGAACGTTGTCCGTGATTCTGCCTCCATACATATTTGAGAAACTGTAGAGGGTTATCATCGCGCCAATCAACGTCTTGCATTGTTTCTTCTGGGTGCAGTGTCTGTAATATGCTGCTTTTTGATGTAATGCCTTCATTAAACAGCTCACCATAGCAATGCACACCCGAAAGCGTATTGAGTGCTTCTACTAAGTAGGTACTTCCTGTTCTTGGGGTAGCAATGATTGCAAACTTTTCACTTCCTTCTAAAACCACGTCTTCTTTTGGAGTTGCTGTAGGTTCTTCGTTATTACTAAAGGCATATTCATCGCCATGAAGACAGTGTTCATACTTTGTACCCTTTAATGCCTTTTCGATTTCCTCAAAGTTCTTGATTAGACTTTTGAGCGGCTCTGGATTTTGCTTAATGAGATTTGATGAAACATCTACCGATGCATCTACCTCCAGAAAATCAAACACCTCCCTGTAGTGTTTATGCTTTTCAGGTCCTACTAAATCTTCATAGCTCAATTCTAGATACTCTTGACCTGTCTTTTTAAGGAGATTTCGTGCTTCTTCGTGGTATGCCTCATGCTTGTCGATAAAGTGCTGTAATGCAGCAGGATAGACATGGAAACACTTATTCTGAGCCTTATTAGGAGTGTCTTTTAACCAGAACCCTGTTTGCACTGCTATGTGAAGAGATACGTACTGACGAATAATATTCTTGCGATGCAGTAGTATCTTCTTAACCGACGTATCTTCTAGTGCAACCTTGCATGCTTGATCATTTTGATCAGCAAAAATTTTAAATCCAGTCGTAAACTCACTGTGATTTTGGTTATACACGTACTCTAAAAACTCCTTAGGATTCTCATCTCTCCACACCGTATCTTGCATGTATTGTTCGGGCTTTAGCCTGTACGCTTTTAGATCCGCACCACCCATAAAGAGTTCACTGTAACAACACACCTCTACATGTCTGTTTAAGACTTCTACAAGAAGCGAACTTCCAGCACGAGGAGCACCTATGATGACAAATTTATTCTTCTTTTCTATGCTCTTTGAGAGCTCCTTTCGCAGAGAACCAAACGGTTTTGGGTCGAACCCTTCTGTAAACTGTAAATAGCGATCTCGTAGTCTGCGTGCAGATTTTTCTTGGAAATTCGTGTGCATTCCAGTGTCTTCATTTTGCACCATGCTGTTTTTGTGCAGCCTGCGCAATACTACTACTGCATCAGAAAAATGAACGGGGACACCAGCTTGGTGGGCGCGCTCTACAAATTCATTGTCTGCACCACAATACCAATCTGCAAATCCATTGAGTTCTTCGAATGCAGACTTAGCAACTACCATTGTTGGGTTATTTACCCTTCCACTAGGGCAATAGTCTTCTTGTATTCCCGACCGCGCTATCTGGCCCTGTTCTTCTAAGTAGCTATTGGGTGACTGTGAATCATTCGAGCGCCAATCGATAAAGTTTTCCATCGCACCACCAAATATTTTGCACTGACTCTTTTGTAGAGCAGTTACGGAATGCCATATGCGATGTGGAAGCGCTATGTCATCGCTATCTTGTACGGCTATGTAATCAGTTTTTAGCGAATCAAAGACCGAATGAAAAGACCGATACGGTCCTAGTGTTTCTTCGTTACGATAAAAAAACATGTTCGGAGCATCTACATACATTTGCCTTATAGCTTCAGCTTTTTCTTCTGGTACTGCATCTGCAACAAGGTGGATATAACACTGCGCATCCTGTTGATTGAGAATGGAATCAATCGCTGTTGCGAGATAGGGAATTGCTGGTTCGTGATACGCAATCACCACATCGCATGACACAGAATGCTCTCCTTGCATAAATAAATAATTGAAATGCAGCTAAGGAGAAATATTATACCTTTAGCACCTTGCTTTGGGAATCCTTCACATAGTTTTCTATTACTGTTTTTGGATCTCCAATCTCTCGCATTTTTCCTTTTTCAAGCCAAAGCACCTTGTCACAAACAGACTCTATACGCTCCATACTATGACTGACCATTATCACTGTGACGTTTCCCTGTATTAATTGTGTCATACGCTGCGCTGCACGCTCTTGAAAAAACATATCTCCTGCAGAAAATACTTCATCAAGAAGAAGGATTTCAGGATTGGTGTGCACTGCGATAGAAAAAGCGAGTCTCTGGCCCATTCCTGTAGAAAGTTGATATGGATACATATCAACAAATTCTTCTATTCCTGCAAATTCTATTATGGAATCTAATGTACTCGAGATATCCCCTTGAGGCATTCCGTATAGTGAGCAAGCAAGAAAAATATTATCGGTAATCGTTAGTCTCGGCTTTACCCCTACGTTTAGGCTGATAAGTGGGGTAATAGCACCTTGAACATCAACTGTACCCTCATCTGGGTAGAGTATCCCTGCAATCATACGTAACAGAGAACTTTTACCAGATGCATTCTTACCGATAACACCAAGGACCTCGCCTTTCTCTACCTGAAACGACACATCACGAAGTGCTCTAATAAACCGCGTTGTATGACGCTTTTTTTCTGAGGGCATTAAATCTGCCATACGTGAAAGCATTGTTGCATCGCTACGTGCATGAATCGTAAACGATTTACTAACGTGCCGGACATCAATGGCAATGTTGCTCATAAGCGCTCGATAAAATGTACACGATTTCTGTTAAAAATGCTGTACCCAATAACAAATGTAATAAGTGCAAACGCAGTGAATACTGCAAAATCAGAGATAGGAGGAATGCGATGATAAATAAGTAACTCTCTCGGAAGATGCACCATGTAATACAATGGATTGAATTGACTTATATATTCCCCTCTTCCACCTGGAGTGGGTACATAGAAGATTGGAGTGGCAAACCACCACGCTCTCGTAAGTACCGACCATATCTGTTCCACATCACGCATGAGTACGTACAAGCTCGACAAGAAAAATCCTACTCCGAGCGTAAAGATGAATCCTATAAACAAGACGATAAAATAGAGAGCAATATACCCTGGAGTAACTTGATACCAATACATAAATAACCCGAACATAATGAGTTCAAATACGTGCGTTATAAACGTATATAATACTGCAGAGATAAGGAGGATTTCTATTTTGATTGGCAACGATTTAAGGAGGGCTGCATTACCTGACAGTACGGTCATGCAACGAGAAGACCCTGTAACAAAGAAGTTCCACGTCACAATACCCATCAGCAAGTACAGAGGATAATGATTTACATTAGATCCAAGGCGCTGTGAAAACACAAAGAGGATAATCGCAAAAAGAAACAACGGACCCAAGATGTACCACAACACTCCGAGAATACTATTTTCATTTTGCAGCTTGATGTTTGCCTTCGTAAGTTGATACAGAAGCGTAAGATCTTTGCGAATGTGCAAACGTATTGGAATCATTACTAGCAGAGTAGCATACTTATTTCTGCTTAGACCTCTATCACTTCATCGCGCTCTGGCATGATAATTTCTATGCCTTCACATATGTTTGAAACGCGGTCTGCAAGTGGCTGCATTTGCTCTTCTTCACCGTGCACAAAGATCAGCTTTTTAACGCCCTTTGTACTGCAGATAAAGTTATCGAGATCGGTCATGTCTGCATGGCCAGAATAGGCGTTGATGTAGACTGTTTCGGCCTTTTTCTGATACATCTTATCGAAGATTTTTACTTCGGTAACTTCTGGGTCGATAATGCGACGTCCCAACGTATTTTTCGCCATGTATCCTACAGCCAAAATAGTGTTTCGCTCATCTTCGATTTCGTTTTTCAAATGATGTCGAATACGACCAGCTTCGCACATTCCGCTTCCTGCCATAATAATCATTGGCCCAGGAGTTCCGTTGATCTGCTTACTCTCTTCGACACTTTCTGTGTATCGAATAAGAGAAAAGTGGAATGGATTGTGTGATTTTGAAAGGAATTTTTCGTACATCGCTTTGTCATAACATTCTGGGTGTTTCATAAACACGTCTGTTACTTTTGTTGCAAGTGGTGAGTCGATCATGATTGGAATCGCTGGAATCTCTTTTTCGTCCCACAGAACGTGCAAGTCATACACAATTTCTTGTGTGCGTTCGAGAGAGAATGCAGGAATAAGCACTTTCCCTCCGCGTTTTGCTGTACGGATAATGACGTCTTTCAAGTCCTGCTTTGCGCTTTCGATACCACCGTGTTCACGGTTTCCGTATGTAGATTCGCAAATAAGAACTTCCACAGGAGGCATAGGAGCTGGATCTCTAATAATCGGCAACATGCTTCTCCCAAGATCTCCGCTAAACCCTACCTTCTTTGTTACACCATCTTCGATAATTTCGAGTACAACCATTGCAGCGCCAATAATGTGACCGGCATCGAGAAACTGTGCTTTTACCCCTTCGCATACATCAAACCATTCGTTGTAATTCTCTCCTTCGAAATGTGTAAGACATTCTTCAGCATCTTCAATGGTATAGAGTGGTCCATCACACTGCATCATGGATTTTGCGAGGTACTTACAGAAGTATTCCTCATCTTTCGTGTTGATATACGCACTGTCTGCAAGCATCACTGCTGCAAGATCTTTTGTAGCGTACGTGCAATGAATAGGTGCATTAAACCCCTTTTTGCTGAGCAGTGGCACACGTCCAACGTGGTCTGCATGTGCATGTGATAAAACCATTGCATCTATTTCTGCAGGATTAAACGGGAACTCCGCATTCTTCACAGCAGACTCCTGTCTGTGCCCTTGGAATAAACCACAATCGAGAAGGATCTTCTTACCATTTACCTGAATTTCGTGGCAGCTCCCTGTTACCTCTCGGGCTGCTCCATGGGGGATAATTTTCATAAATAGGGGGAAATATGCGCTTTTGTTCACAATAATAGCAGCTTTTCTATGGGACCCCTAGACTGACTTTGTCTATACTGTGACCTATATGACCAAAAAGATCGTTGCTCCATTTTTGGCTTTAACTACAGCATTTTTCAGTGCTGTAGCTGCTATCAGCATTCCGGCTGAACCAGTATTTGCTAGTGCAGGAACCCTCGAATCTCGAGTAGCAGAGAGGCGCGCAAGAAGATCTGGAGCACCTGTATCTAACCGAATTGTCATTCAGAAAAAGACGACTCGCTCTACTCCACAAGAACGAAGAAGGCAGCGCCTTAATAGCAGACGTGTTCAGCAGCCAGAAGTTGTAGCGCCGCAGTCCACGACCACACCACTCTCAGCTCTTAAGCGACGCGAAGAACGTCGCACACGCCGACTTGCTGGAAGGCCTGTTCCTGTAAAGCAGCAAGTTGCTGACGGAGTAAATATGGAACGCGCTAAACACGGAGTGGCACCTTTGCGTTATCACACAGAACTTGAAGCTTCTGCTCAAGGTCACGCACTTGATATGAAAATTCGCGACTACTTCTCTCACGAAAATCCAGAAGGACAACGTAGTGGAGACCGTATTAAAGAAACTGGATACGGTGTAGTAAATGCACAAGAGTGTCGTTGCAGTTACAAAGTCTATCTTGGTGAGAACATTGCCAAGGGACAAACCACTGTTGCCCAAGTAATTAAAGAATGGATGGAGTCTCCAAGTCACCGAGAAGCAATGCTCTCTAAAGACTACCAAGAAGTTGGTGTCGGTATTGTTGATGACATCTGGGTCTTAAACTTCGGAAGCGTAGACATTACGCCAGTACGCTAACTACTTACGCTTTCTCCGTATCCAACTCAGTCCCGCAGCAGCACCTGCTCCTATTACTGCTACTGCAGCAGGCCCTGTATCTCCTATAGGACCTTGTCTTTGTACGAGCGGTTGCAATTGCGCTAGTGGCAATTGATACGGAAGCTGCTGATAGTTAGGATACTGTGGGAAACCAAATTGTTGGTAACCAGGTTGATACTGGGAAGCTATGGGAGCAGTAGGCGTAGCATTAAAATCAATATTCTCTGTATCTGATGCAATGACAGTTGCCGATGGCTTGTCAGCTTCTTCGATAAGGCAATAACGATCGCAACCATCTCTGTTTAGATAGTTTCCATCGTCACACAGTTCTGAAGAATCCAAGATGCCATCTCCGCAACGAGCGATGTGACAGTTTGGACGACAGTGCGCATCTGGAGATGTGGAGTTTAGTGGTCCATTGTCACACTCTTCTCCAGGGTCTACTTTTCCATCTCCACAGAAGAGAGAATTAAAGAGGCACCCTACACAACCATACGGAAGAGTGGAATTATGCGATGCCTGTTCGCACTGCTCTCCCAAAAGAGACTGGATGATTCCATCTCCACAAATACCAATCTCTAAGAGACACGTACTGTTACATCCATCGTTGTCTCGGCGGTTTCTATCGTCACATTCTTCAGGTGACTCTAGTAGTCCATTTCCACAAAAGGATGCAGCGGCTACAAGGACTTCTTCGTTCCCTGCAATACCATCGTCGTTATCGCCATCACCGTTATCATCATCTTTTTGATTCTTACGCTTTCCATCGTCGTTGTCGCCATCTCCATCGTCATCATTGTCGTTATTCTTAGGTAATCCATCGTCATTGTCGCCATCTCCATCATCGTCGCTGTCATTGTCTGGCGTACCGTCATCATTTTCATTATTCCCGTCATCGTCGTCGGTGTTTTTATTTGGCACACCGTCATCATCGTCTCCACTACCGTCATCATCAGTATCAGCAATGCTCAATGCAGAGCTGGTAACGAGTGTTATAGACAGTGTACTGCTCTGGAATGCAATAACTCTGGAGGTTGTTGTAGATGAAGAAGATGAAGAAGATGTAGCAATAATTTCTGGAAGAGTTAGAGAGAATGATGAGCTACTACTACTCGACTCTGCCTCTATTCGACACACAGCAGAACACCCATCACCATCTTCTGTATTTCCATCGTCACAGAACTCATGGATCATATCAAAATTGGTTGCTGGCCCTGCCAAAAAGAATAGATGGTTATTAATCTCCCCGTCACCACATCGAGCCCAACGACATCCTGTCCACATTGCCCCATCCTTGGGTGGCCTACAATTATCACCAGGCATACAGGCGCATACTTCGAGTTGAGGTTGGTGGAATGTTCCAGGGACAATATTACCATCTCCATGGTCACATTCTTCATCGTCATCGACGATCTGATCTCCACAAAATGGTGTTACCTCTTCTTCCTCTTCATCGGAAGATTGGTTAGCAGATGAAAGTTGATCCTCCGAAAAGGAGAACGAAAATGCAAACTGATCTGATGAAAATTGGTTTGAGGTAGCCTCCGAAGAGATAGCTACAGATACCTGGCTACTTTCCTGTCCACCACCGGAGTCACCTCCCTCATCTTCATCGTCTTCATCTGTACTAGTAGCACTACTTTCTGCTATTGCTACCTGTGAACTGGTTTGTGCACTGCTTCGCGTCTGAAAACATGGCTTGCAGTCTCTTGTGCAGATCAAATTACAAGGATCTGATCCTGTACAAGAGGATGGCACACATCCAAGGCATGGGTCACCATCTGCAGGATTTGTGCAATCGGGAGTAGGCTTTCCACCATCATCACCGCCTCCAACTGCACCACCTTCCTGGCCACCTTCCTGTCCTCCTTCTTGTCCACCAGACTGACCTCCAGATTGTCCGCCTTCTTGCCCTCCTTCTTGTCCCCCCTCTTGGCCACCCTCCACTCCACCTACGAGACCACCATTAAGACCTCCTACTCCACCGACAGCTCCACCGTTACTTCCACCAAAGTCAAACCCACCGGGTAGGCTACAAGTGTATTCATTATCGTCACTCTCATCATCATCACTATCATAATCTTCTAAACAAATCATTGTACCGCTATATTCACCTCTCTCGATGGTCAGACCATTTTTGATCACATAACATTCATCAATAATATCTTTTGAGCACTTATCTGGAGGACATGGACCACCGTGAGGAGTTTTTTTTGCATCACCACAATAGGTCGCAGTACAGTTATCATCCGATGGATTATCACAGAAACATCCCACATCTGGTCGCCAATTAGGATCATCATTTTCCTCATCGTCATCATCATTGGGATCACTACAACGAGCACACTCTTGGGACACTCCACCTTCACATGCCAGTGGTCCTTTACACCAAATACATTTGAGCTTATTGCAACTTCCACCGAGCGGTTGATTTATAAGCATTTCCTCAGGCTCTTCTATCGTGCCATTTCCATTATCATCATACTGTTCACAGCAAGCAGCTGCTGCAGAGTTTTCGCAGCAATTGTCTGATGTACATTCACATGCATTATCTATGCAAGCTTCGTTAGCTGCAGGGCATTCAGAGTTGTTCTGACATTCGTAACATTTATCAATAATACAGTGAGGCTTTCCAGTAGGGCATTCAGAATCTTGACTACATTCAACACAATTAAAATTTGTACAAACAGGTAATTCCGAAGGGCAATCTGCATTTGTTAAACATGCCACACAAACCTTATCGTCGCACTTCCAACCATTGGGGCAATTTGCATTGCTATTACACTCTACACAGGCATTTCCTGTTGTAGATTCGATCAAAAAATACCCTCTTTCATTTTGCAGATTACACTCGCAATTTTCGTCACAACCAAATACAAGATCGCATTGCTCTCCTTCATCCTTAATACGATTACCACAAAGATCTACTGGCGGTGGAGGAGGTGGAGGCTCTAAGTCTTCACAAGAGCAATCAGTGCAAACTTGATTTTGGCCACATTCACCATCTACTTCACAATCTTCACCCTGTTCTACCGTACCATTTCCACATCCTGGAGTTGGAGGAGGAGGTGGTGGCGCATCATCTCCACACTGTGTTGCAGATTCACATGCTTGCTTTGAATCAAAACAATCTCCACCAGTGCTGGTCATACTATCTCCATCTCCACCTGGATACGTTTCACATGCCCCTGGCACTGACAGGCACCCCCAACATGTAGTTATTGGTGGAACCGTACTTCCATTATCCGATTCTGGATCTGACACTGGAGGAGAATCTCCAGCATCATCTGTATAGGGAGACTGAGCGGTAAACTGACTACCCACTCCCCACGAAACGGCAACGGCAATTGCTAGTACTAGGAGAGCCTTCGATTTATTTCCTTCGTTCAATATAAAATATGGGCAGAATCATTGTTCAGGGTATCAAAAACAAGCTCTTTCCACAATTTTGCTATGCATCCAAATCCACCGACTTCAACAAATCATTTTTTTCTTGATCGGTGAGCAATCGAAACTCCCCATCTTTAAGCGAAGGCGATAGTGTCATTACGCGTGTACGTGAGAGAAATCGCAGTGGCGCTCCAACCTTCTGACACATGCGGCGGATCTGTCTATTTTTCCCTTGAGTTAGGGCTATAGTGAAAATCTTATCACTGATCTTTTTGACCACTGCAGGTTTTGTTTTCTCTCCGTCGATCATGACACCATTTTGCAATTTTTCGAGCTGTCTGTCGGTAATAGGATCAGTGGTTTCAACTTTGTATTCTTTTTCGTGATCGAATGACGGGTGTGTTAGTCGGTACGCGAGTACTCCGTCATTGGTAAAAAGAAGTAGCCCCGATGTCTCTTTATCCAGACGACCAATAGGGTAGATTTTTCCCTGTAATTCTTTTGGTAACAGATCTCTTACGGTGCGATCTGGATGGTCTGGGTTATCAACATTACTGGTGATGATTCCTACAGGCTTATTCAGTAAGTAGTAGAGCATCTCTTTACGGTCTTCTAACACCTTGCCGTCTACTTCGATTTTATCTTCTTCAGGATCTGCCTTCTGGCCAAGAGTAGCCACTTCTCCATTTACTTTCACAAGCCCTGCCTCGATGTACTCTTCGGCTTTTCGCCGAGAACAAATACCTTGGGCCGAGAGGATTTTTTGCAGTCGTTCTTCCATAGGCTCCAGAGTATAGAGCTCAATGACTTCTGAGAAGTATTTTGTGCAGAGAGGCCGAGTAGTAAACCGAATGCGTGGCATAGCTGCCTAGTACACAGGAGAAGGTTCTGCCGTGATATATGCTAGGTAACTGAATAAATAATTTATACAAAAAAAGCGGCTTATTACAGCCGCCTTCGTAGTTCCGTATGTTGCTAAATCTCTCTTGCATCTACAACTTCAAGCTTCAGTTTTTCGTAGATAATCTTTGCAGTTTCTGCACGATTGATCGCATCGTCTGGTCTGAAGGTTCCAGTCTCCACTCCAGAAGATGATGTGTCTCCACTTACAATTCCGTAGAGATTTGCATACGCAATATCAGCTTCGAAGCGGTGCCCCTGTGTATCGACAAAACTCGAGTAGAGCGGAAGCACTTCATCACCGAATGTATCGTGAATAATAGTGAGCACTTCTACGCGCGTTGCGTTTCTGTTTAAGTCTGCAGGGAGACGCGGATCCAGAAGACGCACATCCATATTTTCTGCACAAGCAACGTAAGACCGCGACCAGTGGTCTGAAGCCTGAGGGTGTAGTGGAGTATTCGTACAGTTCATTTCATCTACTTGAGCTGCCTCCATAGACATCTTAAGTACCTCTGCAACGGTTACCTGATTTCCAGGGCGATACTCACCTGTTGGTCGTCCATTACTATCGCTGTACCCCGATACAATTCCCCACTCAGAAAGTGAAGCTACGTACGGATTAAACCAGTCGCCTTCTGCAACATCACGAAATACAGGCCCTGTGATATCTTCGAGTTGTTCGATTACATCCGTAAAGTCTGCCGCATTCGTTGCCTCCCAAACTTGTAGCTCTTCTTGCAATGCAACAATCTCATCGAAGAATTGTGCACCAGCAGTTGTAACTACGAGAGCACTGAGTCCGAGAATTGTCGTGAGTCTTCGTGAGAGTTTCATAAATATTTTTGTGAATGTTCTCCTTATTATAGCAATTTTTACGTTTTTTCTCAATTAGCCTCTTCTGCGGAATCGTTGTCTGTTGTATCTTTATTATTTTTGAATTCATCAATGTCCTTTTGTGAAGCCAACGGTAGCGTGTAGGTAAAGGTCGTTCCTTTGCTAACTTCCGAAGAAACCGTGACATCTCCTCCCTGCATCTTCATGAACTTTTTGGCTATGAATAGCCCAAGCCCCGAACTGCTCTCTGCTCCTGTATTACTCTTTTTGACTCCTGTTCGAGAGAAGAGTTTCTCGATCATTTCTGAATCCATACCATCACCAGTATCTGCTACTTCAATAGTACCCATACCGTTTTTATCGCTAAGAGTAACAGTAATACCGCCCTTCTTGGTGTATTTAATGGCATTAGAGATAGCATTGGTTATAGATTCTGCAGTTTTCTCTAAGTCCGTCATCACAAAGGTCTCTACTTCTCCTTCTACTTTAAGATAGAGCCCTGCACGCTTTGCTGCTTCTTTGTAGTCACGAACAGCGCGTTGCGCTATTTCTGCAAGTGGAAGCGGTGTCAGCTTTACTTCTACCACACCACGGTCGAGTCGAGAGACATTCAGAATTTCCATCACGAGGTGGTAATTACTAATATTTACCTCATGTAGATCTTCCATAATTTCTCGAAGGTCCGCACTAATTTCTCCATAGTCTCCATCCAAAATCATCTCGATATTCCATCGCATTGCGGTAATTGGTGCCTTGAGTTGATGGCTTACAATAGACGTAAAGTCTTTGAGTGCCTGGTTTTTATTACCGAGCTCTTGGTTTAGTTTTACAATACGTCCTCCCATGCGTGCCAATGCAATTACCATTATAAGAGTAAAGAATGTCAGTACTCCTCCTGCTATACCAAGGTTCTTCTTTACTTCATTGAGCAGTGCAAATGCTTCTACTTTTGGCTGCTGAGCAACAACAACCCACTTATTTCCTCCTACAGAAATGGGAAGGAACGTTGCGATCATCTCTTCTTTCGTTGTGGGCTCTATATATTCACTGGTGTGCAACTCTCCTTTATGAGCTCTATCGATAGCTTCTATGCCAATGTAGTCTTTTACGAGGATCTTCCCTACAGCAATAGTAGGGTGCGCAATAAGCGACCCATGCTGATCGAGCAACAGCATATGCCCCCGAATACCAAGTCGCACATTGCTCAGCCAACGAGAAAGATGCGCTACGCGATACTCAAAAACAAGCACGCCAAGGAATTCTCCTTTTGTAAGGATGGGGACTGCGATAGCTACCACTGGGTCATCTGGAAACTGCGGACGAATATAGAGACCTGAGATATATGGCATGTTCTTCTCTTTTACTGATCGAAACCAGCCGAGATCCGATAGATCTGCGCCATACGCGTCAATTGCAGTAGGAAACTCACTCCATAACACTCCTTCGGTATCTACCACGAATGCTCTGTGCACCTGTGGGTTACTCACCATAATAGCCTTTAGACGGGTGCGTAGAGCGACTTCGTCATGGCCTTGTACCGCTTTTGTCGTTCCTGGAATAGAGGCTATCGCATGAGCAAGACGAACGTTCTGCTTAATATCTTGCACAATCAGCTGTGCAAGGTTTCCTGATGCAGAGATGTTTTCCTCTTCTACTAGCAACTTTACTGAATTTGAAGACACCTGAAATGAGTAGACACTTAGGAGTATGATTGGCATGAATGCAGCCAAAAAAGGCACACTCCATTTGAGCCTGCTTGCACGTACTTTTTTCTGCAAGGTTACCTCGCGTACGTCGCCATTTTCTGTAGTTTGTGTTCGAACCATAGGCTTAGGATTTTCCAGTAATTATAGCATATTTTCGTCATTTCTAACAGGTCGCTGACTTTGACAAAACATACGATTGAGTCTGCTGTATGTTGTTAAAAACAGGTATTTGAGCTATAATAATTAGAATATTTCACACAAACACTATGAACATTCCAAACACTCCTCGTGCAACTATACTCGCTGCAGTATTCGCACTCGTCTCTACTACTCTTGCAACCAACGTATTCGTTGCGCAAACCGGAGGCGGTACTAACCGCAATGGTGGTGGTATAGGAGGATACTGTGGAGACTCAATGGTTCAATCTGAACACGGAGAAGAATGTGATGAAGGCGGTGTTAATACATCAGATTGTACTGAAAACTGCATGATTCCTGATGATAGAGAATTGTGTGGAAACAATAATGTTGATGAAGATGAGGACGAAGAGTGTGACGAAGGATCTAATAACGGAGAGGAAGGGGTCGATTGTTCAAAAGATTGTAAGTACAAAGATCCATACGGAGGAGGAGGTAATAATGGATGGAATAATAATGGTGGAGGATATGAAGTGTGTGGAGATGGAATTACAGAAGGATATGAAGAGTGTGATGATGGAAACGGTAACAATACCGACAAATGTACTAGAGACTGTTATAAAGCAGTCTGCGGTGATGGATACACTCAACCAAGCAATGATGAAACATGTGATAATGGAAGTAGGAACGGTACTGCAGGAGACCATTGCAGGAAAGACTGCACACTACATCCGGTTTGTGGAAATGATGTAAAAGAAGATGGTGAAGAATGTGACGATGGAAATGATGAGAATTCAGACAAATGTACAAACCGTTGTAAAGAGGCACGATGCGGAGATGGTATCTTGCACAAAGGAGAAGAGATGTGTGATAGCGGAAAAGAAAATGGATTCGCTAGTTCGAACTGCACTAAGGACTGTAAAAAAAGACCCATCTGTGGAAATAACGTAAAAGAAGATGGTGAAGAATGTGACGATGGAAATGATAAGAACTCAGACAAATGCACAAACCGCTGCAAAGAAGCAAAGTGCGGTGATGGTATCGTCCACAACGATCACGAAGTTTGCGATGAAGGAACCAAGAATGGAACATCGGAATCAGGCTGTTCTAAAGAGTGTAAGAAAATTGAAGAGCAGAATGATGACGATGACGATGATGATAAAGGTAGCAATACTTCAATAAATAACCAGCCTGAAAACCCAAATAAGCCTACGGTAAAACCTGCAGCCCCAAAACCAAATGATGATAACAAAGAAAAGGAACGTATCGAAGAACTCCGCCAAAAGCGTAAAGAAATTGAAGAGCGCATAGCAGCACAGAAAAAGATAGATCGTGAAAATGCACAAAACCAAAAAGATGCAGTGCAAGCACGTCGCGATGAAGCGAAGGAACGCAAGAGTGAACTCCTCTGCTATAACGCAAGTGGAGAACTTACCGACGACCGCTCTCTCTGTGATACGAACCAAAGTCAGTTCGTCCGAGGAGGAGATGTTGATGACACTACTGCAAAAGAAATCCTTCGTAAGAAATTCCAAGGAGATGATGCAGCAGAGAAACACCGCGCCAACCTCCTTACAACAATGCAAAACTCGCGTGTGCGACTAGGAGGCCTTCTTGAGTCCAATGGACACCGTGATGAAGTAACAGCTTACCTCAAGCAATCTATTGAATGGTTAGACCGTGGTATTACGTATTTCTCAGAAGGTCCGAAAGATACACAAGAGATCCAGCAAATGGTAGGCCCTGTTAAGCAGCTTCTTACACAAGCGAAGATCTTAATACAGGAAGAAAAAGAATTACCAAGTGAACCAGTGCAGATTGATCCTATTGTTCTTAAGGTTGAAAGACTTCTTCTGAAGTTCCGCGCATCATTCGTAGCACTTGCTCAGGGTGGAGTAGAGCTCGATCAAGATGCTCTCACAGCCTACGTAGATGCCGCAGGACAATTCGTAGAGATCCGAGGTGCCTGTGCAGCAGATAGCACTGCTTGTGGACGGCTTAATCGCGTTCTTGAGATCCTCAAAACTGTACAAGGACCAATCCAAGATGCTCTTGGAGAAAATCCAGAGATCTATGAAGCAGTACAAGCACAGTTTGCGGAGTAACAATTTACATTGAACGGATAACAAAAAAGCGACCGAGTGGTCGCTTTTTTTAGGTATTAAAAAAGAGCTCAGAATCTTGGCGTCTGCCTACTCTCACACGGCGCATGCCGCACTACCATCGGCGCTGAAGGGCTTAACTGCTGTGTTCGGGATGGGAACAGGTGTACCCCCTTCGCGAGAAACACCAAGAGCCTGAGCTCTTAATTTTTGATAGAAAGATTATATACGATATGGGCAAATCTTGCCCGCGTAGTGTCACATGAACAGTACTCCAAATGTTTTTATCCGAAGATAAAAACAGGAAAGAAAAATGTTCAATTGTCCGTTCGTACTACTCAGCTGAACACGTTACCGTGCGTACACTTGTAGCCGATCTAGCCGGTCATCTTCCGGCGGACTTATGGAGAAACGTAATCTTAGGAGGGGCTTCCCACTTAGATGCTTTCAGCGGTTATCCCTGCCGAACGTAGCTATCCTACTCTGCCGTTGACACGACAATAGGTACACCAGAGGTTCGTCCACTCCGGTCCTCTCGTACTAGGAGCAGCTTCCTTCACGTTTCTAGATGATGACGGAGGATAGAGGCCAAACTGTCTCACGACGTTCTGAACCCAGCTCGCGTACCGCTTTAATTGGCGAACAGCCAAACCCTTGGGACCTTCTTCAGCCCCAGGATGCGATGAGCCGACATCGAGGTGCCAAACCGCTCCGTCGCTGTGGGCGCTTGGGAGCGATCAGCCTGTTATCCCTAGAGTAACTTTTATCCGTTGAGCGATGTCCCACCCACGTGGTTTGAGCATTTTAAAGTGCTCGGACACCGGATCACTATCACCGACTTTCGTCCCTGCTCGACCTGTAAGTCTCACAGTCAGGCCCACTTATGCGATTGCACGACAATACCGATTTCCATCCGGTACTAGTGGACCATTGCACGCCTCCGTTACATTTTAGGAGGCAACCGCCCCAGTTAAACTACCCGGCAAGCACTGTCCCCTGGTGCGTGTCACACACAAGGTGAGTTTTGTCATAATACAAGGGTGGTATCTCAACAATGACTCCGCAGTGACTGACGTCACCACTTCAAAGTCTCCCACCTATCCTGCACAAGCAGAACAACAAAACAATGCCAGCGTATAGTAAAGCTTCATAGGGTCTTTTCGTCCTTCCGTCATCTACCCGGCATTTGCACCGGGACTGCAATTTCACCGAGTCTCGCGTTGAGACAGTGATCAGACCGTTGTACCATTCGTGCGGGTCGGAACTTACCCGACAAGGAATTTCGCTACCTTAGGACCGTTATAGTTACGGCCGCCGTTCATCAGGGCTTAGATCAGAGGCGTAAACCCCCTCACGTAACCTTCTGACACTGGGCAGGCATCAGCCCCTATACATCGTCTTGCGACTTAGCAGGGACCTGTGTTTTTGGTAAACAGTCGCCTGATCTCTTTTGCTGCGGGCGATGGCCTTGCGGCCACCGTCAGTCCTTATCCCGAAGTTACGGACGCTATTTTGCCGAGTTCCTTAACGCGAGTTCTCTCGTTCACCTTGGTCTACTCGACCACCCCACCGGTGTTGGTTTACGGTACGGTTTCATACAGCTCTGGGAAGCGATGATTTTCTTGGAAGCGCAAAGAGTCAGACTAACGCACCTTGCGGTACGCAATTGGTATCCACGCTCACCTCAACTTGCGGATTTTCCTACAAGTCTCAACGACTTACGTGTTACACGTGCAGTCAATACACACGCTCTGGTCTTCCCACTCCGTCCCACCGCTCCTAGAACAACGTCTTCCTTTTCTAAGAACATATTCCCCGAAGGGAACAGAGGCTCATAAAAATATCAAACGAAGCCCTTGGGCGATCTGTATGAAGTACAGGAATATTGACCTGTTATCCATCGGTTACGCTTTTCAGCCTGGCCTTAGGACCGACTAACCCCACGCCGATTGCCGTTGCGTGGGAAACCTTGGGGATTCGGTGGGCAGGGTTTTCACCTGCCTAGTAGTTACTCATGCCAACATTCTCACTTCCGTACGCTCCACCATGCCTCGCGACACAGCTTCACTGCTGAACGGAACGCTCCTCTACCATATATATAAATATATATTCACTGCTTCGGTTACTTGCTTTGCCCCGTTAAATTTTCGGCGCACGACTCCTCGACCAGTGAGCTGTTACGCTATCTTTAAAGGATGGCTGCTTCTAAGCCAACCTCCTGGTTGTCGGAGCAATCGCACCACCTTTACCACTGAGCAAGTATTAGGGACCTTAGCAAATGATCTGGGTTGTTTCCCTTTTGACGATGGCGATTCGCCGTCACCGTCTCACTCCCTTTGCTGAAAAGATTGGTATTCGGAGTTTATCAGGAATTGGTAGGTCGGGAAGACCCCCTCATCCAAACAGTAGCTCTACCCCCAATCGTATACAAAGAGGCTGCCCCTAAAGGCATTTCGAGGAGAACCAGCTATCTCCGGGTTCGGTAGGCTTTTCACCCCTACCCACAGGTCATCCCCGCATCTTGTGACATGCGTGGGTGCGGGCCTCCAGTTAGCTTCCGCTAACCTTCACCCTGCCCATGGGTAGCTCACCCGGTTTCGGGTCTGCCGCCTGCGATCATAAACGCCCTATTCGGACTCGCTTTCGCTCTGGCTCCGGGTTTTGACTCCCTTAGCCGACCACAGACGAGCAACTCGTTGGCTCATTATGCAAAAGGCACACGGTCACCCCACAAGGGGGCTCCCATTCTTTGGACGCATCAGATTTCAGAGACTATTTCATCCCCCTTTCGGGGTGCTTTTCACCTTTCCCTCGCGGTACTAATTCACTATAGATCTCCAGAACTATTTAGCCTTGGAAGGTGGTCCTCCCAGATTCAAGCCGGATTTCACGTGTCCGACCCTACTCAGGATACTCCCACGAAGTGTTCTGTTTCGGCGACGGGGCTCTCACCCTCTATGGCCGCCCGTTCCAGGGTCGTTTGCCTACAAAACACTTATCGATTACGGAGTCCTACAACCCCCGTTCATAAAATAAACGGGTTTGGGCTTTTCCCTTTTCGCTCGCCACTACTCAGGGAATCTCTATTGATTTATCTTCCTCTGCTACTTAGATGTTTCAGTTCACAGAGTGACCACAACATATAAAATATGAAGTACATGAGCATAACCTCATGTGGGTTGCCCCATTCGGAAATCCCCGGCTGGTAGCGCCTGTCTAGCGGCTCACCGAGGCATATCGCAGCTGACCACGTCCTTCATCGGATTCTGGAGTCGAGGCATTCATCTGATGCGATGAGTAACATTTTTCTTAACCCCGCTATAAAGCGGGGGTACTGTTCACGTGCCACGAACGCAGGCAAGACATGCCCACAATTGCGTGACACTCATAGTCCTACGCTTACGCGTAGTCTATGGGTTGGTTTAATTGGTTGATTGCAGTTCATATGACTTAATTATTCATCATCTTATATAAACTTTTCTATCGCCCGGTGATGCAAATGATCGTATAGAGCCGGCTCGCAGGAATTGCTGTACGGCTCCGGTGGCGCTCCATTCCGCTAGACCTCTTTATCAACATAATTGGCTGGACAAAAAGAAAGCGGGTGGCTTACGCACACCCGCAGATTTCGAGGTCTTAGAGACCTATCAGCCACTTATAGTAGTGGCTTACCCCGTCTCGGCCAGAGGCCTAGTACGGAGAGTCGATTCCTGCGGGTATGCATTAATGGCATAAAGCTAACGGAGTTTACGGATTGTAGCCCTTAGAGGCAAGTCTAGGGACAAGAAAAAGTCGAGAAAATCTAAGAAACTATTTCCGCATAATTTTTAGCAGTATCTCAAAACACAGAACTAGGAGATTTCCCTAGTTCTGTGCCTTTTTTCCTACTTAAGCGGCTTCCATAGATTCCTCTGATACGGAGTCTTCCATTTCATCTTTTTGAGACTCACCAGAAGCGTCTACTTCTTTGCCTTCTTCTACTCCTTCTTTGATCTCCTTATCCGTCTCGCCTTCTTCGGCTGAGACATCTTCGAGCTCTGCAATCTTATCTTCGTCAGGAACTGTTGCACCATCTTCCTGCTCTTCTGCTTCGATGCGAGACTGCAATTCAACTTCTTCTACTTCACCATCCTCGATAGTGACGCGCTCTTCTGGTTCGACATCATCTTTGAACTTGAGAAGATCAACTTTGAGTCCGAGTGCCTGCAATTCTTTAACAAGAACGTTGAAGGATTCAGGGATACTTGGACGACGGATTGGGTCTCCTTTAACGATAGATTCGTACGCTTTGCTACGACCGATAACATCATCGGACTTGATCGTAAGCATTTCCTGCAACGTGTGTGCAGCTCCGTACGCTTCGAGAGCCCAGACCTCCATTTCTCCGAATCGCTGTCCTCCGTGTTGCGCCTTACCACCCAGCGGTTGCTGCGTAACAAGTGAGTACGGTCCGACGCTTCGTGCGTGAATCTTATCTTCAACAAGGTGAAGGAGTTTAATCATGTATACGATTCCCACTGTTGTTTCGTGAGAGAACTTCTCACCAGTGAATCCATCAAAGAGTTGGACCTTTCCACTTTCTGGAAGTTTTGCTGCCTTGAGGTACTCTTCAATTTTGTCTGTACTAATACCATCGAGCGCAGGAGTTGCGATCTTGAATCCAAGCTTTTCACAAGCCCAACCAAGGTGCGTTTCGAGGATCTGTCCAATGTTCATACGAGATGTTACACCAAGTGGGTTTAAGATCACATCCACAGGAGTTCCATCTGCGAGGTATGGCATATCTTCACTCGGAACAATACGAGAGATAACACCCTTGTTTCCGTGTCGTCCTGCAAACTTATCTCCAACCTGTACCTTACGCGTTTGCGCAACGAACACTTTAATCTGTTTGATAACACCTGTAGGAAGTTCATCACCTTCTGTACGGTCGAAGATGTGTACATCAACTACCTTTCCGCCTGCTCCACCTGGAAGACGCAAAGAGCTATCTTTAACATCTTTGGCTGTGTCTCCGAAGATCGCTTGTAGGAGACGCTCTTCTGGAGTGAGCTCTGTCTCTCCCTTTGGAGTAATTTTACCAACAAGGATATCTCCTTCGTGCACAGTAGCTCCAATGCTTACCACACCGTCGGTATCCAAATCTTTAAGCTTTGCTTCTCCGACGTTTGGAATATCGCGTGTGATAGTTTCGGATCCAAGTTTTGTATCACGAACATCTGTTGTGTACGACTCGATGTGAATAGAGTCGAACAGTCCCTGACGTGCAACGCGATCAGAAATGATCACCGCATCCTCGTAGTTAAATCCTTGCCATGACATGTATGCCACCAGCAAGTTTTGTCCGAGAGCGAGCTCTCCATCTTCAATGGAAGCACCGTCTGCAAGAGGGTCTCCCTTTCGTACTTTTTCAGCACGGCGTACCGTAGGACGCATGTGGAAACATGTTCCTTGGTTACCACGTACAAATGAGTTGAGTGTATATGTTGCCTTGCGTCCACTCTTGTAGACAACAGAGACTTCATTTCCATCTGCATACGTTATTTCTCCATCTTCTTCTGCAAGAAGAGCGTGTCCAGAAGCTCGCGCTGCAAGACCCTCCATACCTGTACCCACGAGTGGAGCAGATGGTGAAACAATAGGCACTGCCTGCCTCTGCATATTCGTTCCCATCGAAGCACGAGTGTTATCGTCGTGTTCCAAGAATGGAATCAACGCAGTTGAAACAGAGATAATCTGCTTCGGCGATACATCCACGTGTGTGATATCACGTACGTGTGCAAACGTTGGCTCAGAACTCTTACGAGCTGAGACACGTGTTCCAAGGAACTCTCCATTTTCTGAATACTTGCGTTGTGCTTGAGCAATAGTGAGGTGGCGCTCTTGTTCTGCGTCGACATACTCAACTTTTCCAGATACGAACGCTCGTACAGGCACTGCAGTACGCTTATCTTTTTTGAGTTGTGAAATGACTTTTGTTGCCAAGCCCTTGGTATCTACTACCTCTCCTTCTTTGGCAATAATCTTGCGACCATCTTTGATGTTTTCATCAAGGATACGACCGACAAGCTTGTCGGCGTCTAGACTTACGGTGTTCTTTACTTCTCTGTATGGAGTCATAAGGAAACCGTATTGGTTTACTTTTCCAAATCCTGCCAAGTGCATCACCAAACCAATGTTCGGTCCTTCCGGAGTCGCTACTGGACAGATACGTCCATAGTGAGAAGGGTGCACATCACGTACATCGAAGCTCGCACGCTCACGGGATAGTCCTCCAGGACCCATCGCAGAAAGACGACGCTTGTGCGCTAGCTCTGCAATCGGGTTTGTCTGGTCCATAAACTGAGAAAGTTGTGAACTCGCGAAGAACTCACGCATCGCAGCAGTGATAGGACGGCAGTTAATAAGTTGCATTGGGGTTACTGTTTCTAAGTCCATTACAGTCATACGATCTTTAACAATACGCTCTGTACGGACAAGTCCTACACGGTACTTGTTTTGTACAAGCTCTCCAACAGATCGAATACGACGGTTAGAAAGGTGATCGATATCATCTGGTGTTCCTTCTCCGTTATTCAAACGAATAAGTTCTTTGATAATGTTTACAAAGTCATCCACGCGGAACACTCGGTGCTCCTCGTCATCTGGAGTTTTCACATTAAACCTTCGGTTCATTTTGTAACGAGCGATAGCTCCTGAGTCGTAACGCTTGAAGTCGAAGAACAAACTGTCTACAAGTTGCTTAGCGTTTTCTGGCGTAGCCAAATCACCTGGGCGAATCTTGCGGTAGATGCTCTGGTAGGAGTCTTCTACTGTGCGCTCTGTGTCTTTTTCTAGTGTTGTTAAAATAAAGTCCTTCTCCCCTGTTACGTCAGAGAACAAATCAAGAATCTTGCTGTCAGTATCGTATCCGAACACACGCAAAAGCTGTGTTACAGGGATCTTTCTTTTACGGTCGATCTTACAGCTAATGATTCCACGACGATCTGTTTCTACCTCGAGCCACACACCACGTTTTGGAATGATTTTTGCTGCGTGATTTTTAGGGTAGTACGGCATTTTTGCGAAGAACACTCCTGGGCTACGCACCAATTGGTGAACAACCACACGCTCGATTCCTCCAACAATAAATGTTCCGATATCCGTCATAAGAGGAATGCTTCCGAGGAACACATCCTGCTCTTTAATTTCTCCAGTCTCCTTGTTAATAAGTTGAACGTTTCCTTTCATTACCGCTTCGTAACTTAGGTTTCTTCGGCGGCAAATATCTGGCTGATATTTTGGTGGATCAAATGAATGTCCAAGGATTCGAAGCTCCATTTTCTTTCCAGAGAAGTCTCCAATTGGGCTGATCTCTGAAAGAAGTTCTTTCAGTCCTTCTGTAAGGAACCACTTGTAACTATCAATCTGCATTTCGATGAGTGAGTCTATCTGGCTCAGCTGCTCGTCTTCTACCAAGTATGCACGTCCTGCACTTACCTTTTTTGGCTGCAAGTGCGTTGGCAAGTCTTTGAATGCTGCAGAAATCTTTCCAGCAGAAGGAATAACGTGAGGAATAAGGCTTGGCAATACATCGTCGTTCACTTGCATTTTATACTGCTTAGCAGCAGGCTTTTTTACAGCCTTCTTCACAGAATCAGCCGTCTTTTTAGCGACGGTCTTCTTTGCAGCTTCTGGTGCTTTTTTAGGAGCCACCTTCGGTGCTGGTTTCTTAGCAGCTACGGTCTTCGCAGCTGGCTTTTTTGGTGCTACTTTCTTTGCAGCAGGCTTCTTTGCAGCAGGCTTCTTTGCTGCTGGCTTCTTGGTTGAGGCTTTTTTCGTAGCCATAGTGAGCAGGGGGAGAAATGCAGGAGATACAATATTTAGCTCTCTTAGCCAAATAACAGTAGTTTTACGGCAGCGCTCAAAACTCAATCAAAAATCCGCTGCAATTCCGGTACATTCTAAGCAATCTAAGCATGAAGTCAACTAAAACAGCGATTTTGACCAATATTCTTTGCACCCTCGTAAGTCAGGTATACACTCCGCGGCCAGGTTTATTACTGCTTCTCATGCGAGAAGTAGGGCTTGGAGCGCTCCTTCCCAACAACGGGAACCAACAGAAAGCAGTATTATGTCTGAAGCCAGCACTCAGTCCTTCACATCCTCAGAGCCAACGGGCCAGATGACCTCCGCAGACTATTTGATGAAGATGTTTGGGCTCAAGGGAGAGAAGGCGGTCGTCATCGGTGGAACCGGAACACTAGGCGGCGCAATGTGCGACACCCTCGCGTACGCAGGTGCTAGTGTCATCGTTTCCGGTCGAAAAGAAAAACCCGGAACAGCACGAGCACATACTATTCGGCAGAACGGTGGAATCGCAGCGTTTCACATGTGCGACTGTACTGACGAAGCAAGTCTACAGGCACTCGTGGAAGCACACGGCGACGCCACCATTGTCATTAACGCACAAGGAGACAATTCGGCAACGCCATTCCTCGAGATCGAAGAAGAAGAAGCCTTAAGGCTGATGGGATTGAACTACCACAGCGTCATGCGTTCGTGCCAACTCTTCGGTGGAAAGATGATCGCCAGCAACGGCGGATCGATCATCAACATCGCGTCGGCATCTTCTGAAATTCCACTCTCGCGCGTGTTCACGTACTCAGCAACAAAAGCTGCGGTACTCAACCTCACCAAAAACCTCGCCCGAGAATGGGCGACACAAGACGTTCGCGTAAACGCTTTGACTCCGGGGTTCATCCCCGCCGAACAAAGCAGAAAGGTGCTGACCCCCGACCGCATCGAGCAAATCATGAACCATACTCCAGCGAATCGCTTCGGCGAACCGTACGAGTTGGCGACTGCGCTGCTCTATCTGGTCGGCCCAGGAAGTTCGTTTACGACCGGAACATCCACTGTCGTTGACGGCGGATACCTATGCAAAACGATCTGAAGGTTCCCCTCAAGAAGGAATAAAACCTCGTGCACAGTGTGCGGGGTTTTAATTTACCGCTGTACTCCTAGTTTCTTAAGCAGTGGCCCTACCCTCTCATTGTTCGGCTCCAAAAGAAGAATTGCATCGATAATCTCTAGTGCTTTTTCTTTTTGACCTGTGAGAGTATACATCGAAGCAAGATTGCCGAGCGCCATCATGTTCCATGGATGGTTTTCGACTGCTCTCTCCATATGGTCTATAGCAAGAGTTCGATTACTTTCATCCCAATAGATACGTCCAAGATTGGTGTGTGCTTGTGCATGTTCTGGGCTTGATTCCAATGCTTTCAGATAAAAGAGTTTTGCATCAGTCCAGTTTTTGGTTTCCTCTGCTGCAATTCCTAGCCGCACAAATGCTGCAGAACTAGGGGCTAAGTCTATAGACTTCTTTAGTGCTTCGATGGCTTCAGCTCTCTTCCCAAGTACCAAAAGTTCGGAACCAACTTTCTCGTATGCCAAGAATGACTCTTCGTACTGCAAGACATCTGTAAAGAGTGTGAGTGTATCCTTCCACACTAGTGATCTTTTTACCGTAAGAATGCTAAAACTGATAATGACAATACCCAGCACACCGTACGTTATTTTTAGTTTGTATAAGGATATAATCTTTGCGATCTCCGATGCAATAATAATGATAAGACCTAAGAACGCTAAATACATATACCTGTCCGATGCGAGGTACAAATCATTACCGCGATAGTACTGCAGAAAACTTGGAATAAAGAGAAGCATCATAATAATCGCTCCTACACTCCATGTGTGTCGCTTCGTTCTAAAATACCACAGTGCACCTACTACTGCTGCAAGTAATAACATCGGCACAAGTACTGCTGCGTGCGCCAAGGTAATTGTGGATGTATCGATGGGATAGAACACCGAAAGACGCAACGGCAGCACAGCTTTTTCGAGATAAAACAAAATGCTTTTTGGAATAAGTAATCCAATAAATACGGGTGAAGACCGTTCAAGTACGACATCTTTACCAAGAAGAGCGAGTAATCCAAAAGGAATTGCTGCTGCAATGTATCCTTTCTTCTGCCAAAGATCTGCGATGCGCAATGTCCCAGACTTGTACCAATCGATACATACCAACACTAGTGGCAAAGGGATAATGGATACCTTTGCAAGTAACCCCAAAATAAAGAGTCCAATACTTACAAAGTGTAACTTGACACTTTGTGTTTCAAGAAAATGAAGATAACCGACAATAGCTGCAAAGAAAAAGAACGATGATAAAACATCTTTTCTACTAGCAGCCCATGACACTGCCTCTACATTGAGTGGATGAACAAGAAACAGTAATCCTAACAAAACCGCTATATCTAAACGTTTAAACAGCAGACGAATAATCCATGTAATCAGTAAGGCATTTGCGATATGCAATAGGAGATTTGTGAAGTGAAAGATGAACGGATTCATTCCTCCGATGATTGCATCAAGCTGTAATGATAAAAATGTGAGCGGTATATACAGCTCTGGATCGTAATTTGCGAATGCCCATTGAACAGACCACAGTGAACCTGCACGAATAACAGAAATATTATCGTATATCAGCAATCCGTCATCAAACGATACAAAATCATTCGTAAATACACCGTAACCGTAGACAAGAAACCCAACGGCAACGAACAGTCCGATAATAAATCCGACGAGTTCTTTGGAAGAAAAATTACGCATTGGACTCGGTAAATCTCTTACTGACCTCCTCCCAATTCACGACGTTCCAGAATGCGCTAATGTAATCTGGTCGCTTGTTTTGGTAGTTGAGGTAATACGCATGCTCCCAAACATCGAGTCCGAGAATAGGAGTACGTCCTTCCATAAGTGGACTGTCTTGATTCGCTGTGCTTTCAACTTTGAGTGCACCTCCATCAACTGAAAGCCACGCCCAACCAGACCCAAATCTGGTAGCTGCTGCAGCTGCGAACTGCTCTTTGAATGCATCAAGTGAGCCAAAGGACTCAGTGATTGCATCTGACAATTCTCCTGTCGGTTCTCCTCCTCCATTTGGACTTACTACTGTCCAAAACAGTGAGTGGTTTGCATGTCCTCCTCCGTTATTTCGCACTGCTGTGCGCTTGTCTTCTGGCACTGAACCAAGGTCTGCAATCACCTCCTCTACAGATTTTTCTGCAAGTGCTGTTCCTTCGAGTGCAGCGCTTAACTTTGCAACGTACCCTGCGTGGTGTTTATCGTGATGGATCTCCATTGTACGAGCATCAATATGAGGCTCTAGGGCGTTAAATGCGTATGGAAGATCGGGGAGAGTGTAGGCCATGATTCATGTGGGAAACTAAGGTTTATAGTGTAGCATCTTCATACTAGAAAATTATATGAATACTCGTATTCTTACTTCACCGGAAGATCTTGATCGATACGATCGCTGGCTGAAAAGCTCGGGTCTTGGCAATCTCTGGCAATCTCTGGAACGCAAAGCCTATCTTGAAGCCCTTGGTAAAGAAGTACGAATCTATGTATCGGAAGATGATACACACATTCATACCTCTGCACTGGTCGTGACTGATCGAACAACTGGTGGGTACTGCACTTGGGAAATACCTCGCGGTCCTATTGGTGATGGTGCAAAGCTTCTGGAAAAGATTATCGATGATGCTAAGGCTGACAAATGCCTCGCCCTATATCTTTCGCCATCTGCGCCTCTGATTACAGATTGGAAATCCTTAACTCTGTCCCCTCGTCATATCCACTGCGAAGCGACACGGATTATTGATCTTACTCAGTCCGAAGAAGACATACTTTCTCAGATGAAACAAAAGGGTAGGTATAATATTAAGGTTGCAAAGAAAAATAACATCACCATAAAAGAGAGTTCTGATATTGATGCATTTTATAACCTTGTAACAAAGACTGGAAAACGTGATGGCTTTGTTCACCTTTCGAAGAATAAGTATGAAGCATTTTTACAATGTAATCCTGGATCATTCCTTCTCCTGGCCTATGACAAGCAAACCGAACCAATTGCTGGCGTTCTAAGCGTCGTTTGGGGAGAAAGACTAATCTATTACTACGGAGCGAGTAACCACGCTGAGAGGGCGAAGATGGCCCCATATTTGCTTCAATGGGAATCAATGCGTATTGGAAAGGCAAAAGGCTGTACTGAGTATGATCTTTTGGGCGTTGCTCCACCCGAATCTTCTAAGACTCACCCATGGGCAGGAATTTCTAGCTTCAAAGAAAAGTTTGGCGGAGAGGTAGTGATGTATCCAAAAGAGCAGATGATTATTCTCAAGCCGATTGCTTATCACCTACTACGAATAAAAAGATCTCTCCTAGGATAAATACAAACAATATAACTAACCCATCGCGAAGACTGGCTTTGCTAGTCTGGAGCGATTCCTATTAAAGGGAAAAGGGAGCTCATGAGGGAAAAACCGTAGGTTTGTCCCTCATGCCATATATCAAAAAACCCCTCCCAGTTTTACCTGGAGAGGGGTTATTGATTCCTAAATCTTAGGAAGATCTGATCGGTCTTTAGCTGTTGTAGCTAGTAGACTTAACAGATGTCTCTGGGTATTCAATCCAAAGGAATCGAGCACCACTTGCGTACGTATTGAGTTGATCCTTATCAATCCATTGTACGTGTGATCGAGTTGAGATAGCTCCCTGTGCACCGAATGTGGCAGCAGAGATATCATCGAATTCCTGAATAGAAACCTGGAGAACAGATACACCACCGTTAGCTGAAGCGCTGTTCGGGTTAGTGATATCTGCTTGAAGGACGTATGTAGCATCAGTACCTTCATCTACTTCAGTGTCTACAGTAGAAGCAACTAGTCCTGCACATTCTACAAGGAGAGTACCTGAAGCTACACCAACAGCGAGACCGCTATCTGAGTAGTAATCAGTACATGTAACAGTCTTAGTCTGGTCAGCCTTGTTGTACATCTTAAATGAATCTGCAGTAATAGTTACGTTTGTTGCATTAACATTGAAGACTACACCAGAAAGCGTGACGTCGTTATCTCCGTTCTTAGAGTTTCCGTGAGCAGCAGCTGATACCTTGAACTGACCGATAGCAGAAATACCAGTTGGTACTGATGTACCGTTGGCATCTGGGTTAGCGTTGGTAATAGATGTGATCTTAGAAAGAACAGAGAGGTTCTTGTTACCAGTAATAGTAGAGTTGCTGCTAGTGTTGCTGGTTACAGTTTCTGCACCAACGAAGATTTCACCTTCAGCTGTACCATCCTGGTCACTCATTGAGAGGTCGTTTGAAGACTCTCCACCGCGAGCTTGAACAACAATGTTGTTGTAAGTAGCGGCTCCTGAACCGATCATAAGAGCGATGATTTGGTTGGATACTCCACCCTGTTCATCAGTCTTCATGCGAGGTCGGATGATAACATCGATGTCATCTCCATCAGGAATAACGAGTTGCTGGTTTTCCATGTTTACACAGAAAGTGGTAACTGTACCTGAACCAACTTGGTCCTGAGTAGTACCACCAGAGGTAGCCTGCTTAGGGTTGTGATCAAGCTTTGTATCAGATCCACATCCACCCTTAGTTGCTTCTGCGAACTTAGTAGCTTCACCATCACGGTAGAGCTCCAATCGGTCGATAGAAGTAGCGGTAGATCCAGATGATGTGAACTGCAAGTCAGTTACATCAATATCTTCGTGCTCAGCGTGTAGCTCAAGACGGAGGATAGCCTCACCAAGAGTTCCACCAAGCAACTGACGGCTTCGTAGCGGCTGTGTGTCCTTAGTTACGAATAGGTCACCCTGGCTTCGGAGACTCCAAAGCTGAGAGTAAACAGTAGTCGTAATAATGTCACATGAAGTCGCTGTAGTACCGTCTGTATCGAGACAGTTAGAAGTACCATTCGTCTGAATGTTACTTAGGTTTGAACCATCGTCGAGTTCTTCAGCCTCTACGTATGTAACGGTTGAACCAGTATCGAAACGGATTTCAAGATCGTTATTTGTAAGGCTAGATGAAACGTCAGAGTGTACCTCGAAGACTACAGTCTCCTCAGCAGGGATAACGTATCCACCACCAGCTAGATCGTTAAAGCTGATCTGGCTAGATTGTGATGCAACACCGTCCTCAAGGATAGTGTCAACTGAACCGTCTCCATCGGTATCAACCCATAGAGCGTAGTTCTGACCATTGTTTAGAGATCCAGAAGCGGACTCGAAAATAGCCTTTGTGAAGAGAATATCTTCAGCTTCGCCAGCACGTGCCTCAAATCGGAAGAGGTTTACGTTCTTAGCGTTCTCAACCGCTGTGTCACCTGTACCAATCTCCTTAACGGCGATTGTTAGAGTAGCAGTAGCGATCTGGTGGAAGTTACCAGCGATGTTACCACGAGGGCGAACGTCACCTACCTTGTCACCAGTTGAAAGTCCTTCTACTTGCATTTGGTAGCTAGTAGTTGAAGTTACAAGAGTGTTGAAGTCACATCCAGTTGTGTTGGTTGTTAGAGCACCAGCAGAAAGGATGTGTGTTGGCTCACCACAAATGTGAACACGGAATTTGTCACCGTTTGAAGGGTGCTGGTCTGAACCGTTGTCAATGAAGTCAACACGGAACTCCCATGATTCGTCACCGCGAACGATGAAGTCATCGAAACGGTAAACCTGGTATGTACCAGCTTCAGTAGCTGTAGCTGATGTGCTACCAAGATCAGTAGATCCTGTTAGACGAACACCATCAATTGTACGACCAGTAGATTTGTTTCGGATTTCTACGTCCTCAAGAAGTTCGTGGATTTGGTTAGCAGTAGATGCACCACCTGTAAGGATGGAACCTGTGCTAGATGTACCCTGAACGAGGATGAAGAAGTCTTTAACGTCGATGTCTTCACCTCCAGTCTGGAAAGTGATGTTCGCAAGAACAGCATCGTTATCGTCACGTGTGTACTCCTCTTGTGCAGGACCGTCGATACCGATAGTGAATTCACCAGCGTCGATAGAAACTGTATCAGGAAGAGTGGATGTCTCGGAAGGCAGAGAAATCTGTGATCCGTAGAGCTGTCCGTTTACACCGTAACCGTAGAGAGAACCAACCGCAAAGAGGTCAGATGTCTCTTCAAAGTGCATAATGATTTGGTCTCCAGCACCACCAACAACGTCAGCGATGATCTCAAGTGTGATCTTGTCACCCTCAAGAACGGTGAATGGAGGATCGAATACAACAGTAATAAAGTCACCAACAGTCTGTGAAACAGTGTTAGTAAGGATAGTACCGTCTGTTCGACGTACTGCAATGTTAACGAAGTCACCATCAGATGCAGAACTGTTCTGCTCCAAAGTCATGGAGTAGAAAGTCTGGTCTTCAGTTGAGTTAACAGAAACTTCGTACTTACCGATAACAACACCTACGTCACCAACCTCAACTTCATCAGGAGAGACAGATCGGTAAGTAACACTTACGATACCACTTGTTACAGCAGCCATTCGGAAAGTGTCACCACGAAGTGGGAAGTTACCTGCAACAGACTGAGCGTTTCCGAATACATCAGAAGGAAGCTCCACAACTAGGTTGTGTTCTGCTGAAGTAGAAGCAGTAGAAGAGAAGTCCATCACGATGTCCACTGTCACTGTCTCACATGGATCAAGGATCAAAGGAGAAGAGAAGCGAAGATCAGATGTCTGGTCTTCTGAGTCAATTGTGCGCTTACGTGTAACACGAGCGCCGTTTACAGCTGCGTAGATTCCATCGATGTCGACTTCGTCACCAAATCCTTCGTGAAGGATAGTGAGGTTTTCAACAGCAACAGAGTCATCACAAGAAGCAGTAAAGTCTACAGAGAGACCTACTACACCAACTGCTCCTTTAGGAACAGTGTCTCCTACTGGGTTAGAAGCACCGAGCGAAAGCTCAAGTGTTCCGTCTCCCTGTACGAAAGCGGTGTAACCTGTGAATCCAACGCTGTCAGAAAAGACAGTGCCGTCAGCAGTCATAAGATCAGAAACTGAAAGAGTGTAGCTGTGTCCGGATTCCATAGCTTCACCAAGTGTGAGCTCAACAGTGCTTGTACCAAGAAGGTTAGCACTTGTTACAGGAACCTCAGGAGAACCAGTTACAGAGTAGTTAGCTGTGTCTTCTGCTGTTCCTTGGTCAAGAGTCATGTTGAACTCAATCTCAATTGTAGTAGAAGCAGTAGCAACTGCATCAGTAACCATTGGCTCACCGCTTACACCGCCTGTACCACAGTCAACTCCGTAAGAGAGACCTTGGTCAACACGGTAAAGCATTACAACCATCTCAGCACGGTTCATGTTGTCACCAGGACGAACACGGCCGGTAGAGTCGTCACCCTGAAGTACACAGTGGTCAGCCGCAGTCTGAATGACGTTGGTGTACCATTGTCCGCTTGGGTTATCGACGAACTGAGAAGCGTCGCCAGTTGGAGCAAGTCCAAATGCGCGAGTAATGAGGGCAGCAGCTTCAGCGCGGTTAATGTTTGCGCCAGGACGAGAGTAGCAAGGGTGGCTGCCGTAGCAGTCGCCGTCACCACGAACCCATCCCTCTTTACCTGCTTCCTCAAAGTAACCGTAATACCAGGCAGAAGTAGAAACGTCATCGAAGCTTGCAACAGCTGGAGGAGTGGAAAGAATTCCACCGTTCAGCTCTACAACCAACTTAACGAATTCAGCACGGTTGGCAGGGTTGCCACCGCGGAACCTAGCTTGTGTAGCATCGAGGTAACCTGCGTCAACGAAAGCGTTAACTGAGTCACCGTACCACACGCCCGCTGGAACATCGCTGTATGCTGCAAGCACTGTACCCGCTTGGGTAAGTGAAAGAGCTGCAACCGATACTCCTGCGAGGACTTTCTTCATTCGAAGAGTGAAGTCCATAAGAATAAGGTGTAAAGAAAAATAAAAGACTATATAAGGAAGTATGTCTGAAAGATCTCTAACAATCTTTGCTCTTGTGAGTAGAGAACGAATGATCGTCACTCTGCTCCTTATATATAAAGAGAGAACATGAGCTTAGGTAAGATTGGTTTTTGAGATTAAACAAATATACAGAAAGCACGACGCATGGGGAGCTCTTAAATAAAGTGCTCTGCGTGTGAGAAACTTGTCTTACTCAAACGTTGGCTTGAGGTAAAGGCAAGGTGCCGGTGCGTAAAGGAGCGTGTACACGGATCAGACTCTATGGGGACATAGAGGCGGATCAGCGATATTTAAGCGTTCCTGAAGCATTTAAGCAAGGGCTACGCACTGATCCGTGCAATACCCCAAACGCACCAGCAGGGGGTTTGTTACACAAAAAGGAAAGAAACTAATCGGGGAATTATAAGCATATATTGCACCAAATAGCGTATTTCAATAATGATATCTTGAGAGAAAGGGGGTAAAATTGATCAATTTTGGACCAAAATTTACTATTGCCAAAAGTGTAATTTGTGGTGTTCGGAAACAGGTAGCGCTAAGTAGAGCCAACATCTAGTTAGTAAAACCTTACATTTTGATGATTTCCTGCCCCTTTTCGCTGTCTTTGACCTCGAATCCTAGTGCTTGGATCTCATCTCGAAGGCTATCTGAGGCAGCGAAATCCTTATTAGAACGAGCTTCTAAGCGCTTGCTGGCGAGGTCTGATACCTCCTGTGGGATCTCCTGTGCTTCCTCTGGATCGAAGCATCCGAAGGTCTCCTGAATCATGCGTACAAACTCCTTACAAGATCCAAGCGTCCCCTCGTTGCGAGAGGAGGACATCAGATCAAATACGACGGCCATAGCAGCAGGCGTATTGAGGTCGCTGTTCATAGCCTCTGCAAACTTCTGGTTAGACTCTTCTACATCTCCTGAGCCTTGAGCAGCGTCCACCTCCCCTACCCATTCGAGGATCTTTCGGCGCGCTTTGTGCGCATCTTCTAATCCCTTCTTTGTAAACTTCAAGTTCGTTCTGTAGTGCACAGAAAGAAGATAGTATCGAAGGTCGAGGGGGCTGAAACCCATATTTTCTATATCAGGTAAACATAACACGTTGCCAAGACTTTTTGACATCTTGGTATCTCCCATGTCGATGAATCTCTTGTGCACCCAGTAGTTCACATGTGGCTTACCGTCGCCACTTCCGACCGACTGAGCGATCTCACATTCGTGGTGTGGAAAAATTAAATCCTCTCCTCCGGTGTGAATGTCGAACGGTGACCCTAAAAACTTGTCACTCATACAGCTGCACTCGAGGTGCCACCCCGGAAAACCCTCTCCCCACTTACTGTCCCACCGCAAAATGTGATGCTCATTTTCACCGACACATTTTTTCCACAATGCGAAGTCTGCAGCGTTCTTCTTTTTTTCGTCGACGGCGATGCGAGATCCCGATGATAAATTTTCTAACGTGTTGCCAGACAGTTTTCCGTACCCCTCAAAAGTAGTGACATCAAAGTACACACCGTCTTCAGTTTCGTAGGCGTGACCGCGGTCGATAAGTGTCTCGATCATCGAAAGCATTTCTGGAATAGTTTCTGTCGCGAGTGGTCGGTGTTCTGGCTCTCGAAAATTAAGGGCATGTTCATCCCCAATATATTGCTCAGCATATTTGCGCGCGATACTCAACGGGTCAGTCTTCTCCTCACGCGATTGCCTTTCAATTTTGTCAGCACCTTCCGCGTCTGCGACGTCATCGCCTGCGAGGTGTCCTACATCCGTAATATTTTTTACGTGCGTTACAGCGTAACCAGACACTTCCAACCAGCGACGCAAAAGATCTGCGAGCAAGAACGAACTGTAGTTACCAATGTGTGGTCGCCCGTAGACTGTTGGCCCACATGTATACATGCGTACTTCCCCTTCTTTGATAGGTGTGAAATCCTCCTCCTGTTTTGTAAGCGTGTTGTAGAGTCGAAGAGACATACAAGAAGTGTAAAACGGAAAGAGGAAAATGGATAATGAAAATACGGAATAAAAAAACCCAGTAGCGCGATGTGCTAACTACTGGGCTATGTCTCCTCGTCTTCCATGACGTTCTGTACTAATTCCACAGAGGGTCACGAGGGACTACGGTATGCCCAGGCACTATTTGGCTAATGTCTCCAGTGAGCATACTTGCCAACGCGGTGGTGAGAAGGTCATCAATCTCCTCTTCGCTTCGGCCCTCAATGTGGGGGCCAACTGATTCGAAGAGGATGTGCTCGACGAGGGACTCAGCACTGCCTACCTGAACTTCTACATGTGGATCTTTCATTGAATTTCATCCTTTATACGAAAGATCACGAACGGGCTTTGCTCATCCTTAAGCAAAGTTGGACAGTTTATACAGTATTAATCTATTTTTGGCAAGGGACAGCTACTGACTAAAAAGAGCCGGTACGCGCGTTTCAATCCAGAATAGGATCAAATTGCACATACCGGCCAAATGTTGCCGACATCAATGTCAGCAGGCAAGATCCGAGAAAACATCACTCGCCTTTCGGTGTTCCACTATCAGAAGGTTCTTCGGGGGGAATGTCTGGCACTGCAGCGATTGGGACTTCGTAGATTTCCTGTCGCCAAATACCGACGTCGTCAGGGGCCTCTATTCCGAGGCGCACCCTGTCACCCTTCACTTCGAGCACTGTGATGACGATCTTATCGCCGATCATAATCCTCTCGCCCTTCTTCCTGGAAAGAACTAGCATGGCTCTTACTCCTTGTTGTGAGCCGACCATAACTTGCCTTAGACTCCCTGTCAGAGGCTTCGATGGCTGACGGAGAGTATACAGAGATCACTAGCTATTACAATGCTTATTTATTATCTTGTCAAATATAGATTTGGACAATTTCTGTGAGCAACACCACTTCTATTGCGACTCTAGTTTTGATACCGTACTGACACCATTTCATTCACCTTATTTTTATGGACACTCAAACTGCACTCGAACGAATTTCTGGAAAAGGATTTATCGCTGCTCTCGACCAAAGTGGAGGAAGTAGCCCAAAAGCACTTGCCGCGTACGGCGTAGAAGAAAGTGCATGGGGAGGAGATCAGGAACAAATGTTTGAAATGATTCACGGTATGCGCACACGTATTATTGTTGATGATGCATTCGATCAACGTATCTGCGGTGCGATTTTGTTTGAGCGCACGATGAACAGTGAAGTAGAAGGAATGCCAACTGCACAGTATCTTTCTGAGAAGAAGAACATTGTTCCATTCTTAAAGGTAGATGAAGGACTACAAGACGAAGCAAACGGCGTACAACTTATGAAAGAAATGAAAGGCCTAACAGAGCGTTTAGCCAGTGCAAACCAGCACGGTATTTTTGGAACAAAAATGCGCAGCGTTATTCAGAGTGCAAACGCCGAAGGAATTTCTGCAATTGTTGCACAGCAATTTGAAGTTGGAGGAGTTATTATTGACGCAGGACTTATGCCGATCTTAGAACCAGAAGTGAACATCAAATCAGCAGACAAAGCTGCATGTGAAGAGATACTTCGTGATGAACTTATCAAGGCCCTAGATACTCTCCCAGAAGACCGTCACGTTATGCTTAAGCTTACTCTTCCGGAAGCTGCTAACTTCTACAAAGACGTTATCAACCACCCACGCGTACTTCGCGTGGTAGCACTCTCTGGTGGATACAGCAGAGACGAGGCGAACACGAAGCTTACTGCGAATGCAGACATGACTGCCAGCTTCTCTCGCGCTCTTGTACAAGATCTTCGATCTGACCAAAGTGCAGAAGAATTCACCGCTGCACTCGACTCTGCTATCGATAGTATCTATCAGGCATCGACAGCTGAGGTTGTTAGTGTTTAGTCACTTACCTCACCCCCTAACCCCCTCTCCCTCCACGCCACTTGCCTACAGGGAGGGGGGGGAAATTTGTCTTACAAAAATATACGTACGAGAAAGCTCCCCTCTCCTGGAAAGGAGTTTAGGGGCGGAAGGAGAGGGGCTGGGGGTGAGGTCCGCTTATACCTTCCTATTCACATACACCTGCTGTCCTACAGCAAACACTGTGGAGGCTGCCCAGTAGAGGGACACCGCTGCAGGGAATTTGATGGCGAAGAATCCAATCATTAGTGGAAGTCCATACATCATTACTTTCTGCTGCACTTCCTGCTGACTTGCTGCTTCTTTCTTCTTCTTGGTGCCACTCTTCTCTTCCTTCTTTTTATTTGCGGCAAAAGAAAGTTTCATCTGGAAGAACTGCATCACTACAAGCAAGATCGGCATCACTGTTACGTTTGGTAATGTCAGATCCATACCAAGGAACTGTGTCCCAAAGTCCCACGAAAGGTTTTGGTACACCGGATACAGAAGGTGCTCAGAGAGAGCAAGTACTGAACCATCACGAATGGTAAAGAAGAGTCCAATGAGAATTGGAAACTGAATCAACATCGGCAAACATGACTGCATCGGGTTTACCTTATTTTCCTTCCAGAGTTTCATAGTTTCCTCCTGCATCTTCTTTGGATTATCTTTGTACTTTGCCTTCATCGCATCCATCTTTGGCTGCACAGCCTGCATCTTTCGTTGTCCTTCCATTGCGTGCTGTGTCGGTACAAAGAGAATAAGTTTTACAATGATCGTAAGAATGATGATGGCAATTCCCAAGTTGTATCCTGGTGTCATCGATGCAACAAATATCAAACCATTAAGAAGCGGCTTTGTAATAAACGTACGGAAGATCTGTGTCATCATTCCTGCTTCGTAAATACTAAACTCTGCCGTCGACTCTTCATCTTCAATACCTGGTAATTGCACTGCGTAGTTACCGTAGTCACCGAACAAGGAATATTTCCACGGCCCGAGGTCTACGTTTACAGAAGCTCCAGCCGCAACGGATGTTACTGCTGCACAAGGGAGTGCAGTCTCTTGCGTAGTAAGTGCTGTACGCGTTTCCCCTTCTATCTTCCACACATCAACAGGAGGCATAGGGCAGCGGTCTTCTAATACAAGATCTTCCTCACTTCTATTTTTAATTACTAAGAGAGGGTGGTGTTGTCCTTTCACAGTCTTATCCACTACTTGCACAATTACTCCACTGATATCTTTTTCTGGTCCGTATCGTTCAGGAAAGAAATACCGAAACGACATCTGCGTCGTCATGTAGACGAGCAAGAAGATAAGGGCGAATTGGAACATGGAACCTGCGCGGCTTTTTGGTGCACTCATAGTTGTGAGAGAAAAGATTCGACATCAGAGATGATGTCATCAAAATCGCAATCCAGACTAGCGCTGCGAGGCGTAAGTAACAACTGTATGGTTGGAAGTTTTTTGTGCGATTTTAGAGTCCTGCGAAATCCCTCTCGGCAACGGCGACGCATTCTGTTTCTTCGTACTGCCGATTTATCCAGCTTGATAGAGGCTGCTGTTCCTATATAGATCGCCATCTTAGCAGGGTCTAGATTTGGGTTCTTTGGCGCTCCTTTAAGCCATTTTATGGACATAGTAGTGCCTTTCCACGGCTTTCCTTTACGGCGGAGGTAGTCGTTTACTTTGCGGCCAGAGAGTCTGGAAGGTTTCATAGCTTCAGAAGTATGACAGAAAATTTCCCAAAATACTTAAGGACTACGCTAAACTTCTCGCCATATGGCTACCCTATCCAATGATGACGTACGGCATATAGGTAAACTCTGCAGACTGAACCTGTCTGACGAAGAGGTGAAGAGACTGGGGCCAGAACTCAGCTCTATCTTAAGCTTTGTTGATAAGCTTCAGGAGGTAGACACGAGTAGTGTCGAGCCAACTCCACAGCCAACAGGAATTACCAATGGTTTCCGCGAAGATGAAGTAGTAGCCGATGGCCCAACGAGAGAAGAGCTACTCGCCACAAGCCCTCTTCCTATTGTTGATAACCAAATCCAAACACCTTCAGCACATGGGTAACACGCTCACTATCGTCGAGGCACACGCCAAACTTAAAGCGAAAGAAATTACGTCTGAGCAACTCGTGCAATCGTGTATCGATCGTATTGAAAGCGTCGATGGAAAACTGAATGCAGTCGTATATAAGAATTTTGAAAGAGCCCTAGAACAAGCCAAAAAAATAGATGCAGCAGGAAAGTTTGATCACCCATTAACGGGAATTCCTTTTCTGACAAAAGATGTGTATTGCGAAAAAGGAATACCGACTACGGCCTGTAGTAACGTCCTCCGCAGCAAAGACTATGCACCCCCTTTTGATTGCACAACAATTCAAAGGCTACATGCTGTAGGAGCTATTAGTATTGGAAAGACCAACACGGATGAATTTACCCAAGGAGCAAGTACAGAAACTTCATGCTACGGCGTGACAAAAAACCCATGGGATACAAGTTGTGTTGCAGGAGGTTCCTCTGGTGGAAGTGCAGCAGCGGTTGCTGCTGATGAATGTATTTTTGCACTCGGTACAGATACGGGAGGATCTATCCGTCAGCCTGCCGCGTTCTGTGGTTGCACAGGAATCCGCCCAACATACGGTCGCACCAGTCGATACGGTGTCATGAGTATGGCCAGCAGCCTCGATACTATCGGACCACTCTGTAAAAGTATCGAAGATATGGCAATAGTACTCGAAGCAATCTCTGGAAAAGACCCTCTCGATGCAACTACTGGTGACACAGAAGTACCACAATATGCAGGAACTCTGAATGGAGACATTAAAGGTATGAAGCTTGGTCTTCCAAAGGAATATTTCTCTGATGGAATGAATGAGGAAATGAAAACCGCAGTGATGGATGCCGTAGAGGTGCTCAAAAATCTCGGTGCAGAAATTATTGATATCTCTCTGCCTCACACAGAATATGCAACACCATGTTACTACGTAATCTGCCCATCAGAAGTTAGCTCGAACATGGCACGGTACGATGGTATTCGCTTTGGACACACTGTAAGTGGTGCAGATGATCTTGTAGATTACTATCACAAAACACGCACCGAAGGGTTTGGAGATGAGGTGAAGCGCAGAATTATGATCGGAACATACGCACTCTCTGCTGGATACTACGATGCGTACTACAGACAAGCGCTCAAGGTGCGCACTCTTATCAAGAAAGACTTTGAAGATGCCTATCAATCTGTAGATGCAATTATTGCCCCCGTCACACCATCTGCTGCATTTACTATCGGAACACACGAAGGAGACCCTGTTGCGATGTACCTTGAAGATGTATTCCTCGACCCGCAAGTGATGGCAGGAATTCCTGCATTATCAGTTCCATGCGGAGAAACAAAAGAGGGACTGCCTCTCGGGTTACAAATTATGGGTAAACAATGGGGAGAATCAGAAATTCTAAACATTGCCCATGCCTACGAACAAGCAACCGATTGGAACGAGAAAAAGCCAAATCTATAGTGTAATAAATATCACCATTCCTTCTGAGGGGTATCATGGTAGAATCCAAACCAATATTCCCCCTTTATTTTATGAAAATGATCCAAGACATCATCAAAAAGTGGTACAAAAACGAGTACACCTTTGGTGCAGAAGCTCTCCGAATTGCATTCGGTATTATGTTCCTCCTTGTTGGAGTCAAAAAGTTCCGAATGGGACTAACAGGTTTTGCCGATAATCTCGTAGGAGGTGACGGACACCTTGCGCAAGAGATTCCAAGTATTGCGCTCTATATTTACGGTCTTGCTCTGCCAATTGCTGAGTTCGTTGCAGGTCTTGTACTTCTACTTAACAAGCACGTTAAAGAAGCGTACTTCGCCATCGCCGTTATGTACCTTACGTTTATATTTGGACAGCAGTACGACGGAAACACTTCTAAGGTAGGGACAGAGTACCTCCCAGGCCTTCTTACTCTCTCACTCGCTGTATTCTTTACAGTCAAATCTGGTAAAGGTAAGAGTAAAAAATAAGCCACTGATGAAACGCACCAACTACACTCTCGAAATTACCGTATTTATTGTCGGTGCTGTCATCATGATATTTGAACTAGTAGGGTCCAGAGTTCTGGGCCCTTATTTTGGTACTTCTATTTTTGTATGGACGAGTCTGATCGGCATCATCTTAGGATCACTGAGTTTGGGATACTATTATGGAGGGCATCTCGCTGATAAAAAGCCAACGATCAACAAGCTTGCATGCATCATGTTTCAGGCAGGAGTGTTTATAGGACTCATGATTATTTGTAAGGACTTCTTGCTGCAGTTTCTGCACACGTTCTTACCAGGCATTCGCTTGTCCTCTGTTATAGCCTCTGTAGCACTGTTCTTTCCTGCGAGCTTTCTACTGGGTATGGTTGCGCCGTACGCAGCCAAACTTAAGCTACAGAACCTAAAGACTGCCGGGCGAACCTTGGGGAACCTTTATGCTATTTCTACAACAGGAAGCATTGTCGGAACGTTCCTCTGTGGGTTCTATCTTATCCCGCATTTCGGAACCAATGTGATACTGATGTCACTCGCAATTACCTTAGTTGTCATTTCGATTGTTCTTCTTGCGCGTCCGCCTAAAACTATAGAAATCTGTGTACTGCTACTGTGCGTTGTTGGTTGGAAAGTCACCAGTGACGTAAGTCTTGCGTCACGCGATAACTTTATTGATATCGACACGGCCTATAACCGTATCTGGATTTATGACCTTGAGCGACCCGATAGAAATGCAACAGTTAAAATTCTTGGTATCAATAATGAGAACCACAGCTCTATGTTTTTAGATAGCGATGAGCTCGTTAATGAATATTCAAAGTTCTATCACCTCGCTCGGCACTTTATGCCAGGCTTTGAGAAAACTGTGCTGTTTGGTGGAGCAGGCTACTCGTTTCCAAAGGATTTTTTGGTGCAGTATCCCGCAGCAACAATGGACGTTATAGAAATAGACCCAAAAGTGACCGAGCTTGCGAAGAAGTATTTTCGTCTTAAAGACGATCCTCGCCTAACATCGTATCACCAAGATGGGAGAGTGTTTTTAAATACCACAGACGAAACATACGACGTAGTCTTCGGTGATGCGTTTGGTTCTCAGTATTCCATTCCCTATCAGCTCACTACACAAGAAGCGATCCAGAAAACACACGACATTCTGAGCGACGAAGGCATCGCCATCGTGAATATTATCAGTGCGATAGAAGGTGAAAGCGGTGAATTCTTAAGGGCAGAAGTAGCGACGTATAAGAGCATATTCCCTCAGGTCTACGTGTTCCCTGTTCAAGAGCCTGAGGTCGGCACAGCTCTACAAAACATTATCCTCGTAGCACTCAAATCCACTGAGCAGCCTCGCTTTACAAGCGCAGACCCAAGTCTTCATAAATACCTCAGTCACCTCTGGGAGGCAGAGATTGCTTCTGATATGCCTATTCTTACAGATAACTTCGCTCCGGTGGATCATTATGTCAGTAAGGCTTTTTAAGTTTTAATTGTTGTTTGCAAAAACTGAAAATGGTACTGTTTTCGAGCTTTGGAATGACAACCGAGGCTTTGTGAAAGATTTACATCACAGAATTCCCACTTCGACACTAGTGGGGTTGTAGCTCAGTTGGCCCAGCCTGCCTCTGGCAGGCGTAATATAACTAGATCGCCCGCTCTAACCAACCCCGTAATAGTATCGCTCACATGTGGGGTTGTAGCTCAGTTGGTTAGAGCGCCTCCCTGTCACGGAGGAGGTCGCGAGTTCGAGTCTCGTCAGCCCCGCCACGATTAAATGGCTCAGGAAAGCCATTTGATATATTAAAAAATCCCCTATTGCTTTCGCAACAAGGGAGATCATCGAAAGAATCATTTCTGATTCCAATGGGCTTTTAGTACTTTTATCTCACAAAATATTCTTGTGAGAGTAAGGGTAACAACATGTCGAATAAAAAAGAGGCGTGGATCTTCCCTGTACTGAGAACTATCAAATACCTGTCCCGGATACGTAATCCCATCTTTAATTAACCATGTTCTGGCATCCCTATTAATGATTTCTCCTACTCCAAGAAGTTCACCATCATTCTCAGAAGGTGATCCAAAATAGTAATTGATAACCTCTTCCTGTGTTACCTCGTCCTTAAGGCCAAAGGTAAGCCATGCAGTATCATTACGTCCCTGCCTTGCTAAGGCAAAAAATACATGTCCACCTGGTGTATACAACTCCCTCTTAAGGCTATCAAATGCTAATACCCATTTTTCATGCACCTCTCGTGTTGGACGATAAAAATCGTCGTACCCCGTTCCTAACCCATTGCATCTAGTGCCTTTGCCATTCTGAACAAGGCAAGCTCTGTATTCAATCATAGCAACCTTCCTTTCTTCGATGATGTAAATGACCAACCTCACCATGAGGCTATGTACATTAGACTGTATATTGTATAATATGTAAATACACATATACCTATCTAAATTACCTCTTAAACTCTTATTTAATTAAGTTATTTACATATATATAAATTTTGTATATAATTTATAACAACACATATGATAGAAAAAAACCTCCCAAGTGCCATACGTCCACTACTCAAACGAGCAGGTCTTGATGCTCGTGAAATAGAAATATATCTAACTATACTCTCCCTAAAGATTGCCCCTGCAAGTCGTATTGCCAAAGAGGCGCGTCAGGAAAGAAGTAATACCTATCTAATACTTCACTCATTACAAGAAAAGGGGCTTATTTCAGAAGTAGAGCGTGGCAAGGTTCGACATTTTGTTGCTGAAGATCCCAATAGACTACTCGTATACATAGAAGAGAAGGAGAAAGAGATGCAGCAAATCCATACCCTTCTTGGAGATGCTCTTCCTGTGCTGAGATCCATAACCAAATCAATTACTGATCAGCCGCGTGTAACCCTTTCTAAAGGTTTTGATGCCATGAAACAATCTTATCGAGAAATTCTGTCTCAGGAGTTTGTAGGAGCATTCAATTTAGAAAAGGTTTATGAAGCATTTGGAAAGACTATTGCAGAATCACTTTTTGGAAAAGCTGCAGAGCTAAAGGGGCGAGAGTTTGTAATTAATAATAAAGCTGGAAAAGAATATGTAAAAAAACAAAATTCACCACATCTCGAGAGTCGTTTATTGCCTAAAGATATCTCATTCAATAGTGACATACTTGTTTTTAGAGATACGGTAGTATTCTTTGCATATGACGATGAAAAGACAGTTGTTCGTATTGAGAACCAAAACATAGCAGATCTGCTCACCTCTTGGTTTGAAATGCTATGGCTAACAACAAAATAAGGGCATCCTCACCTTCAACAAGTCTAAGATTGTCTCGTCAGCCCCGCCATTCATGTACTATAACAAGTGTGAAACGACACTTCCCTTTACTGTGCATAGCAATAGTGAGCCTACTGCTCTATCTCCCATTTGTATCCAATGGATACATCAACGTGGATGATGCAGGGCTTATATGGAATAACAGTGCTGTAATGCAGTTTGATGTGCTTAGGGTGTTTTCTTCTTACGATCCAGAGCTCTATATTCCGCTGACACTTCTGACCTATCAGATTGAATATGTGATAGCAGGAGCATCACCACTGCTTTCACACCTCACAAATCTACTACTACACACACTGTCTGCACTCCTCGTGTATGCCATTGTCAAAAGGCTCACACGCAGTGCAACGGTAGGACTGCTGACTGCACTGTTTTTTGCGATGCACCCGATGCAAAGTACGGCAGTGCTCTGGGCTAGTGCGCGGAAAGATTTGCTCAGTAGTGCACTGATGCTTTTGTCGCTGCATCTGTATCTCAAAGAAAACAAGTGGAGCCTTGCTGCATTCTTAGGCGCACTTCTTTCTAAGATCTCTGTGGCGGTCTTACCATTACTTCTTCTTTTGATTGATGTATGGGAAGGAAAACCAATGAACCGTGAACGCATAACAGAGAAGTGGCCATACTTTGGATTAAGCTTTGTGTTTGGTGTTATTGCTATATTCGGAAAGACCACGAACCTTGGTTCGATGAGTTCTTCTGATTACTTTTTGCTGAGTGCTAAAAACATTGTGTTCTCTGTGCAAAAACTCTTTGCCCCACTAGGGCTTTCGTTTATGTATCCGCAGAGCACAGAGGTCTCTGTGGCGCAGCCGGATTTCTATATCCCGATTATTTTACTGATGTTTGCCGCAGGACTTTTATACGCACTGCGAAAAAGACTCTCTGTAGTGGTGTGGTGCTTAGGTTGGTTTGTCATCTGTATGCTTCCCAACCTTCTAACGTACTCTCAAAACACGAACATCATCTTCGCTTCCAATCGATACGTGTACCTCGCATGCATTGGAGTGTTTATGTATATCAGCTCTCTAATCGTCTTGCAGAAGCGCGCAGTGATGCTTGTGCTGATTCCTGTGCTCCTTGGTACTTGCGGTGTGCTCACTGTGGCAGAAACGCGTACGTGGCGCAGTAGCGAAGCTCTTATGCGTAGCAGCCTTGCAGCTGGCTACGATCATCCTATGATCCATCACAATCTCGCTGCAGCCCTTAGGAAATCAGGTAAAAAAGAAGAGGCCATGCAGGAGTTTCTTCATGCCGGAAACAGTGGCTACGCCTATAGCTTTAAACTCGCAGGAGATATGCAAAAAGAACGTGGCAATGACGCAAAGGCTACGAAGCTGTATGAGCAAAGCATGGAAGCCGTACGCAAGAGTGGAGCAAGAGGCTCTACAGACCTTGCAGCACACTACGAAATTGCAGCACTGAGACAAAGTCAAAACAATGCACCAGAAGCAGAGCGGATTCTTCTTGAGGCACTCAAGCTTGGCGACCACATTGCGAGTACCTATATCAATTTAGGAACGCTGTATCTCGAAACAGGAAACGCTGACACTGCTAAAAAGTACTTACTAGAAGCCGTGAAGCTTAATAGCTTCTCTGCAGGGGCTTGGTACCACCTCGCATTTGTGTATGCACAAGAGATGCAACACGACAAAGCAGTCAAAGCGCTTAAACGTGTCCTGCGAATAGATCCATATTACAATGGAGCTGCAGCTAACTTAGAGCAGCTTGAGAATCTGTAACACTATCATGCGAAAGCATCTCCCCTACATCGGATTCTTCGTCGCCTTCCTTGGCGTCTTTTTTTGGGGACTCAATTACGGAAATCTCATCGGACACGACTACAACTACTTCTTCCCTAAACTTCTTGATGGGAACTGGCATTTTCTGCGCCAAGGATTAGCGCCGTTTCTCTACACTCCACACTACTGCGGAGGATTCCCCGAGTTTGGAAACCCACAGTCAATGTATTATTCGCTACTGCAGCTACTCAGTCTAAAGCTTGATCTGTGGCTTGCCGCCCAACTCGTAATAGGAATCGCGATGCTTATTGGTTACTGGGGTTGGTATTTGTTTGGCAGAGATGTTCTCAAGATGAAGGTCAACTGGGCACACGTGTTTGCACTGATTGTGAGTGCGCATGGATTTCATCTGATGCACATGATGGCGGGACATATTATTTATCACACGATGCCACTGATTGGACTGATGCTCTGGTTACTACTCGAACCAACACGTGACACGAAGAAGTCACTAATCGTAAAAAGTACAGCATTCGGTTTTATCACGGTGAACATTATTCACAGCGGAGGATTTATGGTGGGAGTATTTGGTGGCGCAATGTTGCTACTGTTTTTACCGATTGCCAACAGGTCTCGCACACTACTTTTTCGCATTGCAGGATGTACAACTGCAACACTTCTGATGAACGGAGGAAAACTCTTTGCTGTGTTTAGTGTGATGCGATTTTTCCCGCGCAACCTACCGTTTACTCAACTACCAGAAAGCTCCAGCACTATTGGATATATAATGACTGCACTATGGAGTTTCCCGCAAAGCGAAGGGCTGTTTGAACACTATGGAATTCCAGATTGGGGAGCTCTACACGAGTACAGCATGTACCTGTCCCCTGTAGTTCTCATCGGTCTTTTATGTGGAATATTTTTACTAGGGAAGCGCAGAAAAATAAACATTCCTGTCGCAATTATCGCACTGCTACTCACGGTATTTTTTGTACAACTGATCCAAGGCCACGGCATACTTGTCGACCCTCTTAAGGGTCTTCCAATATTTAAATCACTGCGCATGAATACGCGTTTCTTGTATCCATTTTCAATTGCACTCAGTGCCGTAGGAATCTGGAGCTTGGGGCAAGTCGCACGCAGTCGACTTATCAGTATTGGTGCATGTGCGCTTACGCTCTTAGCATTTTTGTTTGCCTACGTTCCGACACTGCTAGATGTTTCCCCTCCAAGATCTTTGGATTACAGTGAAGTGCAACATCACCTTATAAAGAATGATGGATTCTTAAAACTGGATGTGAATTCTGTTATTGATATGCGCGGAGAGGGCCAAGCAGAGTTTGTGCCACTGTTTGCAGGTGCCAACCATGCATACTGCGAAGAGCCGCTACTGTGGGGAGATACGCCAGAGATGGAACCGCTAGAAGAGGGAGACGTGTATCTCGGCTGGAATGAGCGGTTGAATTTGTATAACCCTGCGTGCTTTATCTACCCAGAAGCAAACAACTGCGAACCAGGAGATCGTATCTTAGTTTCTGATAAAGAGAACTTTACGCGCTTTGTTACCGGAGAAAAGACGCTGTGGAAAGTTCCTGTGATGCAGAGAGTATTAAACTGGATAAGCATCCTGACACTGCTCGCAGCAGCAGCAATTGCTGTACCATGGAAGAGACGATGAAACTCTCCCGTAATCATCTACCGTATCTTGTCCTTCTTGGCCTATTTCTCGTAGCATTTTTCTGGGGACTTTCTGCAGGAATTCTCGGACATGATTACTTCTATTTCTTCCCAAAACTCTTGGATGGGAAGTGGCACTTTCTGAGACAAGGATTGTCGATGTTCTATTACACCCCTCACATGTGTGGAGGGTTTCCAGAGTATGCCAATCCGCAATCAATGTACTACTCTCTGCAGCAATTCCTTGTGCTGTTTTTGGACATGTGGCTTGCAGTACGTCTGACAATGCTGATTTCAATGTTGATTGCGTATGTCGGTTGGTATCGCGTTGGAAAGGATTTGGTCAAACTCAATATGCACTGGGCACATCTGCTTGCGCTGATTATTACTGCACATGGGTATCACTTTATGCACATGATACCGGGACACATTGTGTTCCATTCTATGCCTATTATTGGATGGCTACTGTGGATGCTCTTTGACCGCAGGCCGCATTCACTCAAAGGATTGGTAATAAAAGGTTCATGGTTCGCACTTGCAACCGCCTACATTCTCTACAGTGGTGGCTACATGGTTGCAGTCATGGCGATGTTTGCTGTAATGGTACTACTGCCATATGAACTGATAGTTCACAGCAAGAACCTCAAAGAACGCACAACAATACTCGCAAAAAATATCTGTGCCTGCGCAATAGGTGGGCTGCTTATTAACGGTAGCAAGCTTGTTGCTACCTTTAGTTTTTTACGATACTTCCCACGAGAAGTTCCTTTCGAGCGTCTCTGGGACGACACCAGTATCTTAGTGTACATATTTAGGGCGCTATTTGCCCTCCCGCAAAACGATGACTTGTACTGGGAGTTTGGCATGGGAAACTGGGGAGCGTTTCATGAATACAGCTTCTTAGTATCCCCTGTCGTTCTTATCGGGCTCGCCTGTGGAATCTTCTTACTCTGGAAAAGGCGAACTGCTGTACTGCAACACAAGAGGCAACTGATCGCTACGGTAGTGGTATCGATAGTGTTGCTCGTGTTTTTGATGCAACTGATGCAAGGATACGGATGGATGGTAACGCCACTAGAGTCGTTACCAATTTTTAGAGGATTGCACGTTAATATGCGTTGGCTCTATGCATTCTCGTTCTTACCGATAATTGCTTCTGTGTGGTGTCTGCAACAATGCAGATTTAAGTCATGGGTAGCAAAATTTGGAGGTGTGATTACGATCGTCGCATTTGTTGGAGGATATTTTGGTATTCTTCATCAAAACACATTGCCTCGTACATTGCCGTATCCAGAAATCGTTGCAGCGCTCGATACACAAGAAGATTACATGGAGCTGGATGTTGAAGAAGCATTTGATATGCGAGATATGGGACACTCTGGTTTTATTCCACTGATCTTTGGTGGCAATCATGTCTACTGTCACGAACCGATGCTACTCGGCACCTCCAATCTGCCAGACACTATTCGTGTCGCACAAATCATGAATGAAGAAGATGGGTATCTTAATATGTATAACCCTGCCTGCATGGTGTATCCAGATACAAACGATTGTGAATCTGGAGATCGTATCCTTGTATCAGATACAGAAAATGCGCAGCGTTTCCGTACAGGACAAAAAACGACGTGGAAAATGTCTGGATTGCAGCACTTCAGCAACTGGATCTCTCTACTGAGTTTGATTGGATCGGTAACGCTTATTATTGTGCTACGAAAGCGCTAGATTATTCTAAGTACAACCTTGGATTCTTCTTGATACCACTTACACGTACTTCGAAGTGCACGTGGATTCCGGTAGCACCGTATACAAGCCCTGTGTTTCCCATCCACGCGATAGACTGACCACGCTGTACTCGATCCCCCTCTTTCACGTAGAGCTCTTTGTTGTGGCCATACAACGTCACGAGACCGTTCCCGTGATCTACTTCGATCACATTACCGTATCCACCATTCCAACCCGTGTCAGCGCGAATAACGGTTCCCTCTTCTGCAGCGTAGATAGGTCCACCAAGATTGCCGCCACTCTTATCCTGCATATCCACCGCGTAGTGTCCTGCATGATAGTGCTGTGTGTAATAACAGGTACTAGCACATGGCGTTTGCAATACTCCTGCAGATGGTGTTGGTGTAAATGGTGCTGTGGGTTTTACGACCACTTCAACAGGTTTTTTTGTTGGTGGTTTCGGCTTACCTGGCTCTTCATCCTTTGGCTCTTCGTCTACTGTTACTACTTGCACCTGCTTTTCAATAATTGGGCGTCCACCTGGAATAATCAGCTGTTGACCCGCCATAATAAATTCACTTTTTAGTTCGTTTTGATTCAAAATATTCGACATCGAAATGTCATAAAGCTGAGCAATGCGCGAGATAGTTTGTCCACGTGAAACCGTGTGTAATATTCCATCAACTGGCAAAATCAGTAGCTCATCTCCTGGGCGAATTGGTGTCCCTGCCTGCAAGTTATTTGCCCAACGGATTGTCTCTACAGATACAGGATACCAACGAGAAAGTCTCTCTAAGCTATCGCCATCTTTTACGGTATGAATCGTTCCTTTTGCATATGCTCTTCTTGCTCCTTGTCGCGTGAGTGGTGATGTTTTTTTCAGGAAGCCATCCTCTACTAGCAAGAACTTTTGTGTCGCAAGTGAAGGGTCTTGCTGTGCAAGAGCTGCTTTCGGAATATATGGTGGCAAAAAAGCTCCCAAAGCAAACGTTACTATGCAAGCAACGCGAATACGCTTAATCAGCCAACGATGTGTAGGAGAGAGAGGGGTCATTGGGAGGCAACAGGCTCCGGTTCAGTTTCCAAAGAAGAGAGGATCGTTCGCATATCCTTGTAACGCTGATTGGAGTTAAAGAGTACAACAATAAATTGCTGGTCTGTGCCTTCGACAAGTGACACAAGACACTGGCCAGCATCGGTTGTGGTACCAGTTTTTCCTGCAAGAACAGGACTAACTTCATGAAGCAATGCATGGGTGTGATAGAGCGAAATGCTATCACCTTCTGTGCTAGTGATGCGTTGTCCTGAACGGCTGAGTCGGCTTGCAATTTCTTCGTGACGCAAGCTATACATCGTCAGTCCGGCAATATCTTGTGGTGTAGACCAGTGTGCTGGGTGGTCGAGTCCTGCGGGGTTTCTAAATGACGTTCCCGTCATTCCCAGTTGCAATGCTCTTGCATTCATTTCGCCAACAAATCCGGACACACTGCCGCTATGAAACTGTGCAAGTGTCACTGCTGCATCGTTTGCGGAATTGATCAGAAGTGCAGAGAGCAAGTCTCCAACAGTGAAATGTTTTCCTGGTTGGAAGTATGCTTTGTTCCCTGTGACATCGGTGACACTCTTTGGAATAGATACCATCTCATCGAGGTCATGGTTTTCAACAATTAGCAGAGCGGTCATGAGCTTCGTAAGACTTGCCATAGGTCGCTGTGTTCTTGCCTGCTTTGCGTAGAGCTTTTGGCCGCTTAGTGCGTCATAAATTACTACTCCAGATGCACTGAGGCGTTCGGAGATCTCGATAGCTTCACTCGATGGAGCAATGCTTACACGTTCTAACGTAGAAACGTCCGCAGAAATGGTGTCTACGGTCGGAAATAAGCCCAAAAGGAGCGCTGAAAGTAGCGATAGGTACATCTACACTAGGATAGTCGTGATTGCTTCTGAGATGAAGCGATATCTCCAATTTCATTGGAGGGTATTTGGTGTGTGGTCAAGCGCTTGAGCTTGGCAGATGTGTGATTTGCTACTGATACATCACCCGGTCTGCGACGCGCAGATCGATATAGTCTTTTACTTCTTCAAATCCGATTTCTTTCAAGAAGGTTCTGTAGCGCTCCATCTGCTCTTCGAGAGGATTTCGCAAATCAAACCACAACTCTTTGCCCTCTATAAGCAAATGAAACTCCTGCGCACGCAAGTACACCGTTCTGCGCTCGACTTCTTGTCCAAACTGACGCAACAACGTAAGTTCTGCTGCATTCATACGCTCAAAAAATGTTGGCTGAAGTAGTAATGTCCCAGGGTCTGGTCGCACACCCCAGTCTACTATCGAAATACGTGGCAACGTCTCTGTGTCTCTTGCTGCAGTGGTTGCGACGTATATTCCCTGCGATGTGAGAAAGTCGATAGAGCTTCCTGTACCAGAACTTCCTGCGCTATCTGGTGCTTCGATATTGAGCTTTGCCACAAGAGGATGAAGAGCGATTTTTACATGCAAGACTCCTGGATACGTTTTTCCGATGCTTAGCTCATCGATATCGGGAATGCTGTCTTGCAGTAATCCTGCAATCTCAAATGAGGATAGAAAAAAGAGATGCCTCCCAAACATCGGAGCAAGAGCCTCTTGTACTTCTTCGATATCAAGCCTTGGACTTAGCCTGCTTACGGTAATTTCTCGTACCTCAATAGCTGGGGAAAACAGCAAAAATCCAAAAGCGATGACGCCAAGAGTGATAAGACTGACCAAAGTCCATCGAACTGCGGAGTCACGAAACCCTCCCCAAATCACCTCTAATCGACGTCGTAGCCGTCGCCATTTTTCTTTTCTACGCTGACTTTTGCGGTCCATACGGCGCTTTACGTACCGTTTCGTATCAGGAGAGACACGTCGCGCATATTTTTTTGGCAGCCGGCGGGATTTTTTCATACTCACCGTACTATCTTAAATGCTGGAAGTCTTTCCCACAAACAAGCACAATGAACTCATGAAAATTGCGATCGTCGCCGACTGGCTTCCCGTCTTCGCAGGGGCAGAACATGTCATTGCTCAACTGCATGATATTTGGCCCGATGCTCCTATCTTTACACCCGTTGCAAACCGCAAAAATATTGGCCCTCTTGCGGAAGCAGATATTCGCACAGGTCCTCTGCAAAAGTGGTACAACCTTACGGGGAATCATCAGTGGATGCTGCCGTGGATGCCACGTGCAATTGAAGACACAGACTTACGCGGCTTTGATACGATTATCAGTTCATCACATGCGATCGGTAAGGGAATTATTCCACCCAGTACCGCTAGGCATATTTGCTACTGCCACACACCAATGCGCTACGCATGGGAGATGGAAGACGAGTACTTAGATGACTTTAAAGTTCCCCAGTGTTTGCGTAGAACAATTAAAGAAAAGCTCAAGAAGATTCGCAAATGGGACCTCACATCGGCGCAACGCGTCGATCAATTTATTGCGAACTCTACGACTGTCCAAGAGAGGATCAAAAGAATTTATAACCGTGACTCTGTCGTGATACATCCTCCTGTCTCTGAACGATTTTTTACACACCAATCATCTGCCCCAAAAGACTATTACTTAACCGTCGGACGTCTAGTCCCCTACAAGAGGACAGACCTTTTGATTCAAGCGGCAAACGCGATGAAGATCCCCCTAAAAGTTGGAGGATCAGGAAAAGATTTTGAACGACTGAAGGCCATGGCAGGACCAACAGTAGAGATGTTAGGCTTTGTTCCAGACGAAGATCTTCCGGAGCTTTATGCAGGTGCAAAAGCATTTTTATTTGCTCCGTTTGAAGACGCAGGAGTAGTCCCCCTAGAAGCACAAGCGTGTGGCACACCAGTCGTTGCGTTCGGCAAAGGAGGAGTGCTGGATACCGTGAAAGACGGAGAAACTGGAGTGTACTTTAACGCCCAAGAAGTTGATGCAGTAACCGATGCAATCGCGCGATTTGAAAGCATGAATTTTGATGCACACACGATCCGTGAACATGCGAAAGCCTTCTCTGCTAAGCGGTTTCAAGAGAAGATGCAACAGGTACTTGACAGTGTGTAAAATAATACTAAAGTAACATAACTTGTGCTAACCGCATTGTGCGGTAGCTGCTCATTCTCAGAACAGGAACATGGTGATGTCATGCACGAATACCGCCACTTTTTTACGGAAGTAAACAGAGGATGTTTGATCATCCACCTCACTACGACGTCCATGGCAATGCCAGACATATGCAATGAGGTTTTAGATGACCTTGGAAGAGTGCTCAGCGCGACGCACCTTCCGACAATCATCGACTGCGAGAGGCTAGAACAACTCTCAGCCCACTTTATGCGCATTCTTGTGCAGGCGCATACCACGGTGACAGAACGAGAGATGCCATGTGCACTCTGCAATCTCGACCCTCGGTTCGACGAAGTGTTGGACGCAGGGTTGGTAAAGCAGAAATGTACCATCGCTGATTCACTTGAAGCCGCGTTCCTCCTCTGTGCATGAACACACCGCACCAATCCTAGTGCAAGTACACCCCCCTCGCTGAGGGGGTTCTTTGTATGTTCTTCTTTACATATCAACTAACAATAAGGTTCAATATCAGTAGTAGTTTCAGTTCTTTTTTATACTGCGAAGGCGCACAACCCATAAGGATCATTGTTGTGAGCGATTACAAATGTAATGCCGTTAGTTACACCAGGGAGGCCGTTATCGTAAGACCGCTAATCATGAATCTGGGCAATCCAGACTGGGTAACTGCTTGGGCAAATGAGCTCAATAGTATCCTCAGTGAAACGCCGAAGTTGCTTCTCCTGGATATGGGAGGTGTCTTATATCTCAGTAGCTATGCAATCGTAAAGCTTATTGCTCTAGACGATAAGGCAACCAAGGCGACCAAGATCCTGGTCCAAACAAATATTTTACCAGAAGTTGCGAAACTTTATGACATCACGCGGAAGAACGAAGTCTTCTGTATAGCAGAGGACAACGCGTCCGCCATCGCGCACTTCGGTGCATAAATATCTTAAGAAGAGCGTCAAACTGCCCATTACCTCCTGCTTACACGGGAGGTTTTCTAATGTAATCTTTTCTTTACATTACCCCAAAAGGTAGTAGAGTACTATTAGTGTTTTCGTGACCGTTCTTTCCCTTCGCCCCATAGGAGTTCAGCAATGAACGACGGGCATGTGTTGAAAGTGGAAGTTTTGGACAATGTAGCTGTGGCAACGATTCAACGACCGAATCTGGCAGAAGAGTCAACTGTCTTTTCTCTCAGTCAAGAGTTGTTCGATCTTGCCCTGCAAATCAAGCCCCCCTTCCTGTTTGACTGTGAGCGTCTCAGAGTTCTCTCTGCATCAGCAGTACGAGAGTTTCTCAAGTTTCGCAAAGACAACAGCTTTCAACCAAACGACTTGCATTTCTGTGCAGCAACAACAGAAATCAAGGAAGTGTTTACGCTCATGCGTATTGAAAGTTATTTTACTTGGCACTCGTGCCGAGAAATAGCTCTCACTAGACTGAATTCGTAAACCCATGAAGCACTGCATAGATCGCGCATTGAAGATGCGCCAAAGAGCCGGCTTTCTGCAAAGGAAGCCGGTGTATTTTAGTCTTCTACATCCGTCTCGTCTT